>Ga0222712_10006457_pt1 | contig 11580 bp, 10 predicted proteins | sample C33_657DmetaG_FD_165043 | JGI IMG/M metagenome (GOLD analysis project Ga0222712, IMG submission 165043) | Estuarine water microbial communities from San Francisco Bay, California, United States - C33_657D | ecosystem: Environmental > Aquatic > Marine > Unclassified | place: USA: California... | reverse complement strand
ACGCATGCTATAGATACTATTACATGCTTTGATTTGTTCTAAAATACCTTTTTCCCATTTGGTGTACTTAGATGCTTTGTCAAAACTTTTCTCAACGCTTTGAAAAAAACTATACTCTTTATTTTCAGACATATAAAAGATTTTATTTTTCTAGATTAGATATTTTTTTATCAATATTGGCAACATATAAAAAAAGGCCAATTAAGATGATTGAAACAATAGTCATGACTAAAAATATTTTACCATTTTGTACCATGATACCATTATTGTTAGCTGCTTGTAATAATTGAAACATAAATTTAATTTATAAATGATTTATAACAACCCTTCTTTTTTGAATTTAATAATTTGATAACGAATTTGTAAAGTACTTATCCATACACCCAATAAAGTCCAACCAATTACTGCAGGATAAAAAACCATGCGCATACTAGCAGACATATCTTTACCATTAATACCTGGATTACCTTCACTACCCTGTCCTCCAGGATGTAATGATTCAGATAATCTTGGCAATATCCAAAGTGTTGGAAATAACATAAAGAATGCGAATACATTATACACTGCAGATAATCTTGCTCTTTTCTCTTGATCAATTAGAGATCCTCTTAAAACAAAATAAGCAAAGTAGATAAGTAAAGCAATTGCTGCACCATTTTGTTTTGGATCACCCACCCATGGACTTCCCCATTGGTAATTAGCCCACACGGCGCCAGTAATAATACCTAGTGTGCCAAATAATAATCCAATACTTGCATAAGCCGAGGAATAAATATCATTGATGGTGTTTCCTGTTCTTAAAAATTTAATAGCATACCACAGAGAAACAAAAAATAAAATCATCATGCCAAACCACATTGGAACATGAAAGAAAAAATTACGAATAGACTCCTGCATACGGTCGTCTAGTTTAGGAACTTTTACCAAAAATCCATAAGTACAAGTATACAATAAGAGTACAAAGGATAACAATTTCCACCATTTAGCTCTCAGCATAGTTTAATAAGTTTAATACCAATACTTTCTAAAACTAACAATTGTTTGCAAAGCTACTTAGTTTTATACAATTAGCCAATTTTTAGACAGTTATTTAGTACGGCAAAATTAGTGCTAATGTTGTACATTTGCCTCCATAATTTTCATGCCGTAACATGAAGTATACTGCCCCGTAAGGCTGTAGTTAACTTAATGTGGCTATCATTTTAAAATAGACACAATGAAACTTTCACAATTTAGGTACGATCTACCTTTAAACTTGATCGCACAGTATCCCACAAAAAGAAGAGAAGACAGTAGATTGATGGTGGTAAACCGTAAAAACGGTCACATGGAAAACCGTCATTTCTCAGATTTACTGGAGTATTACGATGACAAAGACGTATTTGTAGTAAACAATACCAAGGTTTTCCCTGCAAGAATGTATGGTCGTAAAGAAAAAACAGGTGCTAAAATTGAAGTATTCTTATTAAGAGAATTAAATAAACCTAACCGCCTTTGGGACGTAATTGTTGATCCCGCAAGAAAGATTCGTGTAGGAAACAAATTATACTTTGGAGAAAATGAAGAATTAGTAGCTGAAGTAATTGATAACACAACCAGCCGCGGTAGAACCATCCGTTTTTTATGGGAAGGTGATGACGAAGGCTTTAAGAAAATGTTAGAATTCTTAGGTGAAACTCCTTTACCAAAATACATTAAGCGTAAGCCAGATGAAGAAGATAAGGAGAGATACCAAACAGTTTATGCTAAGCACGAAGGTGCTGTGGCAGCCCCTACTGCTGGTTTACACTTTAGTAAAGAATTAATCAAGCGCTCTGAAATTTTAGGTATACGTTTTGCAGAAGTAACATTACATACAGGGTTAAGCACTTTCAGACCAATTGAAGTCGAAGATTTAAGCAAACATAAAATGGATGCTGAATATTTTAATATCAATGAAGAAGCTTGTCGTATTATTAATACTGCAAAAGAGAATAACCGTCGAGTATGTTCTATAGGTACAACTGCTATGCGAGCAATGGAATCTAGCGTAACAGCACAAAGATTATTGAAGCCTGCAGAAGGTTGGACGAATCACTTTATCCACCCTCCTTACCAATTTAATATTGCAGATAGTTTGGTAACTAATTTCCACTTACCAAAAACAAGTTTATTAATTATGACTTGTGCTTTTGCAGGATATGAATTAGCCATGGAAGCATACAAAAAAGCCATTAAAGATAAATATCGTTTTTTCAGTTATGGCGATGCTTTGTTGTTTATTTAAGACTTTTTATAAAATATAAAAGTCTTAAATAAACCTCTATTTGTTTTTTTTCAATCTTATATATAAAAAAGATCAGATGCTATATCTGATCTTTTTTTATTCATATTATTGAAATTGTACTAATAATATTCAACTTAATTTTTCCCAAATCCATAAATCGGTTTTCCCTTTTTCAACAATTCCCCATTTTTTGAGCAAGTAGTTTTGCGGCTCAAGAAAAATGAATGAAAAAGATATATATACTTATATTTTTTGTGGCGGGAATGGTAGGTGATTTAATTGCGCAAAACAAAAAAGAAGATACCCTTCAGTATAGAAGATTACCCGATGTAACCATTGTTGGTAGAAATAGTAAATCGGATTATCAGCAAATGCCCGAGATAGTGGGCACCAATATTTATGCTGGTAAAAAGAATGCATTAATTGTGATGGATAACGTCCAAGGTAATGTTGTTAATAATACCATGCGTCAGGTTCTTGCGAAAGTACCGGGTATACATATTTGGGAAAGTGATCCAAGTGGCATTCAAGTGGGTATTGCTACTAGAGGTCTTAGCCCTAATAGAAGTTGGGAATTTAATGTAAGACAAAATGGATATGATATTTCAGCAGACCCTTTTGGCTATCCTGAAGCGTATTATAATCCCCCATTACAAGCCGTTCAAAGAATCGAAATTATACGTGGTCATGGATCTTTGCAATATGGGCCACAATTTGGGGGCATGGTTAATTATATCATTAAAAACGGATCAGAAATAAATAAAAAATTTGAGTTAGAAACACAGCAAACTTTTGGCTCCATTAAATTGAGTAACAATTTTACATCGATTGGTGGTAAGACAGAAAAGATTAACTACTACAGTTTTTTTGATCAAAGAGCTGGCGATGGCTGGAGAAAGAATAGTCGGTTTTACACCAAAGCCGGTTTTGGAATAATCACTTATCATATAAACTCCAAGCTTGATATATCTTTTGAGATACTTCAATCACATATCAGAAGTCAACAACCCGGTGGTTTAACGGATCAACAAATTTTACAAAACCCACAGCAAAGTTTAAGACAAAGAAACTGGATGGATATTACTTGGACCACTCCTGCCATCATAGCAAACTATAGAATCAATCAACAAACTACATGGAATACCAAATTGTACGCAACTATTGGAGATAGAAATAGTGTGGGTTATTTACAAGGCATTAACATCAAAGACAGTATTAACCCAAATACACTTCAATACAATCCGCGTTTAGTGAATTTAGACAAATACAGAAACTATGGATTAGAAAGTAGATTGATTACAGATTATTCATTGGGTAATATGCAAAATACTATTTCAGCGGGTATAAGATTGCATACTGGAACCACCCATCGATTAGCGGATGGAAAAGGATCTACTTCAACTATTTACGATATTGCCATTGATGGCATCTTCCCTAGAGATATTTCTTTTGTCTCTAATAATGCAGCGGCTTTTTTTGAAAATGTTTTTAGAGTAACAGATCGTTGGTATATCATTCCTGGTATTAGATACGAATGGTTAGAGGGTTCTGCATCTGGAAGAAATGGACTTAATGCAAATGCAACCCCCATACTATTACAAAACATTAGTAGAAGCAGAAGTTTTGTTTTAGCTGGAATAGGAACCGAATACCATATTGGAAAAAACACAGAAATCTATGCCAATATTTCACAGGCATATAGACCCATTCAGTTTGCTAATTTGCAGGCCCCTCCTACCACTGATATAGTGGATCCCAATTTAAAAGATGCCAAAGGCTATAATGCAGATTTGGGATATAGAGGAAAGATCAAATCTTATTTGCAATTTGATCTGAGTGTTTTTTACTTAAACTACAATAATCGTATTGGTACTATTATTCCTACTGGAAAAAATTACCGTCTCATCACCAATGTAGGCGCCAGCAATAGTAAAGGTTTGGAAAGCTATATTGAGTTTAATCCTATTCGTGCATTTGCCAAGAGTTCAAAAACAGATTGTATTCTATTTGCTTCCTATTCTTATACCAATGCAAATTATAGCACTAATCATGCAGATGCAAGTACCAAAGGTAAAAAAGTAGAAAACGCTCCTGCCAATATATTAAGAGCAGGTATCACTATGAGTATTCATACTTTACAACTAACCGCACAAATGAGTAAAGTGGATGAAACTTTTAGTGATGCCAATAATACTAGAGCGCCAAGTGCCAATGGAAATACAGGCTTGATTCCTGCATATAACGTTACTGATTTAACTGCATCATATAAGATTAACAAAAACTGGAATATCAAATCAGGCATCAATAATTTATTGAATGCAATATATTTCACCAGAAGAGCAGGTGGATATCCCGGACCAGGTGCATTACCAGCAGACGGAAGAAATTTCTTTATTACCGTATCAGCTAAACTATAAATTAAACAATCCCTTATTGATTAATTGTAAGGTCTTTGTTTTATAGTTACTTGGTAATAATAAACTAATATTATGTGGGCTACCACCATAGCTTACCATCGTAATAGGTACTTCATTGATTGCTTCAAATAATTTTTTCAATACTGCATCTGTCTGTGCTATTTCATTTCCTACTATTGAAACAATAGTTTGATTTTTTTCAATTTCAACAGAAGCGATATTATTTAATTCTGTAACTATTTCTGCTAAGTGAAGATCACTATCTATGGTAACAGACACTGCTACTTCAGAAGTAGTAATCATGTCTATTGGTGTCTTATATTTTTCAAAGACCTCAAATATCTTTCTTAAGAACCCATATGCTAATAACATTCTGCTACTCTTAATCTTAACTGCAATAATACCGTCTTTTGCAGCAACTGCTTTCACCCCTACTGTACCAGCTTCTTTTTTAATCACCGTACCTACTGCAGAAGGCTGCATGGTATTCAATAATTTAACAGGAATATTTTCTTGTTGTGCAGGCCAAATACAAGTTGGATGTAAAATCTTTGCACCAAAATATGCTAGCTCGGCTGCTTCATCAAAACTTAATTGTTCAATGGCCACTGTCTTGTCCACAACACGAGGATCGTTATTATGCATGCCATCAATATCTGTCCAAATCTCACATACTGATGCTTTCACTGCAGCGGCAATTAATGAAGCAGTATAATCACTTCCTCCTCTTTTTAAATTATCTACTTCTCCTTTTGCATTTCTACAAATATATCCTTGCGTTATATATAATTTCTTTGTTGGATGTGCTGCTAAAACTGTATTCAACTTTTCTCTAATCAATAGTAAATCTGGTTCTTCATTAGCATCCAAACGCATAAACTCTAATGCAGGAATTAATGCATGTTCAATTTTTTCTTGCTCTAAGTACAAAGAGAATAATTTAGTACTCATTAATTCACCTTGCGCTAAAATATCTTTATTTAACGCATCACTTAAAGAAATTCTTTGGGTGATTTTTAAGAACTCAAAATGTTCATCAATTATCGCATTTGCTTTTGCTCTTAATTCTTCCGTTTGTAAAAGCTCTAATATAAAAGAACGATAATGTTTTTCTAATGTATCAATAATACTAGTAGCACCCTGTTTATCTAATTTTGATAATGCATCACTAATGCCTACTAAACTATTAGTAGTTCCACTCAATGCGCTTAATACAACAATAGTTGGTTCGCTATCTCTTGTAATTAATTGAGAAACCTGATGCATTCTTTCTGGCTTACCAACACTGGTACCGCCAAACTTCATAATCTTCATAAGCAATCTTTATTAGAGAGGCAAAGGTAAAAAATTAAATCGCAAACGCGTGTTAGTCTTGGCTTAAATAGATAGCTTGAATTTTGCTGCCAAGCTTTCTAAATCTTTAACCACTTCTTCTACTAATGGAATACCCTCTTTCATTCTATGGGCTTCCATTGTTCTTTCTAAATCACCTGCTACATATACTTTTTCTTGACCCTCCATAGGTTTGGCAGATCTAAATCTGTTTAACCAAAGATCCATATTGATTTTAAAATCATCTGCAGGTCTAAATGCATCTATTCTCATTGCACCAATAAAGTGACCCAAACCCTCGCCAGGCATATTTTCTGGCATAGGTACATAGGCAGGAAAAGGCGGTGCCCATGGACCAAAACTTGCTCCACTCAATACAGCACTAAATATATCAACAATAGAACCTAATGCATATCCTTTATGACTTCCTTGTTCTTTTTCTGAACCCAATGGTAATAATGCCCCACCTTTTTTAAGTATATGTGCATCATTACTTGATTGTCCATTTTCGTCCTGTGCCCAGCCAGTTGGAATGGGTTGATTATTTCTTTGTGCTATTTCTAATTTTCCATTAGCCGCAGTTGTTGTTGCAAAGTCTGCAACAAAAGGCGCTTCTTTACCAGCAGGTATTGCAACCGCAATCGGATTAGTGCCCAACATTTTTTCTGCAGCATAAGTGGGTGCAACCAATGCACTTGCATTGGTCATGGCCATACCAATCATATCTTCTGATAAAGCCATCATTGCATGATAGCCTGCGATACCAAAATGATTACTATTTTTTACACTCACCCAACCTGTACCAACTTGTTTTGCTTTTTGCATGGCAATTTGCATGGCTTTGGGTGCAACAACCAATCCCAATCCTCTATCTCCATCAATCACTGCGGTAGAAGGGGTTTCGTGTACAATTTGAATATTGGGTTGTGCATTAATTCTTCCCACTTCCCATAATCTTACATAACCTACTAGTCTAGCTATACCATGACTATCTATGCCTCTTAAATCGGCAGACAATAATACACTAGTAGCTAGCGTAGCATCTTCGTTGGAACAACCGATACTAGTAAATACTTGTAAGGCAAATTGATATAACTCTGTATAACTAAATATGCGTTGATTCATCCTATACTAGAATGGTAAATCATCCATAGATTCATCAGCTGCATTTGGTGCTGCTGTTGGTGTATAGTTAGAAGGCGCTGCTCCTTCAGATGATCCACCTGATGGTTTTGCACCTAATAATTGTACAGAAGCAATTCTTAAAGTTAAAGATGCACCTTGACGGCCATCTGCTGTTGTATAAGATCTAACATCTGGTGTACCTTCTACATATACTTGAGTTCCTTTCTTTAAATAAGGAGCAACTGCAGTTCTATCTGTCCAATAAGAACAGTCTACCCATGTAGTTCTGTCTTTTTGATTGCCTTGTGCATCCTTATAACGTTCTGTATGCGCAACGTTGAAATTAATAACTGTTTTTCCGTTTACATTGTTTACTTGTGCGTCCTTTCCTAGGTTTCCGATTACTTGTAGCTTTATCATATAATTATTATTTACACTTTTCGAGTATATGAAGGTAGTAATTTTTCGTTACTTTTGTGCCAAGCCAACTTTTAACTGGCCAAGCATATGAGCAAAAAAGGAAAGGTTTTAGTAGCCATGAGTGGCGGGATTGATAGTACAGTAGCTGCCCTATTACTACACAACGAAGGCTACGAAGTAGTGGGTATTACAATGAAAACCTGGGATTACTCCACCAGCAATACCAATGGAAAAGAAACAGGCTGTTGCAATATTGATTCTTTCAATGATGCCAGATTAGCCGCAGTAAATAACGGATTCCCCCATTTTATATTAGATATACGAGAAGAATTTGGGGACTTTGTCATTGAGAACTTTGTAGAAGAATACTTGGCAGGCAGAACCCCTAACCCCTGCGTGATGTGCAATACCCATATTAAATGGAGAGCCTTATTAAAAAGAGCAGACGCTTTGGGCTGTGATTTTATTGCCACTGGACATTATGCCAAAGTACGCCAGCATACCAACGGCCGATATGTTATTTCAAAAGGTTTGGATGAAACCAAAGACCAAAGCTATGTGCTATGGGGAGTGGACCAGGACTTATTGAGCAGAACCATTTTGCCATTAGGCGGAATGCATAAGAAAGACATTAAGCAAATGGCTATTGATATGGGTTATCCAGAATTAGCGAAGAAAAGTGAGAGTTATGAAATTTGCTTTGTGCCAGATAACGATTACCGCGGTTTCTTAAAAAGAAGAGTGGATGGATTAGAAGAAAAAGTAAATGGCGGTTGGTTTGTAGATACAAAAGGAAAAAGATTAGGCAAACATAAGGGCTACCCTTTTTACACCATTGGTCAAAGAAAAGGTTTAGAAATTGCCTTAGGTAAACCAGCATATGTTACGGCGATTGATCCCGTAAAAAATATAGTAGTGATTGGTGATGAAAATGATTTAGACCAAAACGATATGTTGGTGGCTAAATTAAATTGGATCAAATACGATCACTTGGAAGGACCAATGGATTTAATGGCAAAAATTAGATATAAAGATAGTGGTGCATTGTGCACACTCTCTCCTACTGATATGGGTGTAAAAGCAAGATTTTACGAGAATGTAAAAAGTATTGCTCCAGGACAAAGCGCTGTATTCTATGAAGGGGATGATGTGGTTGCAGGTGGAATTATTCAAAGCGGCATGCTAAGCCACTCTCTGTAATAAAGCTCCAAATAAAGTATCTGCTTTTTGAGTATAGCCCTTGAAATAATTTAGTTCAATTAATTTGAATTGACCTGTTGCCAATATAGCTTCAATATTATTTTCATTCTCTGCTTTATAAACAGAACAGGTAGCAAAAATTAAATAACCTCCCATCGCAATAGTAGGAATGATATTACGGACAATGTTTGATTGTAGTTTGGTATACTTATCTAATTGTGCTTGATTAAAAAACGCCAACTGTTCTGGTGTTCTACCCCAGGTACCACTACCCGAACAAGGCACATCAGCAAATACAACATCAAATTGTTTTTTAATCTCGAAGGGCATGGTTAAATCAATTTCTTGAAAACTAGCTGGTCTAATACCCGCTTCTTGCAATCTTTTTTCTGCGTTAATTAAGATAGAAGACCTAATGTCTGAAATATGAATATTAATATTTGATAAATAATCAAACAATAAAATAGTCTTACCACCACTTGCTGCGCAAGAATCCCAAACCATCATAGGCTTTCCTTCTTGGGCTGGTATATGTTTTAATAAACTTGCAATTGCCTGAGAACTTAGATCTTGAACAACTACTTCTTTGTTAATATCTAAAACATCTTGAATAGCTGTAGTATTTACAAAAGACAAAGCATCTTCTCCAACTTCTTCAAAAGAAATAGCAGATGCTTTTAATTTAGCCAAGACCGTATCTTTTTGCCAAGGTCTTATTCTTACAAATAATAAGGGCTGCTGCTGATGTGATGCCACAAAAACATTCACGTCTATCTCTGGGGAGATTTCTTTTGCTAAAGGAAATTGAGTAACGGTATTTCTAAAATGCGCGTAACAAAGTGCAGTAATGTTTTTTCTATCCTTACTGCCATGTTTTTTATTCGCTGCAAAATATTTCTTCAAATAATTAGCCAATGGTTCGGCACCATTATAAGCATTAATTAAATTATCCGCGATATTTTGATGGACTGCAAAATGCATTACAGCTCTAATAAACTTGCTACTGGATCTTTTCCGATTAATAATAATTCAGGACGCTCTAATAATTCTTTAACTCTTACCAAGAATCCAACACTCTCTCTACCATCAATAATACGGTGATCATAGCTTAATGCTAAATACATCATTGGTAAAATTTTCACTTCACCATTTACCGCCATTGGACGATCTTGAATTTTATGCATGCCTAAAATAGCAGACTGAGGAATATTAATAATTGGCGTACTCATTAAACTTCCAAAAACCCCACCATTAGTAATAGTGAATGTACCACCAGTTAATTCTTCTGCTGTTAATTTACTATCTCTTGCTTTACCTGCTAATTCTATTACCTTCTTTTCAATACCTGCCATGCTTAAACTCTCCACATTTCTAATAACTGGAACAGTTAATCCTCTTGGCGTACTTACTGCAATACTGATATCTGCATAATCATGATACAATAATTGATCTCCATCAATAAATGCATTTACAGAAGGCCATTCAGTTAAGGCAATTGCACAAGCTTTTGCGAAGAAACTCATAAAGCCAAGGTTTACACCATGCGCTTCTTTGAATTTATCTTTAAACTGCTTTCTTGTATTCATAATCGCAGTCATGTCTACTTCGTTGAAAGTAGTTAACATGGCTGTAGTATTCTTCGCTTCTACTAATCTTCTACTAATAGTCTTTCTTAAATTGCTCATCTTCTCTGGACGCACATTACGAGAGAATAAGTCTTGACCAGGGAATGCTGTTTTACCAGGATTGTTTAATGCATCTAATACATCTACTTTAGTAATCTTACCTGCATACCCAGATGGTTTAATTTGTGCAGTATCTACTTTCTTATCAGCAATAATTGCTGCAGCAACTGGAGTTGTTTTAACATTGTTTGAAACAGCCGTTACCGGAGCAGTACTAGCTGCTGGAGCTGGGGCTGTTGCTGCAGCCGCAGGAGCCGCGGCTGGCTTTTCAGCCGCTGCAGGCTTTGGAGCCGTCTCGTCAATATCTGCTAATATATCTCCAATTAATATACTATCGCCTTCTTTAGCTTTATGTACTAATACACCTGCTTGTTCTGCGTTCACTTCAAAAGTGGCTTTCTCACTTTCTAGTTCTGCAATCACTTCATCACGATCCACCCACTCTCCTTCTTTCTTTGTCCATTTTAACAAAGTAACTTCTGTGATTGACTCTCCTACTGTTGGTACTTTAATAGAAATCATGATTGTTTATTTAAATAGCAAAAGCTGTTGTAATAATTTCGTTTTGTTCTTTAGCGTGTACTTTAGAATAGCCAGTTGCCGTTGAAGCACTTGCTTGTCTACTGATCACACCGTATTTAATAGATTTTAAATTCATTTGTAAGAATCCTGCTGCACCCATATTCAATGGTTCTTCTTGTACCCAGAACCAAACTGCTTTACCATATTTCTGATGAATGGCATTGATTTGTTGCACAGGTAATGGATGTATTTGCTCTAATCTTACAATCGCAATATCTTGTCTGTTATCTGCTTTTTGTTTCTCCATTAACTCATAAGAGATTTTTCCAGAGCAGAACAATACTTTCTTCACTTGTGATGGATCTTTTACAAATGCATCATCAATAACTTCTTTAAATCCACCTTGACTTAGTTCGTTGATATCACTAAATGTCCATGGGCTTCTTAAATTTGCTTTTGGAGAGAAATTAATCATTGGCTTTCTAAAGTTCCAAGTTAATTGTCTTCTCAATGCATGGAATAAATTAGCAGCAGTGGTGATATTGGTTACAATCATATTATGCTCTGCACACAATTGCAAATATCTTTCTAATCTTGCACTACTATGTTCTGG
>Ga0222712_10006456_pt1 | contig 11581 bp, 13 predicted proteins | sample C33_657DmetaG_FD_165043 | JGI IMG/M metagenome (GOLD analysis project Ga0222712, IMG submission 165043) | Estuarine water microbial communities from San Francisco Bay, California, United States - C33_657D | ecosystem: Environmental > Aquatic > Marine > Unclassified | place: USA: California... | reverse complement strand
CCGAGTACGTCAGCCGCAACTTCGTGTACGGCTGGCTGACCGAGGAGTGCAGGACGGGGCGTGTGACGGTTCTGAAGGCCGGGCACACCCTGATGTACCAGCTGACCTCCTGCGTGCCGCGGGAGGCACCAAGGGAGAGCCCGTTCCCGGCTTGGCTGGATCCACGGGCTCTTCCACTGTCGGATGTACGCCGTGTGTTCCTTGACGGACGCGAGGTGAATCCGGATGACCCCCAACGAGAAGAAGACCAAGAAGAAGAAGAAACATGACTCGAATCATCATTGACGGCAACGCCGTCCTGAACCAGGCCCTGCTCCGTGGCGTTGACCACGATCAGGGCCGAATCATTGAGCACGAGGGCAAGCCGGTGCAGGTGAACTCCGCCGACTACGGCATCAACGGGTTCTTCGACAAGTACACGGCCTTCCTGTCCCAGTTCGAGAAGGCCCCGCGCGAGACGATCGTCGTGTGGGACGGCGCTGGCGCCAAGGCCCTGCGCCGCACCTTCCTGCCGCAGTACAAGGTGGGGCGCGACAAGGCTCCCGAAGTGTCGGCGGAACTGAACAAGGCCCGCGACGCCGTGACCGACATGCTGCTGAAGCTGGGCGCTCACGTGGTCGTTCAGCACGGGGTCGAGGGCGACGACGTGATCGCCTACCTATGCAAACACCTGCGCACTCAGCGCAATGTCGTGGTCACAGTGGACGGCGACTTGAGCCGGCTGGTCGATGACAACACGGATGTCTGGTGCGGAGGAGAACTGAACAAGAACCCCTACGGCCCGTTCCCGCACAAGTACATCACCCTGTACAAAGCCCTTGTCGGGGACCAGAGCGACAAGATCCCCGGCGCCAAGGGTTTCGGGGACACGAGCTTCATCAAGTTCGTGGCGATGTTCGGGTTCGAAGGCCTTGACGAGATGGAGCGCATGATCGTCAACGGCAAGCTGCACGAGCTCAAGGAGTCCGTGCAGTACCTGCCGCAGCTGCAGAAGGTGCTGGACGCCAAGGACATGGTCGCCACCTCATGGCGCGTGGCCAGCTTCATGCTGGACTCGGTCAACCGCCTCAGCCGCCCGCTTGACTGGAAGGTCGGGATGGTGGCGCAGTGGGACTCGCTGGATGACACCCAGAGGGTGCACGCGCTGAAGAAGTTCTACGGCACCAAGACGCTGGTGACGGCCTCCAACTACGCCTCGGTCTACAAGCGCCTGGCTACCTCCCGCTTCGAGGACTCCCCCTTCGTCGGGCTCGACATCGAGACGTCCTCCTCCGAGGAAAGTGACGAGTGGATCGAGCGCCTGAACACGATCAGCGAGAAGTCTCGTGGCGACAAAATCGACGTTCTGGGACATGAGCTGACCGGTATGTCGCTGACCTTCGGGGTCAACACCCAGCACACGATCTACATGAGCGTGGATCACGCGGAGACCGAAAACATCACGGTCGACCAGTGCCGGGAGATGGTGGAGCTGATCCCGCAGTCGAAGAACATCATCATCCAGAACCGCAACTTCGAGTTCAGCGTGCTGTACCGTACGTGGGGCGAGAAGTGGATGAACAACGGCTGGCACGGGTTCATCCCCAACGCGCTGGACACGAAGATCGGCGCCTCCTACGTGGACGAGAACCTGCCCAAGGGCCTCAAGTTCCGCAGCAAGTATCACCTCGGGTACGACCAGGAGACCTACGAGCAGGTGACCACGCGCAGCGGCCCGGTGGGCACGATGACGGGTGGGGCGGTGAAGAAGAAGACCTACCGGAAGGAGGTCACACCAGCCGTCACCGAAGAGGTGACTGATCCGGAAACCGGAGAGATCACAATCGTCGAGAAGGTGCCGGCCGTAGTGGTCGACTTCGAGGACCGCCAGTACAAGATGCGCGAGCTGCCTGCCCGGCGCGTTTTCGACTACGGTTGCGACGACACGATCACCACCACCGCCCTGCACACGCACTACCAGCTCATCATGGAGCTGGAGAACACGTGGCAGGTGTTCCTGGACGTGGAGACGCTCCCTGAGTACCTGACCACCCTTGCCTTCGTGCAGGGCTTCAGGGTCTCGCTGGAGGCCCTGAAGGGAATGGAGAAGAAGGACGACGCCGCGTACGACAAGGCGTGGGATACCTTCCGCACCTTCCTGCTGAAGCAGGGCTGGGCCGGCACGGTGTGCCCAGTCTTCTCCGAGATGACCCCGGCGGCCGTCAAGGAGGCCGCGTCTATCCTGATCGACACCGACGAGGTGCAGTTCACGACGAAGAAGCGCAAGCTGAACGGGATGGCGGAGGACATGCGCGAGCAGTTCCCCGACAACGACATGGCCACGGTGCTGGCCCAGGTCGTTGAGGCCGGCGATGTCGTGGTGCTCAACGGCCTCGTGAAGTCCAACTTCTCCGGGGAGCCGAAGATCAACTTCGGCAGCCCGAAGCAGATGCAGGACCTGCTCTTCAACCACCTGGGTGTGCAGCCTCGGTTGCTGAACCGGATGACGGCGCGCGAGAAGGAGAACAACCCCGACATGCTGACGGCGTTCAAGAAGCGCCGCGCGGCAAAGGATCTGGGCCTAGACCTCTTCAACCTCACGGAGCCGGTCACGGTCGGGCGCCGAACGGTGTCCCCGCTCACGGAGGATGAGCGCAAGGCGCTGATCTCAAAGGCCACCACCGACGATGACGCGATCCTGCACAGCCTTGCCAAGGACAACCTGACCGACGAGGCCCGGGAGATCCTGAAGTGCCTGCAGACGATCAAGACGATTCAGACCCGCCGCAGCCTGTTCTACCGCACCTACAAGGTGATCCCGCACTGGCGCGACGGCCGCATCCACCCCTCCTTGAACCAGGCTGAAGCTGTGACGCGGCGTTACTCCTCGAGTAATCCGAACGTGCAGCAGATGCCCAAGCGCGGGGAAGGCAAGGAGTTCCGCACGATCATGCTGCCCCATCACCCGGGCGCCGTGATCGGCTCACTGGACTTCAGCGGGCAGGAGCTGCGCCTGATGGGCGAGCAGTCCGGTGACGAGAACCTCACCGCCTGCTATGTCGGGGACAACCTGAAGGACGTCCACAGCCTGACTGCCGTGGCCGCCTCGATCTACCTGTGGGACGCCCCGATCGAGTACGACGCCTTCATCGCGATGCTGGACAGCAAGAACCCCGCCGAGAAGGCGAAGGCGAAGGACCTGCGCGGCTCTGCGAAGACCGTGAACTTCGCCACCCAGTACGACGCCCAGGCTGAGAACCTGTCGGTGCAGCTGATGGTGGACGAGGAGACCGCCCAGAAGTTCATCGACGCGAAGGCCGCGGCCTTCCCGAAGATCGACCCATGGAAGGACAAGGTCCGCGCCGAGGCCGAGGAGACGGGGTACGTGACCACAATGCTGGGCGCGCGCCGGCATCTTCGCGCGGCCCTGCTGTCGGAGAACCGGGCGGAGGCCGCCAAGGCTGGACGTCAGGGCCCGAACTTCAAGATTCAGGGCTCCGGCGCGGAGATGTCCAAGCGGGCCATGGCTTCCATGTGGCGGCGCGGCATCTTCACCGGCCGCTACGACGCGCAGTTCATTGCGCCGATCCACGACGAAGTGGTGTTCAGCGCCGGTCGCGACTGTGCGCTGGAGGTGACCCGGGAAGTGCACGAGTGCATGACCCAGCCCTACGCCGACATGAAGATCCCGATCGTCAGCTCCATCTCGCTGGGCCCCAATTTCGGGGAGCAGATTGAGTGTGGGGACTACGTCGACGAAGCAGCGATCAACAAGGCCTTGGAGGAGGTCTTCGCTTGACGGCCAGCTGCTTTACGGTATAGTTTTAGTCCCGGCACCCAAAGAGGTGCCGGTTGCATCCAATAACAAGAATAAGAAAGCGATGCGTCATGAGAAGCACACCCGTGCGGTTCGGGAGCGTCTGCTCCGGAATCGAGGCCGCGTCTGTGGCCTGGAAACCAATCGGCTGGGAAGCCGCCTGGTTCTCCGAGATCGAGGACTCTCCGTCCAAGACCCTGTACCACCACTACCCCGAAGTCCCCAACCACGGGGACATGACAACCCTCCCTGAGAAGATTCTCTCTGGGGAGGTGGAGGCTCCTGACCTCCTCTGCGGAGGCACGCCATGCCAGGCGTTCTCCGTCGCCGGACTCCGCGGCTCGCTCAGCGACGCCCGTGGAAACCTTTCCCTCACCTTCTGCGAGATCGCCAATGCAATCGACACTGTGCGCCGCGACGCCGGCAAGCCTCCCGTCATCGTCTTCTGGGAAAACGTTCCAGGAGCCCTCAATACCCATGACAACTTCTTCGGCTGCTTTCTGGGAGAGCTTGCCGGCGAAGACCAGGCGCTTGAGCCGGCAGGGGGTCGGTGGTCGAACGCTGGTTGTGTGTTTGGACCCGAAAGAGCAGTCGCGTGGAGGGTCCTCGATGCCCAACATTTCGGCGTTCCCCAACGACGCAAGCGTGTCATTCTTATCGCATGTCCTCTGGAAAGGGCACATCCCACCCAAGTACTTTTTGAGTTCGAAGGCGTGCGAAGGGATACTGCGCCGAGCAGACCAGAGGGGCAAGAAGTTACCTCCAGCCTTACGCGCAGCCCTGGAGGCGCAGATGTCGACGACGACGTAGGCGGGCTGCTGCAGCCATTCGAGGTGGCGAACTGCCTGACTCGGAGGATGCACAAGGGGATCAACACAACCCTTGATGAGGGCCACACCCCGGTTCTCTCCTACTTCAGCGCCTCGGCCGACCTCCCGAAATCTGTGGCGGAGAATCAACGGGCCGAGGTGGTTCTGTCCGATACGACCGGCGCACTGAGCAAGGGCGGGGGGAAGATCGGGCAAGGCTACGCGGCGGTGCTGGACACGGCCTACTCGACCAAGCTGCACAACACGAAGAGCAACCAGGCCGGCAAGCTGTACGAGGAGTACACGGTCGGGCTGGACAAGAACAGTCCGCCTCCCGCCCTACTGACCTCTCTGTGTGTGCGCAAGCTGATGCCGGTCGAGTGTGAACGACTGCAGGGCTTCGACGACTTCTACACAGACATCCCCGGGGCCTCCGACACCTCCCGGTACATGGCGATCGGCAACAGCTGGCCTGTGCCGATGATCCGGTGGGTAGGCCGCCGCATTCAGACGGCGCTGGACGAGCGGGAGGGCCTGCAATGAGCGACCCTCTGCACCCTACCCGCCCCGACTGGGAGATGGACGATCCGATGATCACGCCGCCTCCGCGCGGCGGCGAGCAGCTCCTGCTGATCAACCCTGGCGGCGCCTTGATCATCGGACCCTGGACGGATGACTGCTGGGCCTTTAGCCGCAAGCCGAGGATCCCCGACAGCGTCAAGGCCCGGATGACCGCCGCGCGCCTTGACCAGATCGCCAGGGAAGAAGCCGCGAGGGCCGCACCATGACCCTCGAAGTTGGAAAGAAGCTCGGACGCTGGACCCTCCTTGAGTTTGCCCCGCAAACCAAAGTGGACGGCAAGCGGGTGGATTCGAAGTGGCGCTGCGCCTGCGACTGTGGGAACGTGCGCTGGGTGCCCGCAAAGCACCTGAAGGCCGGCCGCACCCGCTCCTGCGGATGCGCTCGTGCTGAGCTGCACAAGCGGGACATGGCGATCACGTTCGGCGCCGGCAACCTGAAGCGGAGGCCACTCGTATGACGGTCCCCTTCAAGAAGAACCGCTTCGCGAACCGTGGCGAGAAGGCCGAAAAGGCCGTGCAGAAGTTCCTGACGGACTGGGCCAACGTGTCCTCCACCCGGGAGTTCAACCGGCTGGTCGACTCCAAGGCCGCCGGCCGCATCATCAAGGCGGCAGCTGCCGACTTCGAGTACTTCTGCAAGACGGCGTACGGCGAGGAGTTCCACGGCCTCATCGAGGTCAAAGAGACCAAGCACGAGTACCGCCTCGGCAGGGACCGGATCACTCAGTTCGCCAGGCTGCGCAAGCGTCAGAAGTGCGGCGGCCGGTGCTTCGTGCTGGTCTACCACTCGACGATCAACAAGTGGCGGGCCCTGACCCTCCACTACCTTGAAACCACGGGCGACAAGGGGTCCTGGAACCTGTCTGACCTGCCTGCCTTTGACTCTGTCGGGGAGGCCCTTGCCAGCGTCCCACGGGACGTTTTCGAGAAGGCCGCGGAGGTGACCACGGCAGCGCTGCAGGGGCCGAGATGAGCAAGCAGCGCTTCTGCATGTACTGCCAGCACTTCAAGAAGGACGAGGGCTTCAAGTTCATCGTCCACCCGAAGACGGGGAGCAAGCGGGGGCAGTGCCCCAGCTGTCAGGAGCGACGCAAGCAACCCAGGGAGGTCTTGAACGCCCTCGCCAAACAGGAAGCTGAGGCCCGCCGCGTGCGGGCTGCAGAGATTGCCGCGGAAGCGGCGGAAAGGAAGAGAAAAAATGAAGACCTTGGTAATCAATGACCTGCACCTTGGGGTGCAGAGATCCGGGGGCACTACCCGCACCTCGGCCGACGAGTTGAGAGAGTGGGGCCACCAGCTGCACGCCAGGCTGCTGAACATCGCCGTCGAAGTGGGCTGCAGCGACATCGTCGTTAACGGCGACCTGTCGGACGTCTACGACTTGCCGCTGGCGCAGGCGCTGGAAATCTACGCCGTGGTGGACAAGTTCCTGACCCGGTGCCCGACCATCAAGGTGTACTGGGCCCTCGGCAACCACGACCTGTCCAAGGACAGCTCCAGACTGGGCACCGTGGCGTTCATCGGCGCCATCTTGCGGGCGAAGCACTCCAACTTCGCCCTGCTGGATCACCCTCAGTTCGTGAGCCGGGACGGCTACGTCATCCCTCACGTCCCGAACCAGGACCTGTTCGACCTTGAGCTGTCCCGGGTGCCAGACGAAACGCAGTGGCTGTACCTGCACTGCAACTACGACAACACGTTCGCCACGCAGGCCGACCACTCCCTGAACCTTTCCAGGGAGCAGGCCAAGGAGCTGAAGGCGCGCGGGATCAAGATGGTGCTCGGACACGAGCACCAGGGGCGCGAGGCGCTGGGCGGCCACGTGATCATCGTCGGCAACCAGTTCCCCACCTCGGTGGCGGACTGCCTGCCGCACGGCGACGCGCAGAAGGACGGCAAGAAGCGCGCCCTCATCATCGACCACTCCGCTGGCACCCACGAGTACGTGACGACATGGGACCCCGACAGCGAGGACGGCTGGTACGCGGAAGTGGACTGGCGCGAGCTGAAGGACGTCGTCGAAGAGGGGCGCGGGTTCATCCGCGTTGTCGGGGACGCCAGTGCCGCCGAGTCCTCCGAGGCGATCAAAGCCATCGCGGCGTTTCGCCAGCGCAGCAAGTCCTTCGTCATCACGAATGCCGTGAAGGTCGAGCAGGTCGAGGGCATGGAGGACATCGCCGAGTCGATCGAAGACATCCGCACCGTCAACGTGATCGAGCTGCTGATGGAAATGCTTGACCCGCAGCAGCGGGCCAAGGTGGAAGAACTCATGGAAGGAGAGCAGGAATGAAAGCGGTCATGTTTCTTCTCGTGGCAGTCGCCCTCGCTGGCTGCGGGCACCAGGCTGAGTCAACAGCCACCTGCACCAACCCCGCCATCCCCGTGGACACCCTGTTCACCCATGAGGGGTGCACGGTGTACCGCTTCCTGGATGCCGGGTCCTTCCGCTACTTCACCAAGTGTCCAGGGGCTGGGCACTCCAACACCACGGCCAACGTGAGCTGCGGCAAGTCCTGCCGCCGCGAAGACAACATCCCGACCAACTGAAGGAGAGCAGGAATGAACGTGAACACATACGACTACCAGTATGAAGAGAACTTGGCTGACATCATGACCCGTGGATCCGATCGCGGCGATCGCACGGGGACTGGAACCCGTGGTCTGTTTGGCCTCCAGATGCGCTGGTGGTTGCCGAGCGGCTTCCCCCTGATCACCACCAAGAAGGTGTTCACCCGGGGCATCGTCGAGGAGCTGCTGTGGATGCTGTCGGGAAGCACCAACAACAACGACCTCGTGGCCAAGGACGTTCACATCTGGGACGAGTGGGCGGGGGCAGACGGGGACCTAGGCCCTATCTACGGCAAGCAGTGGCGCAGCTGGGATGTGTACGACGTCAACTACGGGTGGGTCAGGGCCGTCGACCAGATCAGTGAACTATTGCGCAACCTGAAGACCAATCCGGACAGCCGTCGCCTCGTGGTGAGCGCGTGGAACGTTGCGGATCTGCCCTCTATGGCCCTGTCTCCATGCCACTGCCTGTTCCAGTTCTACGTGGACCAGGGGCGCCTGAGCTGCCAACTGTACCAGCGCAGCGCTGATATGTTCCTCGGGGTGCCGTTCAACATCGCCAGCTACGCTCTGCTGACTCACATGATCGCGCAGCAGTGCAGCCTAGATGTCGGAGAGTTCATCTGGACCGGTGGCGACTGCCACATCTACAGCAATCACTTCGACCAGGTGCGCCTACAGCTGGAACGGGTTGGGGCACCGTACCCGACTCTGCACCTTCGTCCTGCCGCCGACCTGTACTCCTATCAGGCCTCGGACGTGCAGATCCTTGGGTATAACCCTCAACCCGCAATTTCGGCCCCAGTGGCAGTGTGAGCGCTATGAACGATACCTTTGAAGCCTTCCTCGGCGTGGGTGTAATAGCCCTGATCATCACGGGAGTCATGCTCCTCTTCATGGACTTCCGGCACTTCGACAACATCGCAAGTCGGTGCACCAAGTACGGGTACATCCAGAACAAGGACATCAGGATCCGCTGCTCTGTGGAGCAGAAACCGAAAGACGCAAATGCTCAATAAAGTCACCCTCACCAACTTTCAACGCCACCGCAACCTCGAAGTGGTCCTGCCGGGCGGGCTGACCGCGCTGCGCGGGTCCAACGAAGCAGGCAAGTCCACCTTGCTGCGCGCCATCTGCTACGCCCTGTTCGGCGTCGGCGCCCTGAACAGCTCGCTCGAGGAGGCCGTCACCTGGGGCGAGCCCGTCAACACGCTGAAGGTCGTCGTCCAGTTCACCGCTGACGGCGTCACCTACGAAGTGCGACGGGGCAAGTCGGGTGCCGAGGTCAACTACGACGGCGGCATCGTCACCGGGCAGAAGGAGGTCACGGCCTTCATCTGCAGGACGCTGAAGGTGGACGCGGCCGCGGCCGGCCGCCTGATGCTGTCCAACCAGAACGAGATTCGCGGCGCCCTCGAGTCCGGCACCAAGGCGACCACAGAGCTGATCGAGCGACTTGCCGAGTTCGACCAGATCGACAACCTCATTGAGCTGATGCAGGCCAAGCTGACGCTGGGCAGCCCAGCGGTCGCCGAGGCGGCGCTGGCCCGCGCGCAGGAGACGCTGGTGTCGGCGCAGGAGCTGGCGAAGGCCCCGGACTTGTCGGGGCTGGAGCAGGCGGTGGACGCCTCCTCGATGGAGGTTGGTCGCACAGAAGGAAACCTGCGCGCGGCACAGGCCGCCGAAGCAGCCGCACAGGAGGCCCATGCCTCCGCTCGGGAGAAGGCCGTGAAGCATGCCGAGACCATGCGGGCCCTCGGGAAGGCGCAAGGACAGGTTACGGACCTGACCCAGCAGCTGAATGAGTTGGACGAGGTCAAGGCGCCCTCTGGCTCCGAGGAGGCCCTGCGCAGCCGCATCGACGACGCCGAAGACCACGAGCACCTGCGGTTGGTCTACCTTCAGGCGGAGCCCTACCTTGGCGTCCCCGAGGGCCCCCGCATTGTCGGGGGCGTGGCGGGCGTGGAGGCGGCGCTGGAGGAAGCGGCCCAGAACGTGCAGCGGGCGTCCAACGACATCACCCGGCTGGAAGGGGAACTGCGGCTGCAGCAGTCCGCGCTGACCCACGGCACCTGCAGTTTCTGCGGCAAGGACTTCAGCGGGGTGCCCGAGGTGGAGGCGAGGAACGCCGCGACTAGGGGGCGCATCGACGACCTGGCAGCAGACCTCGACACCGCCAAGGCCTGCGCCGTGATGTGGGAGCAGAACCGGTCGGAGGCAGCGGCTGTGCACAGCGCCAGCAAACCCCGGCTGCGCCTGCTGTCGGCGCACCCTGACCTTGTCGAGGCACTGGACGACCAGATGCCGCCCCGGTTGGTGTGGCTGAAGGAGGTCCCTGCGCAGGATAGCGCCGATGTCGGGGCCCTGAAGGCGGAACTGAAGGCCCTGCAAACCGCGCAGCGTCAGTACGAAACGGCACAGACAAGGATCGGGACCCTGCGCCCCCTGCTTGAAGCGGCAGCGGCCGAGGTGAAGGCGTTGGAGGAGAAGGTTGCCGGCTCCCAGCAGGTCTACATTCCGCAGGACGAACTGGACGCCGCGCGCGCGGACGTCAAGCGGGCTGCGGACGCCGTGAAAGCTGCCGTCGAGCACCACCATCAGGCGAAACAGGCCCTGAAGGACGCCAAGGACGGCCATTCACGCGCCCTCAAATCGCTGGAGGATGCACAGGAGGTCGTGAGACAACGCTCCGCGGAAATTGACGCGTTGGTTTTCAACAACAAACTGCTGAAACGGGTCCGCGAGGCGCGTCCGATCATCGCGGACCGGCTCTGGAACCTCGTGCTGCGCGCCGTCAGCAACTACTTCAGCGAAATCCGCGGGACCAAGTCCCGGGTGACGAAAGACAGCGACGGGTTCAAGGTGGACGACCACCCCGTCGCGACCTTGAGCGGCTCCACGCTCGATGCGCTCGGCCTCGCGATCCGCGTGGCCCTGGTGCGGACCTTCCTCCCCTCGGCGCCCTTCCTCATCCTTGATGAGCCGGCCGCCGCGATGGACGAGGACCGCACACACAACATGCTCGGCTTCCTGGCCTCTGTCGGGTTCCAGCAGATCCTGCTCGTCACTCACGAGGATGTGAGCGAGAGCGTTGCCGACAACATGATTCAGCTGTGAGGAGTGCCTATGGTTAACCGATGGATTCGCGCGGGCCTGCGCGCCGAGGATTACGAGGAGATCACGACCCCTCTGGCAGAGGCCAGAGTTGCCCTGTCCCGCTCCACGGCTGCGGTGAACGGGCGCAGACCACAGGTCAAAGTACTGTTTGTGGACAGGATGATCCGCCTGAGAGATGCCCTGGACGTGATTGAACGTGAAATGCGCGAGGAGATAGACGAGGAGGTGCGAGCATGTTCGAAGGCGTAGGAATGGTCTCCACGGCGGCGCCGCGCCCCGCTCGGTTCGAGAGGGGCGCTCCGGTGTTTTATGCGGATGACATCGACAGGGCCGCGGCCACAGAAATCAACAGCGAAGGCGGAGCCTTTTTTACCAGAGGAGCTAAGAAGATGAGTACAGACTTTGATAACGCGACCCAGATGATCGAGGGGGCGCAGGAGCGGATGTCAGCGGCTATTACGGCCCTCAGAAAACAGGAGGAGGCCATCTCGGAGGGCAGCAAGCGGGTCAGCCAGAACGTCCGGAAGGCGGCCAACGACATGGCAGAGGGCCTGAACCGGATCTCCAAGCTCGGGGACTTCAACAACCTTGAGCGGTATGTGACCCTGTTGGAGAGGGCGGCAGGAGCGATGACCGTTCTCGCTGATCTGGAAAAGGACGGAAAGCTGGCGAAGATCACGGCCGCCGTGAAGGGATAAACGCCCCTGCCC
>Ga0222712_10006455_pt1 | contig 11581 bp, 17 predicted proteins | sample C33_657DmetaG_FD_165043 | JGI IMG/M metagenome (GOLD analysis project Ga0222712, IMG submission 165043) | Estuarine water microbial communities from San Francisco Bay, California, United States - C33_657D | ecosystem: Environmental > Aquatic > Marine > Unclassified | place: USA: California... | reverse complement strand
TAGCCCCAATAAAAATGAACACTCCCACGTTGGTGATGCCTTTGGATATCTCTTGCTCGGTGGCGGTGAATACAAGCGGATGACTCGCCCAGGAGATGTGTCCTCAAGAACATTTATTGCCCAGACTGTGGCCAACAGCGACTTTGATATATTCTCAAGATGAAAGTGACTATACCCTACGAGGTATTAAACGAGGAGATGCATCCCAAGAGAGGGGTGTTTTATCTGCCATTTGTTATTGACCACTTTGACCAACTCGATACCACTCAGCCAGAGTTGTTGGCTGTGGCTAGGGGTTATGACCTCAGATCCATGATATACAGCCAATCCATGCTTGGCGCAGCGGTTACCGCTTTTTATCGCAATAAACCGATAGCCATATTTGGAGTTGTGTTCTTTTGGGGTGGAGTTGGCGAGATGTGGAGCATCTTTGACAATCAGGCTAGGGAACACCCAGCATCCATGCTCAGATGTGGCAGATCCTTTGTAGATATCGCAACCAGATATCTCAACTTGCATAGATTGCAAATAACTGTTAGAACTGACGATATTCGGGCAATACGTTATGCGAAAGCATTAAGGTTTGAGACCGAAGCGGTTTTAAAGATGTATGGCCCTGACAAGGTGGATTACTTACTAATGACGAGGTATTAAATGGGTGGACTATTTGGTGGATCTCCAGATACCAGCGGTGCAGAGCGAGCAGCTGCTGAGACTAAGGCAGAGAACGAAAAGATTAGGGCGCAAGCTGAAGAGGAAAAGCGACAGCTCGCAGAGCAAAACGCAGCTCGTGCTAGAGCAAGAGTTCGCGGTGGCAGCCGGATGTTGTTATCGGATACACGTTTAACCCCAGAGACAGGCATCCAAACGCTTGGCTCTAACGAAATGAAAGTGAGCTAATCATGGGTGGAGTATTCGGAGGTGGTGGAGGTGGTGGATCTGTAAAGGCTCCTGAGCCAAAACCAGAGCCAGTAGTTCAAAAAGCAACACAATCTCAAGAAGAGGCTGGCGCAAAGATGCGTGGCGCAAAACGCAGAGGCCGTCAACTACTATCCGATGCACGTCTAAACCCAGAGATGGGTATGCAAGAGACTTTAGGTGGAGGGAATAGCCTTGGATAACAAAGCAAAGATGCAAAAGAAAGTAGCCAAAGTCATGCGTGAATATAAGGCTGGCGGTCTACATTCTGGCAAAGGTGGCCCAGTTGTTAAATCTCAAAAGCAAGCCGTTGCAATTGCAATGAGCGAGGCTGGAATGGCGAAGAAAAAATGAAAGAAGTTTGGGAAAAAGAAAGACCTAAAAGTTTAGGCAAGCCAGAGAAGTTGTCTCCCATGCAGAAGGCTGCTGCTAAAGCAATGGCCAAGAAGGCTGGCAGACCATATCCAAATCTTGTAGACAACATGAGAGCATCTAAAAAATGAAAGTAGAACTATCGTTTGAGTTTGGCGAAGACCACAAAGGCATGGGCGAGGAAGAGAAGAAGCCTGTGGAGTTGACACCATTCCAAAAGAAAGTAGCTAAGATGCTTGCTCAAAAGGCTGGCCGTTCTAAGCCAAATGAAGAGGATATGTACAAAGCATCCGAGCTAGAGGATGAAGAAGACTAATGGCTATACTTGTTGAGCGTGAGTCGCTCACTACCAAATCTCGCCACGTTTCTCCAAGCTATGTAGATAAAGATGGTAATCAATATCTAACAAGCTCAGACAAACCATTCCCGACTGTAGATGTAAACCATCTGCGGTTGCATGAGGGTAGAGCATATTACGTTTACAAGATGTATCCATACGCTGCTGGGCTGAGTGCTGGTGCAAGTATTGATATAGCAATTGCGTGGCCAGCGGATTACTCTGCCCATACTGTTTTTGATTATGGCGGATCAGGAGAGGCTGAGTTTTTTGCATACGAGTCACCAACCACAAGTGGTGGTACATCAATGACCATTCATAGGCGCAATAGAGTTATTACAACTGCCAGCGCAGCTGCTGCGGTATTAGCGCCAACTGTTACAGCAACAGGCACAGAAATATTAGCGGAGTTTGTGCCAGCAAATAAACAAGGCGGTGGAGGTCAGTTGTTTACATTTGAATTTATTTTAAAACCGCTAACTACTTATTTATTTCGTTTTACCAATGTTAACGCTCAAGCACACGCAGCACATTTAATGATTGAGTGGTACGAATGACATTAAAAAAACATCAGAACCCAAGTGGCGGCCTTAATGAGGCTGGGCGCAAATACTTTGAGCGCAAAGAGGGTGGGAACCTACAAGCCCCAATTAAGGGTGGAACCAACCCAAGAAGGGTATCTTTTGCTGCTCGCTTTGGTGGTATGGCTGGGCCTTTAGTAGATGAGAAAGGCGGACCAACTCGCTTAAAGAAAGCGTTGCAAGCGTGGGGATTTGGTAGCAAAGAGGCAGCTCGTAACTTTGCAAATAGACACAAAAAGGATTGATATGGCTGAAATGACAGAATTATCTCCAGCTGAAGAAAAATCATTTCTATCTTGGATAAAAGGTACTGAATGGTTTAAAGAGTACGTCAAAGAATATGATGAGGCTCCAGACCTAGATACAGCAGATTACGACTACCGAGCTGCTTGGAAAGCTGGCATTAGACCAGAAAGAGACCCATACGATAAAAATAAATTCCATTGGCCATCATCTGATGAAGGTGGAAAGATGTTGAAGTCTGAAAGCCACCCAACAGCATGGAAAGAATATTTCATGCGTGAAACAGGAAAAAATCCTGACGAGGTTGGCATAACAAAAGCAGATTATGAGAGGCTTGAAAAAGCTGGAAGATTAAGAGGTAGAACAATGTTAATGGATTCGGAGATTGAATAATGGCTGAAATGATGAGATTAAAACCCGAAGACATCCTCAAGCGCCACGATATAGCGTTGCGTAAGAAAGAGGATTTTAGAGACTTATACGATGAGGCATACGAGTTTGCTCTGCCACAGCGTAATCTCTATGATGGCTACTACGATGGTAAGGTTGGCGGTGCTAAGAAGATGAATCGAGTATTTGATGCAACCGCTATCAACTCAACTCAGCGCTTTGCTAATCGTTTACAGTCAGGAATATTCCCACCACAACGCAAATGGTGCAGATTAGAAACTGGCCCAGATATTCCAGAAGACCGCAAGGCAGAGGCATCAGCAGCGCTTGATATCTACGCAGACAAGATGTTTGCAACTCTCAAGCAGTCTAACTTTGACATTGCGATGGGTGAGTTCTTGCTTGACCTAGCAGTTGGTACAGCAGTAATGATGGTTCAACCTGGTGATGACACATCCCCAATCAACTTCATTCCTGTGCCACAGTTCTTGGTTGCCTTTGAAGAGGGTGCTAATGGTCAGGTAGACAATGTATACAGACGTATGCGTATCAAGGGCGAGGCAATTATCCAGCAATGGAGAGATGCTGAGATTCCTACAGACCTACAACAGAAGATTGACCAAAAGCCAACTGAAGACTTTGAGTTGATTGAGGCCACAGTATTCGATCCAAAGCGTGGTGACTTTTGCTATCACGTTATTCACAAAGAATCTAAGCAAGAGCTGGTCTATCGCAGACTCAAGAAGAGTCCTTGGGTAGTCAGTCGCTATATGAAGGTGGCCGGTGAGATATACGGCAGAGGCCCATTGATTACTGCGTTGCCTGATATTAAGACATTGAACAAAACACTAGAGCTGGTATTAAAGAACGCATCTTTGGCTATATCTGGTGTATATACCGCAGCTGACGATGGAGTTCTTAACCCAGCAACTGTCAAGATTATCCCAGGAGCAATCATCCCTGTAGCCAGAAACGGAGGCCCACAGGGAGAGTCACTAAAGCCATTGCCACGAGCTGGTGACTTTAATGTGGCTCAGATTATCATGGGAGACCTACGAGGGAACATCAAGCGCATACTGCTAGACGAGAGTTTGCCTCCCGATAATATGTCTGCTCGCTCCGCAACAGAAGTCGTAGAACGCATGAAGGAGTTGAGTCAGAACCTTGGATCTGCATTTGGCCGATTGATTAATGAGACCATGATTCCACTTGTGTCTAAGATACTGCAAGTGATGGATGACAGAGGCATTATCGATATGCCTTTGCGTGTAAATGGACTAGAGGTTAAAGTAGCACCAGTTGCCCCATTAGCTATGGCTCAGAACATGGAAGACGTAACCAACGTCATGCAGTTCGTACAGATGGCTCAAGGCTTTGGCCCAGAGGGTCAAGCCACACCTAAGATGGGCGAGATTACAGACTACATTGCAGACAAACTAGGCATCCCATCAAGGTTGCGTAATGACTCAGCAGAGCGCCAATACAATCTCCAGCAGATTGCTCAACAGGCAGCTCAGGTTGCCGAGCAGAACCCAGAGGCTGTACCCGAAATGCTGAAAATGGCTGGAGGCTAATAGATGAATGTTGACGGATGGGCTGGCTTAGAAAGTGTAGTCACAGATATTCGCGATGTTGACCAATCAGTAGAAGACCTAAACAAATTATGCCTCCGAGTTTTCAGCTCAGAGGATGGCGAAAAACTAATGAAGTGGTTAAGAGCCACTTTGTTAGAGCAGCCAGTTGCCTTGCCTGGCGCTGATCCTAGTTATGCTTTTTATCGAGAAGGACAAAACAGCGTAATTCGGGATCTTGAAGCAAGGATTAATAAAGCGAGGAAAATGTAAAAATGGAAACTACCGAAGCAGTCCAGCCCACAGAGGATGGTGGCCTACTGGACTCAGTAACAACTGAGGACAGCCAAGGTACAGAGCAGCAAAACCCAGAAGCATCACAGATATCTCATTTAGCAGAGCAAGAGGATGACACTCCGCTAGACAGGCCTGATTGGTGGCCTGAGAACTTTTGGAAGAAAGACGATGCAGCCCCCGATCTTGAGGGCATAGCAAAATCGTGGATGGACTTGCGTAAGCAGATATCGCAAGGCAAACACAAGGCTCCAGCAGATGGCAAATACGATGCATCCGCATTTGGCGCAATTCCAGAGAACGATCCAATTCGTAGCCACGTCATGGATTGGGCTAAAGAGAATGGGATATCGCAACTCGCCTTAGATAGTTTGGTTGGCAAAGTGGTTGGCATGAGTGCAGAGAAAGTAGAAACTGTCACTAGATCACTTGCTGAAGAAAAGGCAGCTCTTGGCCCTAACGCAGATGTCATTATTAAAGGAATGACCGATTGGGCTAGAGGCCTTGTAAACAAAGGGGTTTGGGGTAAAGATGACTTTGAAGAGTTTAAGTACATGGGCGGTACAGCCAAGGGCTTAAAGGCTTTGATGAAATTGCGTGAGACTTATGAAGGCTCTCGTATCCCCACCGAGTCAGTACCCATTGAAGGTGCGCCATCGAAAGATGAGTTGTACCAGATGGTTGGCGATCCTAAGTACAAGACAGACCCAGCCTACCGAGCCAAGGTTGAGCGAATGTTTGCTCAAAATTTCGGCTAAAATAAGGAATCTCCTCACGAGAGTGACCCTCCCCCCGGTGCAGTTTGCCGGGGGTTTTTTCATCAACATTTAGTAAAAATTAAAAATATGCAACTAGATGTTGTATTTTTTCTACAATTCTGCTAGAAACTCATTAAGGCATACCATTTAGTTGGCCCTTGATGCAGATGAATCTGACGATTGGCTACCGCAAGTAGCAAGCATAGGCCCTGGCAACAGGCACACCAAAGCAAAAACCCATTTTATTTTTTTACCTTTTTAGGAGAAACACATGAGCATTTCATTATCTAATGCCTTTGTTACCCTCTTTGATGCTGAGGTAAAACAGGCTTATCAGGGCAAGGCTATGCTGGTAGGTGCTGTTCGTCAGCGCAGAGGAGTTGAAGGCTCTACAGTTAAATTTCCAAAAGTTGGCAAAGGTGTGGCTACCCCACGCATTTCTCAATCTGATGTAACCCCATTAAACGTAGCTTTTTCAAACGTTACTTGCACCCTATCTGACTACAATGCAGCTGAGTACAGCGACATTTTCAGCCAGGCTAAAGTTAACTTTGACGAGCGCCAAGAGCTTGTACAAGTTTTGGGTAACGCTATTGGCCGCAGACAAGACCAGTTAATTCTTGATGCTTTGTCGGCATCTAGCACTAGCTTGACTGTTTCTAACGATATCGGTGGTAGCGATACCAACATGAACGTAGCCAAGTTGCGTGAAGCCAAGAAGTTGTTGGATAAAAACAACGTACCTCCAGAGGGCCGTCACATTATCCTCCACGCAAATGGTTTGGCATCGTTGTTGTCTGAGACAGCAGTAACCAGCTCTGACTTCAATACTGTTAAAGCGCTTGTTGCTGGTGAAATCAATACGTTCTTAGGCTTTACTTTCCATATCCTTGGTGACCGCTCTGAGGGTGGCCTAGCAGTTGATGGTTCTTTAGACCGCACTTGCTTTGCTTTCCACAAAGATGCCATCGGCTATGCTGAAGGTATTGCCCCACGCACCGAAGTTAATTACATCCCAGAGAAGACCTCGTTCCTCGTGAACAGCCTGTTCTCTGCTGGTGCAATTGCTATCGATGCCGAAGGTATTGTCCAAATCACCGCTCGTGAATCTTAATCTAAGGAGAGACTGATATGGCATATTCTGCAACTGGTTTTGTAACCTATGGAGCCTCAAAGGCTGGTAATGCACCATCTTTGTATGGCTATTCAACAACTGATGCAATTGCTGACGTTAACACAGAGGGTTATTTCAACGCCCTAGCAAGCGTGTTAAAAGTTGGCGATTTGATTTACTGCGTAACCTCTACTGGTACGACTGCTGTTGCAACTTTGGCAGTTGTTCGTTCCAATACTGGTACTGTAGTAGACATCGATAATGGTACTACTTTAGCCGCTACTGACGGCGATTAATAGTAACTAGTATCAAGGTGGGCTATTGCTGGCAAAACTAGCGATAGCCCATTCTTACATTGGAGATTTAGATGGCAGCTGGTGATACCGCATTATCAATTTGTTCTGATGCTTGCGTGATGTTAGGCGCAAAGCCTATCTCCTCGTTTGATGAAGGAACCGATGAGGCATCTATTGCTGACCGCTTATATGCGGATATTCGGAATCAAGCCCTTATGCTATACCCTTGGTCATTTAGCTTTAAAAAGACCTCTATTGCTCGATTGGTGACAACTCCTACCAATGAGTACCGCTACGAATATCAATTGCCTGGAGACCGCTTAGGATCTCCTAGAGCCGTATATGACACAGATGCTGTAGGCATCCCGCCACGCAAAGAATACAGAATCATGGGCAGCAAGTTATTGGCTGACTATGAAGAGGTTTATATTGATTATCAATATGCCGTACCCGAATACGATATGCCTAGTTATTTTGTGCAGTTGCTCAAATATATGATGACTTGGCATCTTGCTTTGCCCATTACAGATCAGACAGAGAAAAGCCAGTATTGGCAGTCTGTCGCTATCGGGTCACCAGCTGAGAATGGTAGGGGTGGATATTTAAGACAGGCCATGAATATTGACGGCCAAGGCCAACCAACCAATGCGATTAATGACTTCTCACTTATTGCTGTGAGGTATTAATGGCTCGCTTTGTCTCCATTCAGACAAACTTTTCTACTGGAGAATTAGACCCATTGCTCCGAGCAAGGGTTGATTTAACAGCCTACGCTAACGCATTAGAAGAGGCTACCAATGTGGTCTGTCAGCCACAAGGTGGCATTAGACGTAGACCCGGCACAAAGTACATTGCTGCATTGCCAAATACAAGCACAGAGTCTGCTGGTAACGGCACACGCTTAGTTGAGTTTGAGTTCAGCACATCGGATTCCTATATGCTTTGCTTTACGCATAATCGGATGTATGTATTCAAAAACAAGTCTCTTGTTACAAACATCAATGGCTCTGGCAACCCATATCTTGACACGTCAGGAGTTGGCTTAACTGGTACACGTTTAGCAAACATTGTTTGGACTCAGTCGGCTGATACGTTGATTGTGGTTCATCCAGACATTAACCCAGTAAAAATTGTAAGGGGAGGTACTGATGCTACCTGGACTGCTTCTGCTATTACCTTTGATTCTATTCCAAAGTATGCTTTCACCGCTGCTTTTTCTAATCCAGCCGGTACGCTAACACCATCGGCTGTATCTGGCAAGATTACATTAACCGCATCGTCTAGCGTGTTTACTGCTGGTAGCGTTGGCCAATACGTCAACGCAACACCACAAGGCAGAGCTAAGATTGTTCGGTACACATCTGGCACGTCAGTTGATGCAATTACTGAGTTCCCATTTTTTAACACATCGGCCATCGCCAATGGTTCATGGGAGTACGAGTCAGGTTATGAAGACGTATGGTCAAGCGGTAAAGGCTGGCCACGCTCAGTAACGTTCCATGAAGGCCGTCTATATTTTGGTGGATCGAAGTCTCGCCCATCAACTATATGGGGTTCTAAGGTTGGATTGTTCTTTGACTTTGATGCAACAGAGGGTTTAGATGATGATGCAGTAGAGGCAACTCTAGACACTAATACTTTTAACGCTATTGTTGACATTATCTCTGGCCGAGACTTGCAAGTGTTTACTACAGGAGGTGAGTTCTATGTACCCCAAAATGGTCTTGACCCAATTACTCCAACGAATTTCTTTGTTAAAACAGCGAGCCGTAACGGCATTAAAGAAGGTATTCGGGTTCAGCAATTAGAGTCTGGTACATTGTTTGTACAAAGACAAGGGAAGTCATTAAATGAGTTTGCTTATACTGATACGCAGCTTACATACGTCACGCAGAAGATATCGTTACTTGCTGGCCATCTCTTGCGTACTCCAACTCGTCTTGCTTTGCGTAGGTCTGTGGCTACTGACGAAAACGACTTATTGCTAATTACTAATAGCGATGACGGCACAATGGCCGTATTCTCGTTATTAAGAGCGCAAAACGTAATTGCCCCATCAGAGTTCATTACAGTTGATGGATCGTTTGTTGATGTTGGTGTAGATATCTCAACCATCTACGCAGTTGTTAAGCGCAACGTAAACGGCACATTCCAATACTACGTTGAGGCTTTTGACAACGACTTGCTAACAGACTGTTCCAAAACTGGTGGAGCTGCTGCATCGGTCTCAATGAGCCATGTAGCTACAGAAACAGTTAATGTCATTCTTGATGGCTCTGTACAAGCAGACCAAGCAGTACCAGCTGGAGGTACAGTCACATTCCCACGTTCATCGGTTACAAGCTATGAGGTTGGCTTGCCAATTACAGTACGAGCTGTAACCATGCCGGTTGACCTAAAACTACAGACAGGCACACGCATTGGATTTAAGAAGAGAATCGTTGAGGTTAACGCATTAGTTGCGGATACCCAGCACCTAAAGATTAATACTATTCAAGTACCATTTAGGGCATTTGGCTCTATATTAGATGAGCCAATTGCTGAGTTTACCGGCACGAAGACATTGCATGGCATATTGGGTTATACAACAGAGGGCAAGATTACAGTTGAGCAAGACGTGCCATTGAAGATGACATTGCTCGGTTTAGAGTACAAAGTAGCAACACATCAGGGGACATAAGATGGCACTACCAGTAGCAGTTGCATTAATGGTTGTTAGCGCATATGGATCAATTAAGGCTGGCCAAGATCGAAACAAGATGTACCAAATGCAAGCCAAGCAAGCCGAGGTTGAAAGTGACCGCAGAGCTGTGCAATATGAATTACAGGCCAATCAAATTCTTAGGCGCACCAATGAGGCTAATGCAGCCGTAGTGGCTCGTGGATTTGCTGGTGGCACACAAGGCTTTGAGGGATCAGCTGGATTAATCCAAGCAATTAACAATACCAAAGGTGGCAAAGAATTTACGTTTGCTTTGCAAAATGCAGATATGGCAAAACGTAGCGGTTTGATTCAAGCAAGTCTATATGAAGGCGCTGGACAAATTGCTGAACAGGCTGGATACTTTGATGCCGCTGGTAAGTTGGGTCAAGCAGCATTTACTTATGCCAAGATTGGTGGCGCTCCTAGCGGTGGTGGTGGAGGAGGTGGTGGAGGTGGTGGTGGAACTATGCAATCAACACCTAACTTTGCTACGGCATAAATTATGGCAGAACTTCCACGCTACCAACCAACTGGCTATTTGCCAGCAGATGTTCCACGTCTAGACTTTGCCAACATTAAAGAGTCTGTAGCCATGACTCAGGGGATTAATTCTGCCTTGGATCGGTTGGCTGGGTTTGCATTTAAAGAGGCTGCCGAAAAAGCACAAAGAGAAGGCTTGCAGTATGGCGCTGAGAATATGCCTAGCGCAGAGCAAGTAATGACGGCTATGAAAGAAGGCAAAAGTCCATCTGATCTGTTTGCACAACCAGGCACAGTATTTGGTGATGCCGCTAGAAAAGTACAAGCTGGTCAGTTGCGGAATGAATTAGAGGTTATTGGCCGTCAAGAATTATCTAGATTAAGTGCATCTTTAGATACTGGTGCGCTTGGTTTAAATGAGGTGCAAACAACAATTAAATCATTAACTTCTGGATATGCTAGAGCAATTAGCGCTGTAGATGCTGAAGAAGGTTTAAAGTTCAGAAGCTCAATGGCTACCGCTGGCAATGCAGTATATGTCAAAGCTACTGAAAATTATGCAAAGATTGTTGTTCAGGAAAAAATTGCTTTGGCTGATAATTTAATAGCATCGTCAGCAACAATTATTGCTGATACGTTAAAAGCAGAAAACGATCCAAAAATATTAGCAAATCGTATACAACTTGAGCGTGTTAGAGTATTTGACATTGCTATGGAAACAGGAAATCCTGAGTTTGTTAAATCAACCAGAGAAGACTTTAATAAAAGAGTATTGAACGCTGTTGTTGATTACACGCTAAGCCCTACATTTGCCGATACCCCATCCCAAGCAATTAAACTCATTGAGTCTGGTAACTTTGGTAAGTTGTCAGAAGTAATGAAAACAATTGATAGAGATAGGCTCAAGAAAGCATATATTGAAAGAGCTGGTGAAGAAGCTGTTATGTGGGATCGTGCTAGTAAGTTAAATGCATCAAAAAATGTTGATGAATTAAATACGATTGAAGATGATTTATATGCTGGCAAAATTAGTGGCTCAGAGGCTTACAGAAGGACTAAAGCATTAGGCATTACGTTGCCAGACGAAAAGCGCAAGGCTTGGCTCAATGGTGATTTGGCTGGTGCTAATCCACAGAACTATGGAACATTTGAGTCACAGGCTGACAGAGGTAAGTTGGGCGAGAATGACATAGATACCCTTGCTAAGAATGGTCAGATATCTTGGAGACAGGCAAACACTCTCAAAAAAATTGCTCGTGGCAACGAGAAAGACATGGGCGCTGCTAGACAGTTTATTGACAACACTCTTGGCATTAATGATCCGATGTCTCCAGGTCTTGAGGATTCCAAAGCAAAATCATCTAGAGCAAAAGCAACATTAGCTCAAATGAAACAAACTGCATTAGATACTGGAACAGCATTTAATGCTATGGATGCTGCCCAAACTCTTGTTAAACAGAAAGAAATTTCTGATGTTGTTACTGCAAAAACAACAGCTAGAGAAGAGCTTAAAAGAGTTTCTA
>Ga0222712_10006451_pt1 | contig 11585 bp, 4 predicted proteins | sample C33_657DmetaG_FD_165043 | JGI IMG/M metagenome (GOLD analysis project Ga0222712, IMG submission 165043) | Estuarine water microbial communities from San Francisco Bay, California, United States - C33_657D | ecosystem: Environmental > Aquatic > Marine > Unclassified | place: USA: California... | reverse complement strand
CGCGCGCCCGCAGCGCGCGAGCGTCGCGGGGCTTGGAATTATGTCGCACCCCGATGCGATCAATCGTTTCCGTCGCCGCGTCGTCGTCTGCATCGCCGTCGTCGTCGCCGCGCTCGGCGCGTGTTCGTTCGCTGACGCTGGGCACGCGTCCACCGCGCCATCGGAATGGCGGCTGACTACCCTACGCGACGTTCAGATGTCACCGACCACGGACGGTGGGTATTCTCGCGACGTGACATTCACGCTCGACGCCCTGGGTGCGACGTACGACGTGAGCGTGTCCATGAGCGAAGGGTTGGTCGGCGTCGGGTTCACGGCGAAACGTCAACTCTCGCCGGAGCGTCGTCGTCGTCGATTGTTGAGCGACAACGACGACGATTTTGAGGTTTCGGAAATCGCGGATGATGCTTTCGAAGTGGTGCGCGATGCCACGGCGCGATCGGCGACGCGGTGCCAGTACTCGGGCGTCGTGGAGAATACGTCGGCGAAGACGTCGGTTGCGGCGGCGCTGTGCGACGGCTTCGTCAAGGGTCAGATTATCGCCCCGAACGCGAGCGTGGCGTTCGCTCAAGTGAGCGACGCCGTGGCTGGGGCGTACCTGGCGATGCACACCCTCCCCGCCGGGCTCGATCCGCTGGAGTACGTGGTGTTGAACGTGAGCTCGTTTGAGCCGCACCGCGGCGGCGTCATCGACGCGCCTCGCGTTATGAGCGTCGGCGACTTAAAGTTCAAGGATCTGGACGGCAATGAAGTGGATGCGTCGCGCATCTCCGCGCCGTTGCAGCCGCAGACGTCGTCTGGCGGTCGCAAGCTTCTCGTGAGCTCGGCGCCACGATATCTTGAACTCATCGTCGTGAACGACAAGGCTCGGTGCGATCAGTTTCTGGGCGATGTCAACGCGCTCGAGGCGGACTCGCTATTTGTGGTGAACGTCGTGAACTCCGTCTACGGAACCGTGTTCTCTCCGTCGCTCACGATCGTACTACGCGACATCATATCTTTTACGTCGAGTGACCCTTATGTTTTGAGCTGGTCTTCGTCCTCGACGGAAAGATCGTCAGACGAGATATTAAACAGTATCAACGACTGGCGCGTCACAAACTTTAACTCATTGTCGTCTCACGACACGATTCATTTGTTTTCGGGGTTAGACTTCGATGGCGGCACCATCGGCCTCGCCCCACAATACAGCTCACGACTCAAGAGCAGCTGTTGCGACGCCGGTCAGTACTGCCCGACTGTCGGACTGGAGTACTGCGCATTAGACAGTAATAACGCCGTGCTTGGCTGCTGCTTGTCTGTGGGGGCTATTTCTCAGGTCTGGGCGGACTCTTCGCAGCGCGATGCCATCACAGTCGCGCATGAAATCGGCCACCAACTCGGCTTTTCGCACGACTACGTCGATAACGATAACTGCCCGCAAATAGGCAAGATTATGGCGACGACATCAACGTACGAGATCGAAGTGGATTGGAGCACGTGCACGCGCGCCGAGTACTTGGCCAAGATTGACAGCTCCTATCACACGTGCTTGCTCGCCGCGAGTACGAATTCAACGTCGGTGTGTGGGAACGGCATCGTCGAGCCTGGTGAGGATTGCGACTGTCCCGACCAGGATTGCACGTGTTACGACAACTGCTGCGTTGCTGCGACGTGTAAATTAAAAGTCAACGCGACCTGTTCCGCGCTTGATGGTTGCTGCGACGAGACCACGTGTTCGGTGAAGGCTGCAAACACGGTGTGCCGTGCGGCGAAGAGCGCGTGCGACACTGAAGAGAAGTGCGACGGCACGTCCAAGTCTTGTCCCGCTGACAGTTTCCTCGCTTATGGCACGGCTTGTATGGATGACAAGGGCGATCGAGGGGCGTGCTGGAATGACGAGTGCCGCAATCGCGATTTCCAATGCCAACGCGTCAGCAGCTCGTCTTACACCGGTGGCGCGAGAGCGAGCACAAATTGTTCAGCGCCATACAGTATCGGAACGTCGACTTCGTGTTCGCGCAACAACCAAGCATGGTATTGTTTCGCAAATAATTATTCGTGCACGGCGACGCGGGTCTCTTACAGCACCTTGGATGCTCCTCTCGGTTTTCCTTGCAGCACCGCCGTCGGCGGGGTGTACCCAAAAGTCTGCGATGGCCTGGGGTCGTGCGCGACACTGAGCTCGGTGATGCCGACGCATACCTCCCCGCTCGCTGAACCAAACACTCAGCACGCTCGAGCTTGTGCCTTGACGACGCCTCCGTCCCCGAACGGAACGGCGTCTCCTCCTTCTCCTCCGCCGCCTGGGGCAAAACTCGACAGCGGCGGCGTTTCCGTGAATGCCGGCAACGCCTTCCGCGCCGGCGCCGCCTTCGTCGTCGCGCTCGCCGTTCTCTGTTGACCATCCATATTTTTAGACCTTAGTCTTCCGTATTCCATCGGCGTTGTCATATCTATCCATCGCGCGCCAGTCGCCGTCCCCGTACCGGTGCAGATACAGAGATACGTCCGACCGACCAGTTCACATATTGCATAGCTCGAGATCAACACCCACACACTCTCGCGCGCCCGAAGCGCGCGAGCGTCGCGGGGCTTGGAATTATGTCGCACCCCGATGCGATCAATCGTTTCCGTCGCCGCGTCGTCGTCTGCATCGCCGTCGTCGTCGCCGCGCTCGGCGCGTGTTCGTTCGCTGACGCTGGGCACGCGTCCACCGCGCCATCGGAATGGCGGCTGACTACCCTACGCGACGTTCAGATGTCACCGACCACGGACGGTGGGTATTCTCGCGACGTGACATTCACGCTCGACGCCCTGGGTGCGACGTACGACGTGAGCGTGTCCATGAGCGAAGGGTTGGTCGGCGTCGGGTTCACGGCGAAACGTCAACTCTCGCCGGAGCGTCGTCGTCGTCGATTGTTGAGCGACAACGACGACGATTTTGAGGTTTCGGAAATCGCGGATGATGCTTTCGAAGTGGTGCGCGATGCCACGGCGCGATCGGCGACGCGGTGCCAGTACTCGGGCGTCGTGGAGAATACGTCGGCGAAGACGTCGGTTGCGGCGGCGCTGTGCGACGGCTTCGTCAAGGGTCAGATTATCGCCCCGAACGCGAGCGTGGCGTTCGCTCAAGTGAGCGACGCCGTGGCTGGGGCGTACCTGGCGATGCACACCCTCCCCGCCGGGCTCGATCCGCTGGAGTACGTGGTGTTGAACGTGAGCTCGTTTGAGCCGCACCGCGGCGGCGTCATCGACGCGCCTCGCGTTATGAGCGTCGGCGACTTAAAGTTCAAGGATCTGGACGGCAATGAAGTGGATGCGTCGCGCATCTCCGCGCCGTTGCAGCCGCAGACGTCGTCTGGCGGTCGCAAGCTTCTCGTGAGCTCGGCGCCACGATATCTTGAACTCATCGTCGTGAACGACAAGGCTCGGTGCGATCAGTTTCTGGGCGATGTCAACGCGCTCGAGGCGGACTCGCTATTTGTGGTGAACGTCGTGAACTCCGTCTACGGAACCGTGTTCTCTCCGTCGCTCACGATCGTACTACGCGACATCATATCTTTTACGTCGAGTGACCCTTATGTTTTGAGCTGGTCTTCGTCCTCGACGGAAAGATCGTCAGACGAGATATTAAACAGTATCAACGACTGGCGCGTCACAAACTTTAACTCATTGTCGTCTCACGACACGATTCATTTGTTTTCGGGGTTAGACTTCGATGGCGGCACCATCGGCCTCGCCCCACAATACAGCTCACGACTCAAGAGCAGCTGTTGCGACGCCGGTCAGTACTGCCCGACTGTCGGACTGGAGTACTGCGCATTAGACAGTAATAACGCCGTGCTTGGCTGCTGCTTGTCTGTGGGGGCTATTTCTCAGGTCTGGGCGGACTCTTCGCAGCGCGATGCCATCACAGTCGCGCATGAAATCGGCCACCAACTCGGCTTTTCGCACGACTACGTCGATAACGATAACTGCCCGCAAATAGGCAAGATTATGGCGACGACATCAACGTACGAGATCGAAGTGGATTGGAGCACGTGCACGCGCGCCGAGTACTTGGCCAAGATTGACAGCTCCTATCACACGTGCTTGCTCGCCGCGAGTACGAATTCAACGTCGGTGTGTGGGAACGGCATCGTCGAGCCTGGTGAGGATTGCGACTGTCCCGACCAGGATTGCACGTGTTACGACAACTGCTGCGTTGCTGCGACGTGTAAATTAAAAGTCAACGCGACCTGTTCCGCGCTTGATGGTTGCTGCGACGAGACCACGTGTTCGGTGAAGGCTGCAAACACGGTGTGCCGTGCGGCGAAGAGCGCGTGCGACACTGAAGAGAAGTGCGACGGCACGTCCAAGTCTTGTCCCGCTGACAGTTTCCTCGCTTATGGCACGGCTTGTATGGATGACAAGGGCGATCGAGGGGCGTGCTGGGGCAACGAGTGCCGCAATCGCGATTTCCAATGCCAACGCGTCAGCATTGCGGGCGGTGGCACTCATGTATATGGTGGCACAAGAGCCAGTCAATCGTGCGCAAACTCGGCGGCATACAGCTTCGGAACGTCCGCTTCGTGCTCGCACGCTGGCAGCAATTATTGGTTCTGTTTTTTGAATCCTGACTCGTGCAATGCCCAGGAAGCTTGGTACACGACGTTGGATGCTCCTCTCGGTTTTCCTTGCAGCGCCGCCGTCGGTGGCGCGTACCCAAAAGTCTGCGATGGCCAGGGTTCGTGCGAGACGGTGAGTTCGGTGATGCCGACACACACGTCGCCATTGCCTGACCCTGCAACTCAGCGCGAGCGCTCCTGCGTGATTAATACTCCGCCGTCCCATTCTCGGTCCCCAAAGGCTGCGAGCGTCTCGGCAATTGCGACGCTCGTCGTGGCGTTAACAATTTTCTTATAAACGGTCGCGCGCACTGCACGCGTGGGTACGTAGACGGCGTTATCATAACATCATACGCTCTACATTCACCCGATGAAGGTTTACTATTTTGCAATACTAAATAGTGATTCAAAGTTTCACGGAGACGCTCAGCGCGTCTTTTTGGCTCTTCCACGCCGTCTCGACGCTCGAGTACTCAAGCATGGCGTCGATCAGTCGCGTATCGTACCGACCTGCGGTGCTATCTACATATTCTAAATAACCAGGAGCGCCTGGATAAATGACGTTATCCGCCACGACTGTCGTCCCGCGAACCACGACGTTTGCGTCTTCGTAGAGCTTCAAGTCGGATAAATACCGCTCCTTGGCGTGATCGAGAAACAATACATCCACGCCCGCGCCTTCACCACTCACGCTTTCGACGAATGTTTTCACAACTCCAACCGCGTCGCTCCCCGCCGCGGTCACCACGGTCACTTTATCGCTCAAATTTGCGAAATCCAAAGCCCAACGAGCGACGTCGGCGTGTCTCGGTTCGAATTCCACGCACATCAAGCGCGCGCCCTGGCGCAGCGCCGCGCCTGTTGATATCGCGCTGTAGCCGAAAAACGTCCCAATCTCCACCACGGTCATCGGCGCGCGAGCGCGCAAGACCTCGGCGTACTTGTCCGTCTTTTCTCTACCGAGCGAGTATTGTGGATAGTACGCTCGCCACTCGTCAAAAGCTCGCAGGACGCTTTCCGGGTCGCCCTTCGTCGCGTTCGATTCCACGAACGGGATAATGTCCACCGGTGCGGTGTAGGGCCATTTGGAATAAAAATCGGCGGAGTCTGTCGGGGCGGCGCGCGAAGGCGGCGCGGCGAGGAGCGCGGTGAGAGCGGCGTCGAAGGCCAAGTCGCGGCGGCGGAGCGCGCTCGTTCGAGAGCTCGATCGTCGGCGCGACAGCGGCGGTGCAGAAATCGACGTTGACGTCGATTGTGGCGACGTTTCGGCGGCGGTGGCGGCGGGACGCATAGCGGGCGCGGTGTGAGGTTGCGGACGTTTGTTGATGTCTATCTATTTCAAGCGGACACGAAGCGAGCGAGCGCTGAACTCAAATCAAAGACCGATCCGATAGGAGCGGCCGTTTATGTTGTGAAGCGGTCCTTGTACCGGAGACGACACGAGCCACTCGTACCACATTTTGTGCGCGTCGACGCGGCGCCAAAGGTGCAGCGTGACGCGGTCGCCCGCGACGGCGAGCACGGGTTCACGAATGGGAAAGTAAAGCGGAAACCAGGAAAACATCGGCTCGCCCGTTGGCCCCATGGTATGGTTGTGCGGATGAATGCTGCATCGCACGGTTCCCGAGTTGCCGGCGTAGAGCAAGGCATCAAAGTACCCCGCGAAACCGTGAACCGTCACGGGTTGCGTCGTCTCAAATTCCAAATCAACCTGGCGCTCGTTGCTTGGCTGTTGCTTACGCGGATGAGAAAACTTCCACGCGCTCTTTGGTTCGGCGATCTCATGTACTCGGTGAAATCGCACCACGTACGGAGTCTCCATGTGTTCTAGATCTTTGTACGCCGCAGCGGAAGCGTGGAGCTTCGCGGCGGTGATAGGCGCGATGAAGGACTCGTACTCGCTCGGAATGCTCACGCCTCCGTCCTTGAGCATCGACATCGCGCCGTCCAAGCATTCTGGACTCAGTTCGTTGTCCCCGAAACTGCCCAACAGCTCGCTGACGATGATGTCTGCTTTGACGTCGCCCACGTCGCACGCGCGCATGTCGCCCGGGCACACGCGCACTCGGCCTCTCCATTCGTCACTCTGCGCTAAATGCTGCAACGTGACGACGGCGTGAGGGTTTTTCTCTATCGCATACACCGTGATATCGCGATGCGCTGACTTTGCGGCGCGCAGCGCCGCGTTCACGAGCGGCCCGCGCCCGGCGCCGACGACCATGACCACCGCCGCCTCGTCGCCCTGACGCGCGCCATCGACGAGCGCCATTCGCACCGCCTCTTCGTACTGATTGTACTTGCTCGCATCCTTTTCAAACGTTTCATACGTCACGTTCTCCAAGTTATCCATGAGGGGCTGGAGCGGTATTTGTAAATAATCCCTATACGGCGCCTCCGCGAGCGCCTGCTCGCTCGACGCTTCGACGCCGCGAAACAAGTACGCGAGGTACTCCCAATACAGTCTCGTTCTATTCCCCTCGCCGTCCTCATTCTCTTTAACGTCACTATCCACATCCCAAGGCGCGACGCACGCGAGCTCGTCCCCGTCGTCGTCGCGATCGCTCAGGATGACTTGCGCCCCCAACCGAAACATCTCCTTCGCGAGCGCCTGCGTCGCTCGCGGCAACACGGGATAGCCCTTGGCGTTCGTGCGAAACGCATCGACGCGCAACACAAACGCCACGACGCGTTCACCGCGCCATCGTCGCCATCCCTCTTCGCTCACGCCATCGCGCCCGATCTCGATCGCCGCTCGAACGTCCGCGTTCGCGCACGCCTTCGCGAACGCGCGCCACGCGACGTACGCGTCGTCATCCCTCACGCCCCCGACTTTCACTCGCGCCCATATCTTCACGTGTGCGTTCGCTTCGAGCTCTCGAGCGACGACCGCGGCGAGTCGAGCGTTATACCGCCCGTCGCCGCGCGACACGTCCACGCACGTCGCGTGCGCTCCGGCGTGTCGCGCCCACGCGATATCTTCCACCATCCCCCGCTCGCCGACGTCACTCGTGCGTTCATTCGCGTTCGCGTTCGCGATGCGTTTCAACGCCTCGGTCGCGAACGCCGAGGCGCGCATGACGACCATGCGCTCCATGACCGCGACGTCGCATCGCGCGTCGAACCGCGAACCGCGTCGCGCGTCGCGCGCGTCGACGACGACGAAATCAAACCCACTCGCCGTCGCTCGAGCGACACATCGCGACGTCGGTTCATCGGCGAAACGCGCGAATTCGCACCCACAACACGCGGCGTCGCGTAAGTCGCATCGCGCGCCGAGGGGCATGATGTGTGGGACGCGATGCGCGCGCGCGTCGCGAGCGAGCGTCGCGCGCGCGCGTCTCGATGAGCGTCTCTCGCGATCGTCGACTTCGACGACCGCGCGAATGCGTAGGCGAGTGACATCGACGCAATCGTCGTTCGATGACGACTCGACACGCACGAACGCGTTCGACGCAGTGCCGATGAAGACGTTGGAGACGGCGCTGCGCGTCGTCGAGCGCGCGCGTTTCGCGTCGACGCGCGACGCGACGTGGAGCGAATCCTCTTCTGGCGCCGCGGTGTGCGCGCCGAAGCGTCGGGCGTGGGCGTTCGTGCACTTCGTCGGTGGCGCCGCCCTAGGGGCGGTTCCGAGGGTGGCGTACGAAGAGGTCTTGGAGCGATGTTGCGCGACGTGCGGCGTCGTCGTCGTGGCGACGCCGTACGAGCTCGGGAACGATCACGACGCGATCGCCGTGGGCGTGCGAGAGAGGTTTCAAAAGGCGAAAAGAGAGGTGTGCGAAAGAGAACAGTTTGATGAACGCGCGATGCCGGTGTTTCGCGTGGGGCATTCGCTGGGGTGTAAGTTGCTCGTCGTCGGGGCGTGCGACGGGGCGGAGGAGGACGACGTCGTGGACGTGGACGCGGCGAGCGGTTCGGTGAGAGTTCGTGGGAGGGAGGATGGGAATACGGTGGGGTATTTTTTAATGGCGTTTAATAACGCGAGCGCGAGCGATACGGTGATGTTGGTGGAGAAGTTCGCGCGCGCGTTGTTGAAGACGCGAGCGGGGGAGAACGCGGCGGCGTTTGATTTTCTGAAGAATTTACCGTCCATCGCCGCGTTTGCGGAGCGCGCGGCGAAGGCGGCGGGATTTGAGTTCAAACCTTCGCCCGAGGAGACGTTAGCGCGCGTGCGTGCGCGGTATTCGGCGCGAAAGACGCGATTGCTATCGTTCAGGGACGACGAATTGGATCAAAACGTCGAGCTCGCCGAGGCGTTGAAGGCGCGATTCGCGGTGTATCCAGGAACGGTGGATACGCGCGAGATTGAAGGGAATCATCTCACACCGGTGTATTTCACGATCGATGCCTCGAAACTATCTCCTGGGCTCGAGCGCGTGTTGAGTAATTTCTCGCTCGGAGACGACGCAGGCGTCGGGCGTCTCGCTGACGCTCTCAACGCGTGGATTCTCGGCAAGGATTAACCTCGCGAACATTCAATTCAATTCATCGTTACATTCATCATTACATTCATCAATACAGTGTACTTTACACATCAATTCTAGCTGTTGTAGTTTTCATTCACGCGCTACATACCGGTACTTCATACAGTACGTCATCCACCTCACATTCCTCCATTCCTTCGTCACCTTCGTCGACGTCAGCCGTCATCAACTCCGTCGTCAGCTCCGTCGTCGAAGGAAGTTGGCAGACGAACGACACGCGCTGTTTTTCATCACGAAGCGCGCGAACGAGCAACGAATCTTCCGTCGTTTCCGACGCATCGTTTGACCAGTGCTCGGGCGCGGCGTCTTTTTCGCGAGCGATGATTCGATCAGCCGTGTCGCACCGCGTGTTCTTCGTGTACGAAAATAAATCGCGCAACTCGGCTTGCGAAAACGACATGGCACCGCCAGACTTTCCACCACCGCTCGCGTTACTTGTTGATTTAAATCCGAGCGTTCGCGCCAACGCACCTTTCAGCTCTTGCCGCTGAAACAAGCGCTCCTCCATCGTCCCTGTTGATAGGAAACGATAAATCGACACTGGTTTCGACTGGCCTTCTCTCCAGACGCGAGCCATGGCTTGCAAATCGTTCGCGGGATTCCAGTCAGAGTCCACGAGAACTAAACGATTCGCGCCGACCAAGTTCAGCCCAGTGCCACCGGCCTTCGTGGAGAGCAATAAAATCTTGCCGTGCGAGTTGAACGACTTGACGATTTGAGAGCGCTGATTCGCCGGTACGCTGCCTTGCAAACGCGCGCATGTAAGCTTTTCAGCTTCACACATCGTCGCGATGAGGTCGAGCGTGGTGGTGAATCCAGACACGACGACGATGCGCTCGTCATCCGCTAACGCGCGAAACATGGAGCGAAGTACGAGCAGCTTACTGGATGTCTCTATGTCGTTCTCGGGCACCGCCGCGCCTTCGACCAGACTCGCGGCGTTACAAAGTTTTTGCAGGCTCTGAATCACCCCGAGCACGGAAGTGGCGTCGCCCTCGGACTTGCCGCATCGACCCAGCATGGATTGCAACGACTTTTTCTTGAGCGAAGACGAGTACATTTCATCCTGCGTCGGCGTGAGACGAATGAATACAACGTACTCGGTCTTGGGTGGTAACAGACCCGCGTTGATTTCGTCAGCTTTGCGTGCGTGAATAAATGACTCGGTGAGACGTCCGAGCTCAGAACGACGCGCGGTGCCTATGTATTTCGCATCCTCGCTCGCTCCTCGCTCGCCCGCCTTGCCGATCGGAATGGCGTAGATTTTTCGAAAGGACACCAAGTCTCCCAGCAGGCCCGGACAAGCGAAGTCCATCACGGCGAAAAACTCATCGAGATCATTTTGGATTGGCGTACCAGTGAGCAAAATGCGCTTGCGGCAATTCAAAGAATGAAGCGCCATCGCGCCTTTTGTCGCCGTTGTCGCGTTCTTCAATCGATGCGCCTCGTCACAAATCAATAAATCCACCGACGCGTCTACTAATTCGTCGACTTGCGCGCGCAACGTCTCGTAGCTCGTGATGAGCACGCTCCTACGACGCTGACTTGGAAGTGCCCACGTTTGAAACAGTTCTTTCGCCTGTTTATCCCCGCCCTCGACGAGCTGCGGATCGACGCGCTCGGGTCCGAGCCACTTTTTAAACTCGGCGCCCCAATTACCGACCAAGGAAGCGGGCACGCAGACGATCACCCGTCTACACGTCGGCGCGCCGCGCTTGAACGGACTCTGCTTCAACAGCGTCCACACCAAAGCGATGACTTGCAGCGTCTTTCCTAAACCCATTTCGTGCGCCAGTAAGCACCCGGTGTGCGCCTTGTTCGTGTGTACACTCGAGTGCAATCCCATGACGCATTCAAACATGAATTTCACGCCGTCGCGTTGGTGCGGTCGCAAATGCCTCGCGACGAACGGATCGCACACCACCGCGCACGACGTGCGCGCGTCGCGCCGATGAAAATCCGTCTCCAACGTCGACAATACCAGCGCGCCTTCCGCGGTGTCGCTGTACAACGGCAACTCCGGTTGCCACTCGACGGCGGCTGGCGCGGAGAGCGTCGTCGTCACCTTGACCATCGATTTCATCGTCGGTTGCAAAAAAGTCGAGCGCTTGACGTTTTCATCCACAACAACCGCCGCTGGAAGCGTCCCACCGCTCATGGAAAACGCCGCACCCGAATCCACGTCCTCCTTACGCACCGCATCCGCGATCTCAACCTCGTAATTCCCAATCGTCAGCGTCGTCCCTTCGATCACCGTTCCCGCGTTCGCTCTCGCCACTCGCTTTCCTTGCATGTCCAACAGCGTCGACGCGTTCGTCTCCCCATCCACTACGACGATCCCATCCATGAACGTCTTCGCACTGCGCTGTTTCCCTCCACCCGCGGCTTTCCTCTTCGCGTACAGCGCGACGTAACATCGCGTCGACGCGCTCGCCGTCGCGCTCGCCGTCGCGCTCGTCGCGCGCGCGCGCGCGCCGCTCGCTCGCCCCATCATCCCCTTGGCGTTCCTTTCCTT
>Ga0222712_10006449_pt1 | contig 11587 bp, 15 predicted proteins | sample C33_657DmetaG_FD_165043 | JGI IMG/M metagenome (GOLD analysis project Ga0222712, IMG submission 165043) | Estuarine water microbial communities from San Francisco Bay, California, United States - C33_657D | ecosystem: Environmental > Aquatic > Marine > Unclassified | place: USA: California... | reverse complement strand
CCTTTTTTGCGCCTGCGCCAAGGTGCCGGGCTTAGGCCATAACCCCGCCTGAACCCCCGGTAGGCCGGGGCTATGACGATGACCCAGGCGGGCCGCTGGGCGGTCTTATGCTTCGCGGGGCCCGGCTTGTCACCCGACCTTGCCGTCGACGACCTGCGTGCGCGTCCAGAGGTCGTGCCAGGCGCGCTTATCCCGGCGGAAGAGCGGCACGTGGAAGTTCACGATGCCGAGGAGCATGAAGAACGGATTCGGCAAGGTGAAGAACGCGGCTTTCCACGCGGACCGCAGCAGGGCGGGGAGGAAGCCCGGCGGTTCGGATTCCGGCAGGCCGATGGTGCGCAGGTTGAAGATGCGCTTGCCGAGCGTCCGTCCGGCGAGAAGCCACTCCTGCAGGGCGAGCGCCAGCAGCATCGTCACGAAGCTCACGTTGCCTTGGAAGGCATACCAGACGGCGAAGGCTTCCAGGTCCGGGTTGTCCTTCTCGGTCAGTTTCGTGGTCATCTTCCGCAGGACTTCGATTTCGCGCGGATCGCCGGAGGTGACGGCCTTGACGTATTGGTCGGTGAAACGATTGGTCCAGGCATCGGCCTTCTGTCTGGCCGCGATCTCATCCGGGCCGGCAAGGAGTCCCGCCAAGGCCCAGCCGAGGAACATCAGCGGGATGATGTCGGCGAGGCAGGCGAGGCTGCGCCACCCGTAGCCCGCGGGGGCGGGCGGCAGCGGAGGCGGGTTAGCCACGGGCCTGGGCGCGTTCGCAGGCGTCGAGGGTGTTCTTCATCAGCATCGCGACCGTCATCGGGCCCACGCCGCCGGGGACCGGCGTGATGGCCTCGCACTTCGGCGAGACGGCGTCGAAATCCACGTCGCCGACGATGCGGTAGCCGGCCTTCTTCGTGGCGTCGGGGACGCGGTTGATGCCGACGTCGATGACGACCGCGCCGGGCTTGACCATGTCGGCGGTGATGAAGCGGGGCTTGCCGATGGCCGCGACGACGATGTCCGCCTGCCGCACGATGGCGGGGAGGTCCTTGGTGCGCGAGTGGGCGATCGTCACGGTGCAGTCGCAGCCCTTGGCGAGGAGCAGGGCGGCGGCGGGCTTGCCGACGATGAGGGAGCGGCCGACGACCACGGCGTGCTTGCCGGCGGTCTCGACGCCGGACCGGCGGAGGAGTTCGACGACGCCGGCGGGCGTGCAGGCGGCGAAGGCGCCGGGGAGTTCCTGGACGAGCCGGCCGATGCTCTGCGTGCCGAAGCCGTCGACGTCCTTGTCGGGCGAGACGCGGTTGAACACTTCGGTCTCCGGAAGGTGCTTGGGCAGCGGAGCCTGGATGAGGATGCCGTGCACGGAGCGGTCGGCGTTCAGGGCGTCGAGGTGGGCGAAGAGCTCGTCCTTCGTGACCGTCTCCGGGAAGAGCCGGAGCGAGGCCTTCATGCCGACCTCGGCGGCGGTCTTCTGCTTCTTGGTCACGTAGGAGACCGAGGCGGGGTCGTCGCCGACGCGGACGAAGGCCACGTGGGGCACGAGCGGGGCGAGTCTGGCCACGCGTTCCTTGACTTCGGCGAGGACTTGCTGGGCGATGGCGTTTCCGTCGATGAGGCGCATGGGGGAGGACTAAGACGACCTCCCCGCCGAGGGCGAGAAAAGTCCTTCGGCGACCTTCCGGATGATTGTCTCGCCCTGCGGGGGCAAATGCCTCAATCCATTGGCGTGCCTTCCGAAGGACCCATGCGTATCCACAAGTTCCTCGCCCAGGCGGGGGTCTGCTCCCGTCGTGAGGCTGAGCGGCTGGTCGCCGCCGGGGCGGTGATGATCAACGGGAAGGTCGCCGTCACGGGGCAGCCTGTCGACCCGGCGGCGGACACCGTCATCTGCCAGGGCCGGCACATCAAGCCCCTCGACCGGACGGTGGTCCTGATGATGAACAAGCCGCGCGGCTACCTCTGCACCAATGATGATTCGCATGGCGGCCAGACCGTCTTCGACATGGTCCCGCCCGAATACGGCTCCCTCCGGCTGTTCTGCGTGGGCCGCCTGGACAAGGATTCCGAAGGCCTGCTCATCCTGACCAACGACGGGGAACTCGCCAACAAGGTCATGCACCCGTCGGGCGGGGTGATCAAACGTTACGAGATCATCCTCAACCGCGATTATGACCCCGCGCTGACGCCCCGTCTGCTCAAAGGCGCGGTCGAGGACGGCGAGCACCTGCGTTTCAAGAAGGTCATCCGGCATCCCGACGACGCCGCCCACCTCGAGGTGCACCTCGACCAAGGACGCAAGCGCGAGATCCGCCGTCTCTTCGAGATCTTCGGTTTCCACGTGAAGACCTTGCGTCGGTTCCAGATCGGCGGACTCGTCCTGCGGAAGATGCCGCTGGGTGATTGCCGGCCGCTTTCCCGCAAGGAAATCGACATGATTTTCGACAACTGAGCCGTTGGTCGGCGAAAGGGGGCTTCGGACTGCCGCCAAAAGAGGTTTGCAACAAAGCCCCGCTGGACATCCTGCCCGGGACCGTCATGTCCGCACCCTACGATAAGAACAACCCTTTCCCGGCCCGTCTCGTCGATCGCCGGCGTCTGAGCTCGCCCGCCAGCCAGAAGGACACGCAGCACTTCTCGGTCTCCCTCGCGGGCAGCGGCCTGACTTATAAGTGCGGCGACAGCCTCGGGGTCTTCCCGACCAACAATCCCGTCGCGGTGGCGGCCTTGCTCAAGGCCGCCGGTTTCACGGGCGACGAGTCCGTGACGATCCCGAAGGACGTGGCGCCCATCACCCTTCGGCAGGCGCTCTCCACGCGTCTGGCGCTCAATGGCCCGACCTACAAATTCGCGCAGCTCCTCCACGACCGCGCGACGGACCCGGCCGACCGCGCGCGCCTCGCCGCCGCGATCGGCGAGGCCGATCCGGAGAAGAAGAAGGCCTGGATGGAGCAGCGCGAGTTCCTCGATCTTTTCCTGGAGCATCCCTCCGCCCGTCCGTCCGCGCAGGAACTCGTCGAGCTGATGCGCAAGCTGATGCCGCGCCTTTACTCCATCTCCTCCGCGCCTTCGAAGTATCCCGAAGAGATCCACCTCACCGTCGCGGTCGTCCGTTACGAGACGAACGGCCGGGCGCGCGAGGGAGTCTGCTCGAGCTATCTCGCCGACCGGGCGCGGATGAACGAACCCGACCTGCCCATCTTCGTGGCTGAATCGCACTTCGGCCTGCCCGCCGACGACTCCGTCCCCGTCATCATGGTCGGCCCCGGCACCGGCGTCGCGCCGTTCCGGAGTTTCGTGATGGACCGCGCCACCCGGGGGGCCAAGGGGCCGAACTGGCTCTTCTTCGGCGACCAGCGCAAGGACCACGATTTCCTCTACGCCGACGAGTGGGCGGAGTATGTCCGCACCGGCGTGCTCACCCGCCTGGACACCGCCTTTTCGCGCGACCAAGCCGCCAAGGTCTACGTCCAGGACCGCATGCGCGAGCAGGCCGCCGAGCTCTGGAAGTGGCTCGGGCAGGGCGCCTATTTCTATGTGTGCGGCGATGCGAAGCGCATGGCCAAGGACGTCGACGCCGCGTTGCACGCCATCGTCGCGGAGCAGGGCGGTCTGACCGCCGACGCCGCCGTCGAGTGGGTGAAGCAGCTCAAGAAAGACGGTCGCTACCAGCGCGACGTCTACTGACGGACTTGGGCCGGAAGGAGGGGGTCGGCAGGGCATTCGCCACTTGCCAGCGACCCCTTTTCCTTGCACATAAATCCTCGATGCACCTCACGCACCATCCTCGCGTCGCCCTCGTCACCGGTGCCGGTCGCGGCATCGGCAAGGCCATCGCGGAACGTCTGGCCGCCCATGGACATACCGTCCTGTGCGTCTCCAAGTCCGACACCTGCGTGCAGGTGGCCAACGACATCCTCGCCAAAGGCCAGAAAGCCAAGGCCTTCCAGGTCGACGTCTCGGACGCCGCCGCCGTGGCCAAGGCCTGCGAGCAGATCAACGCCGAGTTCGGCGCCGTCGAGATCCTCGTCAACAATGCCGGCATCACCCGCGATAAGCTCGTGATGGCGATGTCGGAACAGGACTGGAACGACGTCATCTCCACCAACCTGTCCTCCGCCTTCTTCTGGACCAAGGGCCTCGTCCGTCCGATGACCAAGAAGCGCTGGGGCCGTATCATCAGCATCTCCTCGGTCACCGGCGTGCAGGGCAATGCCGGCCAGGCCAATTACGCCGCCGCGAAGGCGGGCCTCCATGGCCTCACCATGACCTTGGCGCGGGAACTCGCCGGTCGCAGCATCACGGCCAACGCCGTCGCTCCCGGCTTCATCACCACGGACATGACCGGCGAGCTTTCCGACGAAGTGAAGCAGAAGATCCTCGGGGTCATCCCTCTGGGACGATTTGGCTCAGTCACGGACATCGCCGCGATGGTCGATTATCTGGCCTCCGAAGAGGGGGGCTACATCACCGGTCAGGTCTTTTCGGTTGACGGAGGCATGGCCATCTGACACCCCAAAACCCACTAAACACCCCTTTTATTATGCCCGAAAACATCGAACAGCGCGTCAAGGACATCATCGTCAAGCAACTCTCCGTCACCCCCGAGCAGCTGACCCCCACGGCCAGCTTCCAGGGCGACCTGAAGGCTGACTCCCTTGACCTCGTCGAGATCATCATGGCCTTCGAAGACGAGTTCGGCATCACGATCCCCGAAGACAAGGCCGCCGGGATCAAGACCCTTGGTGATGCCATCGAGCACATCAAGGCCAGCGCCACCAAGTAAGCTTACCGGGCTTTCCTCGTAGGCCCGACCCCTTGAGCTCCGACCGCAAATCTCGCCGGGTAGTCGTCACGGGCATCGGCTCGCTGACGGCCCTCGGGCATGACAACGCGACCTTCTGGGACGCCCTCATCAAGGGGCGTTCCGGGATTTCCCGCGTGACCCGCTTCGACCCCACCGACTTCCCGTCCAAGGTCGGCGCGGAGGTCCGCGATTTCGATCCGGCCAAGTACATGGACTCCAAGGAGGCCAAGCGTAACGACCGCTACACCCAGTACGCCGTCGCCGCTTCCCGCCTCGCCATCCAGGACGCCGCCGTCGACGTCACCAAGCTCGATTCCGAACGCTTCGGCGTGATCATCGGCTCCGGCATCGGCGGGATGGAGACCATCGAGAACCAGGCCCGCGTCCTCATCGAGCGCGGTCCGTCGCGCGTCTCGCCCTTCACGATTCCTTCCCTCATCGCGAACATCGCCTCAGGCGTCGTCGCGATCGAGTTCCAGGCCAAGTCCGTCAACTTCGGCGTGGTCTCGGCCTGCGCCTCCGGCTCCCATGCCCTCGGCGAGGCTCTCCGCCACATCCGCGACGGACACGCCGACATCATGCTCTCGGGCGGCTCCGAAGCCGCGATCACCCGTCTCGGTTACGCCGGCTTCTGCAACATGAAGGCGATGTCGACCGACTTCAACGACACCCCGGAGAAGGCCTCGCGTCCCTTCGACAAGCTCCGCGACGGTTTCGTCATGGGCGAAGGCGCCGGCGTCCTCGTGCTTGAATCGCTCGAGCATGCCCAGGCCCGCGGCGCCCGCATCTATTGTGAGCTGGCCGGTTACGGCGCCACTTGCGACGCCTACCACATCACCGGTCAGGACCAGGAGGGCAAGGGCCTGGCGCTCTGCCTGAATCGCGCCCTCGAAGAGGCGGGCATCGAGAAGTCCGAAGTGGGTTACATCAACGCCCACGGCACCTCGACCCCGATCAACGACCGCTGCGAGACCCTCGCGATCAAGCGTACTTTCGGCGACCTCGCCCCCAAGATCTCCATCTCCTCGACCAAGTCGATGACCGGGCACCTCCTGGGCGCCGCCGGCGGCGTCGAGGCGGCCGCCTGCGTGATGGCCATCCATACCGGGATGATCCCGCCGACGATCAATTACGAGAACCCTGACCCGGACTGCGACCTCGACTACACCCCGAACGTCGCCAAGTCCCGTAAGGTCAACGTGGCCATCTCGAACAATCTCGGTTTCGGCGGTCACAACGCCTCGCTGATCTTCAAGCGTCTCTGAGGAGCCCGCGCCCTTCGGGCGCTTTCTTCCGACTCGCGCGGGGAAGGGGTCACGGTAGGATGTTCTTCATCATGCCGATGAACTCTCCCATGCTTTGCCTGACCGTGCGTAAGACGTTCCGACTGGGCGTGACGACCGGTCTGTTCGCCTGGGGCCTGTGGTCTTGCGTCCCGCTTGCCGCGGCGGCCGACGCGGTCCCGACCCACCTCAAGGTGACGGCTGCGTTCACGCGGCCGGACAAGGACGGCAAGCCCGAGCTTTATGCTTCGCCCTCGGTCATCACGGTCGACGGCAAGCAGGCGACCATCCGCGTCGGCTCGGCCGAAGAAGGCTTGGTGTTCACCGTGACCCCCAGGCTCAACCCGGACGGCACTCTGACGCTCGAGACGGCGACGGAGGCCCCCGCGGCCGCCCCGTCTCCTTCGCCGGTGCCGGCCGTGAAGGAGGTTCCTCGGGCGCCTCGTCCGGCGGGGGGTCTGCCGGTCTTCCACGGCGTCCTGACCAAGGACCAGCTGTTCTCCCTCGAGGACGCCTCGGGCAAGCGTCAGTGGGTCCCGCTGGGCCGGCGGGTCGACGGCTGGACGCTCCGTTCTTATGATGAGAAGCGCGAGGCGCTCACGCTGTCCCGGCTCGGTCAGTCGGTCGAACTCGTGCTGCACAAGGCCGTCATCGTGGACGCTCCGGCTCCGCGCGCCACCTCGACCGTCACCGTCAAGCCGGGCGTCAGATCGACGCTCACCATCGGCGGCGGGCGTACGATCGATCTCGAGGCGCAGGTCCTCGACCTCACGAAATAAACGACGCGCCGCCCGGTCCGCTTCAGCCGACGTCCAAGTGGCCGACTTTGACGAGGATGGTCGCGCCTTCCGGTCCCGTGAACGGACGGTGGTTGCTCAGGTGCGGACTGCGGATCCACGTGCCGGCGGGATAGCTGCCGTGCTCATCGCGGAAGACGCCCTCGAGCACGAGGATCTCTTCGCCGCCGACATGCGTATGGGGGTTGAATCGCGTCTCAGGCGCCCAACGGACCAAGGCGGTATGGCGGGTCAGGCCTTGGTGGAGGGAGGTGACCTTGAGTCCGGGGACCATGCCTTGCCGCCAGTCCAGTTCGTCGCCGTGCAAGGCGTAGGAATCCTTTTCCGGCTCCGACGGGGTGCGCGCATTGAGGTAGGCCAGGCTGGCCTCCGTCGAGGTGAAGGTGGCGGCCACGCCCGGCGCCAAGCGGACATAGGAAGCGGGGCCGAAGGTTTCTCCGTCGAGGCTCAGCTGGCCGAGCACGACCAGGACCTCCAACAACATCAGGCCGTCGTGCGTCAAGGTCTCGCCGGGCGCCAACGAGCGAAGGCGGATGCGGCTCTCCTGCGGGACGATTCGGTGCTCCAAGGTTCGTTCGCCCGTCCGGCCTGCCTGCAGGTCGGTCGCATCCACGACGATGCGGAGGGAGTGGTCGGCGTGGAGGGTCATGAGGCGGTCTTAGGGCGATTTCAGTCGGCCAGCGCCTTGCGCCACTCGGCGATCTCGCTGGGCAGTCCGTAAGCACGGAGGCCGGCTTCGATGTCGGCGGGCGTGGGTTCGACGACCGCATGCCGCGGGTCGCCGGCCAGGTCGGGTCGGACGTGGCGCGTGACGGCCCAAGCGGCCCAGGCCCGCCATTTCTTGAGCTCGGCCCGTTCGCCGCGCACGCGGTCGGCGAGGTGCTGATAATGCACGCGCGCGTTGCCGGTGAATTGGTCGCTGGGCTGCCGGACCATCCAGCCGATGGCGCGGTAAGGCATGGCATGTTGGGCAAGCACGACGTCGCCCTCCCGTACGTCGCAATAGAGGGCGCGGTCCACGGCGAGCAGCGCCCGCGCCGGGAGTTCATCCAGCCAGAGCTGCTGGCCGTATTCGAGGCAAAGTCGGTAGAGCTCCGGTCCTTGCTTGTCCCGCAGGGCGTTGAGGTCGCGCCAGTTCAGGAGGCGACCGCAGGTCGGCAGGAAAGGGCAGGGAACGGGCACGCGGCTCAGGGTTTGGCGTAGGGATTGGTCTGCTTCTCGACGCCGACCGAGGTCTGTCCGCCGTGTCCCGGCAGAAGCACCACGTCGTCCGGCAAGGTGTAGATGCGGGTGCGGATCGAGCGCAGCAGCTGGTTCCAGTCGCCGTTGGGAAGGTCGGTGCGCCCGACGGAGCCCTTGAAGATGGCGTCGCCGGTGAAGGCGACCTTCTGGTCGGCGGCGTAGAAAAGGATGCTGCCGGGACAGTGACCGGGGACGTGGCGGACCTCGAACTTATGGCCGCAGGCTTCGACGACGTCGCCGTCGTCCACCCAGCGGTCGACCTTCACCGAACGGAAGTCGTCGTCGGAGAGCGACGGGATCATCGACTGGTAGCGGTTGCGATAGGCCTCGATGTTCTCGATGAGCTGCTGGTCGTCCCGGTGCGCGATGACCTTGGCGCCGGCATCGGCGAAATAGCGGCCGTCGCACATGTGATCCCAGTGGCCGTGCGTGATGAGCAGGTGCGTCAGGTTGAGGCCTCGCTTCTGGATCTCCGCGAGCAGGAGCGCGCCGGCGTCCTTGGGCGCGTCGACGACGCAGCAGTCCTTGCCGTTCTCGGCGACGACGAGGTAGGCGTTGGTTTCGAAAGGCCCCAGGGGGGCGGCGGCGATCTTCATGAAGTCAGGCTCCGAAGGCTTTGCGCAGGGCGGCCTCGACGTGGTCCGGCGGGCGCACGGCCTTGAACTCGCGGTTCACGAAGGCGTGGACCGTGAAACCCTCGACGAGCAGTTCGCCGTCGCGCTCGACCTGGTAGGTCAGCCGGAGGCGGGCCTTGGGTTTTTCGGCCAAGGTCACGGTGATGCGCACGCGGTCGTCGAAGCGGGAGGGGCGGTGGTAGGTCAGGCCGGTCTCGAGCACGGGGAGCAGGAAGCCCTGCAGCTCGAGTTCGCGGTAGGGGGTGCCGAGCTGGTCGAGCAGGGCGACGCGCGCCATCTCGAACCAAGGCAGGTAGTTGCCGTGGTAGGTGACGCCCATCGCATCGGTCTCGGCGAAGCGGACGCGGGTCTCGACGGTGGCCTGGAGCATGGCCCTTTTCTGGCGTCCGGCGGCGATTTTCCAACGCCAAACGCACCGCCGGAGGCTTGTCCTTGCCCCGGCGGGCTTCCTCGGCTGAAGTCTCGGCATGGGTCAGCGCGAACGTTTCGTCATCTTCCTGGTCGGCGCCTTCCTGGGGGTCATGCTCCTGCTCGGCGGCAAGTCCTGCGGCAGCGAGAAGAAGAACCAGCTCCGCATGGTCCGCTCCTCCCTGAGCATGGCCCCGATGATGTATGACTACGCGGTCCAGCAGAAGGGTTTCTACGGACCCTACGTCCTCTTCGAGCAGGTCTCGGATGCCCAGGATGGCGGCAAGGTCCGCACCCTCGTCACCGGCGGCACTCGCCGCTATTCGCCGGACGGCAAGGAACTCCCTGAGGAGCACATCCTGATCAAGGAGACCTATGCCGCCGGCGTCGCCTTGGCTGAGCCCGGCCCGGTTTCAGCCTATGCGTTCACCTTCGCGGACCGCATCGCCCTCAAGCTCAAGCCCGGCCATCAGGCGGCCGAGGTGGAGATCGCTTCCGGCGACGTCGCCGCGGCCTGGGCCGGCCACGAAGAAGTCCTCCTGCGTCTCGATGCCTGGCGTAAGTCGCCCGGCGGCGCGCCGTGGGGTCAGCTCGAAACCTTGGTCCGGGAGCTTAACGCCCATCCCGCCGTCGCCGAGGCCAGGCTCGTCCGGATCGACTGGGTCGCCGAGGCTGACCTCATCCGGGCCAATTCGCCCAAATGAGCACGACGCTGCAGCGGGAGGGCGGTCTGACCGTGGCGCTCAGCCTGGCGGTCAACGTCCTGATGGCTGGAGCCAAGCTCAGCGTGGGCCTCATCGCGTCTTCGCAGGCGTTGGTCGCCGACGGCATCCACTCCCTCGTCGACATCGCGAGCGACATCGCGGCCATCATCGGCCTGAAGTTCGCCCATCTCCCGAAGGACGACGATCACCCTTACGGGCATCATCGTTTCTCCACCCTGGCGACGATGCTCATCTCGTCGTTGGTGCTCATCTTCTGCCTCGGCCTCGCCTGGCAGTCGCTCTCCGCGCTGGTCAGCGGCGCCGACGTGGCCCAGCCGGGCCTCGCGGCCGCCTGGGTCGCCGGCGGGGCGCTGCTCATCAAGGAGGGTTTCTACCAGTATGCGCGCCGCCAGGCCGAACGCCTCGGCTCGCGCCTGCTCATGGCCAACGCCACGGACCACCGCGCCGACGCCGTGGCGTCCTTGCTCGCCTTGGTCGCGGTCGTCGTGGCCAACGTGAACCCGGATTGGCGCGCCCTCGACAAGGTCGTCGGTCTGGTGCTCGCCGGCTGGCTCGGCGCCGAGGGCATCAAACTGTTCAAGGGAGCCTGCGAAGACCTGCTCGACACCGCCCCCGCGGAACACGTGCTGCATGACCTCAGCGAGCACATCCTCGCGGCCCCCGGAGCCAAGGGTTTCCATGCCTTCCGGGCGCGTCGCCTAGGCGACCGTTTCGAGGTCGATTTCCACCTGCAGGTGGCCGAGACCGCCACGGTGGCCGAAGGGCATGCCATCGCGGGCCGCATCAAGGCCGATATCCTGAAATCCCACCCCGAGGTGGTCTCGGTGCTGGTCCACGTCGAACCCGACATGCCCGAGCACCGCAAGCAGGACGGCCACCACGGCTTCAACGACTGAACGAAGTCCCGCGTCAGGTCGCCTGCTGCCTCCCGTCAGGCCGGCAGCAGGTAGGACTTACGTCCGAATTTCTTCGCGAACCACTCCTTGAAGATCTGGATCTGCAGCAGGCCGTCGGCCACCAGCCGCTTGAGCCGCGCGTTCTCCTCCGTCAGCGCCCGCAGGCGCCGCACCTCGTGCACGCTCCCCCCGAACTTGCGCTTCCACGCGTGGAAGGTCGCCGGGCTGATGTTGTGCTTGGCGCAGAGGACCTTCACGGCCGTGCCGGCCCTTGCCTCCTGCAGGATCTGGAGTACCTGCTCCTCGCTGAATCGACTCCTTCGCATGGGTTCCCCAGGAGACTCAAGCTATCAACTGTCCAACTTCAGGGGGTCAGGTTGCGGGGTCGGTCATTGACAAGAGGTAGCGGGAGACATCCAGTTAATTCTAGAAGAAAAATCACGATGAACACGGGACACAGCACGCGTGCAGGGTGGCGTAATCTGCTGCTAGTGTCAGGCTTATTGGCCGCACTTGCGCGCGCTCAAGTGACCAATCCCCTGAACGTAAATTTGTCAGAGGATACGGACCAAGACGGAATCAGTGATGCAGATGAAGTCGCCTTAGGGCTTGATCCCTATAACCCATATAATGGCATTTCTACCCTGGATGGGGCAGCCTTTATTGTCGCCTGGGAACGTTATCTTGGAGCGAGCTCAAGTACGGTCGACACGGACGGGGACGGTTGGAGCGACTTCGATGAGGTGATGGTCTATCAGACAAATCTCTTTGATGAGCGGAGTCTGCCCGGTCCGGCAAGTAGTCTGCCCGCCGTC
>Ga0222712_10006447_pt1 | contig 11589 bp, 10 predicted proteins | sample C33_657DmetaG_FD_165043 | JGI IMG/M metagenome (GOLD analysis project Ga0222712, IMG submission 165043) | Estuarine water microbial communities from San Francisco Bay, California, United States - C33_657D | ecosystem: Environmental > Aquatic > Marine > Unclassified | place: USA: California... | reverse complement strand
ATTTTTAGTATAATATGTATCAATAAACCACCCTCTAAAATCATCCATTGGTTTTTCAGAAAGATTCAAATTTCTAATATTATGATTTTTAGTTGAAAAGTAAGCAGCTTCGTCAGCAAAATCAATTTGTGTATATAAACCGCCTAAAAAACTATAAAATAATTCTGTAATATTTTTCCCACATGGTAAAACAATCATATCAATATCACCTACATCATAAACAATAAACATCATATATATTCTAACATCTTTACTATACTCAATTACTCCAAAAGTAGGAGTAATATATTTGAAAACAGGTTGTACATTTGTCTCTTCAATACTAAATTTTATAGTAAATGAAAATTTGCTTAATATCATAGAATCTTCAACAGGTTTCAAATGAACGCCGTGAATATATGGCGCGTGATTTACATCAAGTAAATGTTCCGCATAGTCGATCAAATGACCACCAACCCTTCTTGTAAAAAAATTATATAAACGCGGTGTACCTTGAGGACAATTAAATTCACATACTAACTCTTTAATTGAAAATAATGGTTTCGACTCACCAAACCAAATAAATATTATATTATTTGTTTCTTCTATAAAAAACTGTTCTGGGTTTGTAGTTTCACAAGTATCTTTTGTAGTATATGATTTTACACAATGATGATGAAATGGACAAACAACGCAGTTATTTTTGACAGTTCCATATGAAAGGTCAACGCCCATGTGACTACAATTCTTTTTTACCGCAGAGACAATATTATTATCATCTCGAAATATTATAAATTCCTTTCCGGCAATCTTTTTCTTTTGTAAAGTATTTTTTTGTAATTCACTACTTAAACAAATTGGATACCAAGTATTTGGAAAAGGTGGAATTGGGTAATCATATGCACTAACTTTTGGAACAACATATTCATTTGTTTTTTTTATAGATTTTTTGAATAATCTATAAAGTAAATTAAAATATGAAAATAAATCATAATATTTTATTATACAAAATAATAAAGCACCACTTAAAATAGAATTGACAATCATATATGACATTTGATACTAATTATAATAAAATATATTTAAGTTTTTTTAATTAGGTTTAACAAGTATATATAAATATTGGTTTTCGTAAGCGCAATTAACCAAGTCAATTTTGCCTTGTAAAATAAAGCCACATTGTTGCGCAGTCGTTAAAATATCTTGTGTGTCTTCCATATACAACTTTTGTTCTTGCTTTCTCACATTCCCATTATTAAATTTGAATCTCTCGTCAAATGTAGCTATATTAGCGCTCTTGTCAAATTTAAAATCGGAATTATAAACAAAATCGTTAAATGTGATTTTAGTAGTAGTAATTCGTTCCTTAGCATATTTCTGAGGGGATACAATGTATAATGGGTTACCAGGTGGTAAAATAGGGTCGAATTTCTCTCTATCTACTAAATGTACAACCAAATAACCGCCAGATTTTAACCAATCCATACAATTATCAAAGAACCTTCTCTTGTCGGGGAAATAGTAAATTGTAAAATATAAACAAAGAATGTGTGTGAAAACATTTGAGTTAAATTGTGTGCTATCAAGAGCATTTCCAACAGAAAAATCACGCGAAGGATAATTTTGCTTTGCTTTTTGAATCATTGAGGGAGAAATATCAATACCTAAAACCTTTAAATTGTCTTTACTTAAAGCATCAACATGATGACCTGTTCCACAACCAACATCAAGTATCACACTGGTTTCATCAGGACCGGTTGTATTAACAATTTCGCCAATCTCATAAGCATTTTTAATTTCATTAAAAACTAAATAATCATAAATATTGGCATAAAATTCATCATATACTTCGTTACCAGATTTAAATAAATATTTATCTGCGGTAATAAACCCTTCTATACCAGAATTAGGCATTTCAATAGATTTAAAAAACACAATTGCAATCAATAGTAAAGCAATAAATACCAAGACCTTTCCAAAATTTGACATCTTACAATAAATATTTGTAATTGATTTTATTGGACTCATATTTTTCATCTATATGTATTGTTGTTATTTTTTTTGTATAAATTTTTATTATATGTCCGATTCAGAAATTAATGATATAAGAGGAGCCGGAGATTTTAAAGGAGTTACATTTTCTAATTTTAAAAAGACTGATGTACGAAAAGAATTGCTAAATAGTTTAACTAATGCTAAAATAGAACCAGCGTGTTATTGGAGTGCAGAACTAATTTGTGCAGGACATTATAGTGAACTATGGGAAATCATATTGTTTTTTTATAGCAAATACATTCATTTAGGGAATCCTAAAATAGCAATTTATTTAGAATTGAGAATAAATAATTTTAAAGATATTATCAGTAATGGTTACGCTGATAATGAAATACGATTAAGAAATAGTGACAAAATAAGGCGGTTATTTTGCGAAATAATGTGTGTTTTATGTGATGCTAAAAGGAAACATAGTTTTGATAATATTAAAATAAGGAAAGAGGATTTTGATATGACGCAAATGACAGACCGATTTAAAGCACCAAATGTGAAATACGCAGAGGATGTTTTTCTAAAAGATGATCCACGGGAGCTATTTGTTGCTATAAATGAATTAGCATACAATATATCAAGTGATGGCAAAAATATTATCAATGCTTGTTATTGGATTGAGTGGATTATCGAGTTTGAAACAGTTTGTAAAAATAGAAAGGAAAAATGTAGATGTGAGAGAAGGTCGCAAATTCCGGTAGACAGTAAGAATCAAATGGATTTAATATGGATTGTTTGGGATGTATTTTTAAAAGAATCAAATAAAAGAGGAAAATTGATAATTAAGATAGTAAATGCTTTGTTAAGTTTGTTTACATTAAAATATACGAGCGGGTGCAATAAAAAGCGCAAATATATATTATATTTTGTTGTTTCACTTTTGTGCGAAAATGTGACAACAGAGGATGAAATAATAAGAAAATCACAACAAGAAATCGTGACAAATGTATTGTCAAAAATTGATATGGTATATAAGCAAATTAAAAAAAATGAAGTATCACCAGGCACAGATTATCTATTTAAAAATTTGAAATCGTCAAATTTAGAAAAGACAATAGAAAAATTAGAAAAGCTGAATTCATTTGGAGATACATTTATACCAAGAATATAACCAAGAATATAACCAAGAATATAACCAAGAATATAACCAAGAATATAACCAAGAATATAATTTTATAATATTAAATATTTATATAAATGGCAAAAACTTACAGAAGAAGGTCTGCAAACGCGATTTCGCGTAAAAATAGAAGTACTGGTTCGTCTTTATTTACATTTCAAAAACAAATAACCATTGTATTTTTAGAAATGCTAATGATGGTTAAACTATTTCACTGGAAAACACATAGTTACGCCACTCATAAAGCAACTGATCAACTATACGATTCTCTAAATGATAACATGGACAAATTTATTGAAGTGCTTTTAGGCAAAACCGGCTCCAGAATTGATTTAATGAATAATAAGACAATTTCATTAATCGATTTGAATTCTCAAGAAAGTTTGAAATCAAAAATAATGTCACTTAAGAGCTATTTGGTTGGTTTAGATAATAACAAAGCGCTAAGCACAATGAGCAATTCGGATCTATTTAATATTCGTGATGAAATACTTGGTGATCTAAATAAATTCCTATATTTATTAACATTTAAATAATGCGCGATTTATAATAAAATAATATATATATTTTTATTATAATGAGTACTAACAGCTTGACAAATTCAATTTTACAATCTAGCGACAATTCAATGCCTGAGATGCCTGATATTTTATCAACAAATTCATCACCTGATGTATCCGGTAGTGATACCGGATTTTTGGAAGGAATACAAAATATGAGCGCAATGACTTGGATATTGATAATATTGGTTTTAGCCTTTTTAGGTTTTAACATTTTTGTTTATTTAGCAAAAGGCACTGATCAATTAAACAGTATTTTTAGTTCAATAATTAATATGTTTTCTGGGATTTTCGGAAATACAGTGGGTCAAGTTGTAGATGTAAGTGCGGAGGGAGCAAAAGCAGTAGTTAATACTGGTGCCGGAGCGGCCGATGCCGGTTTAACCGGAATACAACAAATTACACCCAATAAAGCTTCATCAAGTGTTTCATCTGTTCCAGTTACTAAAAATCAACCCGACGTAATGTCTAATAATAGCTTAAATAAAGCACTAAATACATCACAGTCTTCACAAAGCCCAAACAATGATTATCAAGCGGATGAAGCAAGTAGTAATATCCAGAGCGGACCGCCAAAATCTGGTTGGTGCTATATTGGAGAAGACCGTGGATTCAGGACTTGTGCGGAAGTAGGACCCAATGATAAATGTATATCTGGCGACATATTCCCAAGCCAAGATTTATGTGTTAACCCCACATTGAGATCATAAAATATTAAATTTTATTTTTATTTTTAATATTTTATTATTACAGTTTTTATAAGAATTTAAAATAAAGGTTGCCACCAAAAACCTATTAAACCTGGACCACCATTGCCTCCAGTAAAAGATTCTTGTCCTGAAGACGCATTGTTATTTCCAGCACCACCTCCTCCAGAACCCGAGCTTGTAGCATTTCCACCGTTTCTATCTGCTGCACCATATTTAATGCCTTTATTACCATATGAACCGGCAGAACCACCATTTTCTGCTTGGTCACTTCCACCACCTCCACCACCATATGAGACAAAAAATGGTAGAGGTAAAGTTGCTGGAACTAATAAATTTGAAGAAGTTATAATAGTAACACTATTTTGGCCATCATTTTGAGTATCACCTCCATCTCCGCCATCATTTGCTAACAATGGTACAGTTTGTTCTCCACCTGATCCTACAAAACCTGGTCCCGCACTACCTCCTCCACCGCCTTGACAACTAATTAAAACTGTAGATGGTGATGGTGATGATAAATTTGACACACCGCCTGCGGCTCCACTATTACCAGTAAGATTATCCACTGCTGGACCACCTTGGCCAACTAAACCTACATTAAATGGGTATGTTAAATTTATTGTTGGAGGATTTAATTGAATTACACCACAACCAGCTCCTCCTCCGCCTCTACCTGAATAATGACTACCATTTATGGAACCACCCGAACCAGCACCACCACCTCCTCCAACACAAACAACACCAACTGATGAAACGTATAAATTGCTCAGATTAAATTTAATTGTAGCTGAAATATTAGTTACTGTATTATTAATAAAATAAACATATTTATAACCACCTGATGTTCCCGCTGTTCCAGGAATATTTGAGGTATAATAAAAATTAGGTGTTAATATTATTGTTGCCGGACAAGATATACTTGTTACACCATTTATTGTAGCAACAGTATAAATATTAAATGTATATGTTGTTCCATTTGTTAATCCAGTAAAAATGTATGGACTTGTTATATTAGTTACCATTGGAAATCCATTTACTTGACCATCATAACGAATGATAGAACTATCAATACAAGTAATTGAAGGCGGACTCCAAGAAATTTGACAACTTGTATCACCTGCTATACCAGATATATTACTTGGCGTAGAAATATTTGGACCATAAAATACAGTATTAGAAGGAATAGATTCAATTATATTACTAATAGATGTAATATAAAAAGAATAAGATGTACAAGATGCCAGGTCAGAAATAGTTGTTGATGTTATTGTGTATGGAACATTTTGAACGAGCACATTATCTTGATAAATATTATAGCTTGAAATAGGAATACAATCATTATTTACAATAGTCCAACTGAGAGTAATAGAATTACAAGTAGTAGAATCAACTATTAAATATGGAGCGTCAGGTCTAACAGCGCTAACAAAACCCTTATATCCTTCGGGCCATTTGTCCGTGCTATTATTCATCGTGAGATTTTGTCTTGGATACCAAGTATCGAGTTTAGAATTCCAGCATAAATCTATAATAGGACCGGGTACATCGGAACAATAAGTAGGATAACACTCTAAAACAGTCGTTACATCAATTACTTCATCTGTGCAAGGGTTAACAACCGTATTACAGAGTAAACTTCCACCCTCCTTGATTGAATCGCTCTGACAGCCATATGGTGCCGGTATATTAAAATTAAACGGTCCAGGAATATTATTTGTATTTCCATTTGTAGGCACATTGATAAAGTTAACTTGCTTCAAATTAGACGTGTTTGGATTTGTATATGTTTGAGTTTGTGTGGCATATGATTTTGTTCTATTTGTCCACATACCTTTGCAAATTTGGGAATATCTTTGCGATTTTGTTAAACTGGAGCTGTTTTTTTTATATTGTAAAATATTACCCTTATACAATAATTTATCATAATAATCTGCTGCTATAGGTGTTGTTGTTTTACCGGTTAAAGGCGAATAAATAGAATTATATGAACTATCGACAGTAAATGTACAAGGATGTTGAACCCGAGACCATACTCTTGTAGGTTTAGGATTATATGACATTTATATATAGATTATTTATTAATTATAATTAAATAATTAATAAATTTTTACAATAGACTTTTCAACAGACTTTTTACTTTTTATTATAGACTTGGGTTGTATGCATCACCGGCTCCATTAAAGTACCATCTTAAAGATAAGTAGTTAGTAAGTTTATCACTCATTCCATTACTACCTATCATTGTAGTATTGGGTCCGCCATTAACTATTCTCTGTATTTCAGCAGTTCCTAAAGAATAATCGTAATACCACAAATTAGAAACATTTCCATCGAACCCACCATTGAGACCAACAAAAACATCACCGTAATTTTGTTTTGGCACACCCATTAAACTAATACTTCTAACAATAGTTCCGTTGGCGTAAACATCAAGTGTTGTATTTTTACATCTGATAATAACATTAAACCATTTATTAATCGGAACATCAGGTACAAGTATTTCTTCATTAATCACATTATATGTATTCATCATTACAACAAGATTATTTTTATATGGTGTTAAATACAATCCTGGCGCATTATTAGGGAAAACCAAACCATTTGTTTCTAAATTACTATTTCCTTTGCTGAAAATATGTCTATATTGGCCTTCGAGATATTGCATACTATTAATAAAAATCCATACAGACCAACTAAATTCAATACCGCCGCTAGAATTAACAGACCTATAAATAGTAACAGCGCCATTACTACTTGGGTCTTGAGGGAAAACTACCAATTGTTTAGCATCAACCATACCATTAATCAAATGTGGTGAACTGGTAGGAGTTAAAAAATATGATATAGTTGAAATACCAACTCTTAATAATATAACAAATGCGAAAATTACTAAAATTAGAAATGCAAATTTTGCCACTAAACTATTCGATTCTAAAAAAGATGGGGAACCAATATTTCCATTAGTTGTAGAAAATGATTTAAATGCTTCATTATCACTCATTATATATAAATAAATAAGAAAATTTAATAGTATTAAAAATTCTAAATAGTAACACTACTTTGTGTTTGTCCGTTTTCTACAAGAGCAATTTGTACCTGGTATGAATTTATCATCGAAGACCAACTACCGTATCCTTGTGTATAAATATTCCAAGCTTCCTGAGGGTTGAGCGAATCAGGGTAATATTGTAATTTGGATGTCCAACCATCAAATCCACCATTAGGTGTCACGTAAATATTCGAATTATTATTAACACTTGCTACACCTGGTAACAAACAAGTTCTTACCAATTTACCATCAATATAAATATCCATTGATCTACCGTAAACACTAACAATTAAGTTAACCCATTTTTGTATAGGTATATTGGTAACACTACATGTTTTAACAATTGTTCTTCCATTAGGTGTAGATGGTTCTTGATTAGCGCCTAAATAACATCCAACAGATACAAAAACGTTATTTTCTATTGCGCCTAAAGTAACAGCGGGGCAAGGATCTAAACCACTTACTCCCTCAATCGACCCATTTCCATTACTACTCTTTGCTCCCATTCTACCAAAAATAACTTTGGGTTCTCCGTAACGATAATTCCAGTCATTTATATAGAACCATACAGAGTATGCAAAGTTACTTGATGGAACATCTGTACCATTTGTTGCTAAACTAGACGCCGAAATTGTAGACGCAGTTTGACCGCTTTGTATACCTTGTAATGTATTTGGGTCAGATAAAATATATTTCCATATAATAAACAACAAAACAATTATAACAATTATGATGACAATACTAAAAGGACTCATTGATATAATATAGATTTAGAAATTTTCTGTGTTTAGTTAATTAATTAAAATTACTAATTAACTAATAATATATTTAATTTATTTAAAATAATTCGTTATACTCTTCTTCATATGAGCTACTTGCTGTGTTAATATTATTTTTCATAATAGTTATATTTGAATCTTTTGTTACAGGAAGCTTTTTATCTTTAATCATATTATACAAAAAATAAATATTCAACGCGGTTAATGCTTTCTTAAAATATACTACATTACATATTCCGCCATTTATTCCATTATCTTCACCTATTTTTAAATTATCTAAAGTATAATACGGAACTACTCCTATATCCGATTTTACTAATTCACCGTTTAAAAATATATCTAAAATACCTCCACTATAATTAATTATAATGTTATTCCATTTTTGTAATAACATATTGTGATTAACATACATGATTCTGTTACCATTATCGTCAAACTCTGTTAGTTTATTTGATGTAGTTTTTTGTAAGTCTTTTTGTTCCATAGTAACCATAAGTGAATTTGTTTTTCCATTTTAAAGCACATTTGGTTTGCCGCCAAAATTTATAAGTGATGTATATTTATTATAAGATTCATTTGTATTTGGAGCGTCGGAATTTATATAAATCCAAGCTGAGATAGCATATTGGTAGTCAAAAGTATCACTACCATTTAATTCTTCGTATGTTCCCAACGAATATTCCTTATTTGTATTAACTGGTTTATTTACCAGTAATTCTCCTCCTTGTAAATTAAGTTTATTGTATAAAAAGGGCCCAAAAATATATAAAAGTACCAACAAAATCGCTACAAAAAGCATTATGAAAGAATTTTTCTCTCTTGTAAAATAACCAGGACCTGTTTGAACTCCAGATTGAAAAACTGAATCAATCACACCTGAAAATAAACAAGGTATGTAAAAAATCAGATTGATAATAATATCAAAAAATGCATTCTTTTTAGCATTTGTGTTATTATCTGGAATTTTTACATTCATTGTCCTATAAATCAACGTTAAAACGATAAGAACTATTAATAAATTTAAAATAAAATTGGTTATACCATTTGTACCTGATAAATGTTGTATACTATAAACAATCCAAAAAATTAATAAAGCCGAAATTGTCATTCCAAATAAAAACAACAATGCTTTTTTAAAAGTATCCATACTACTCGATGGACCATCGTACAAATTAGCTCCTATCATTATAACCCATAAAACGACAATCCCTATTAAAAGTGTCATAATTGGTACTACTTGTGTATTATCCTTTTTAAAAAACCCTCCTGGGTAAGTTGATATTATGACTGTTATTGTAATTAGAAAAATTAAAAAAAAGAGACTACTATAAAACGAAAAGTTTGTAAAATTGCTAAAAAAATTAGTTGCTCCAACACCAACCTTGCTTGGAACCGTTAAAAGAAGTATACTATATACTAACCCAAATAAAATTAAAACAACTGTAAATATCAATGAAGGTCCAAAATATTTACTTATATATCCACCTGGATTAAAACTGTACAATAAAATAACTATTACGACAAAAAAGAATAGCAAAAGCAGTGATTTTATTCTTTCATAGTTAACATTAAATTCGGCAATATAATTTGTCGAAACACCTTTGTAAAAAAGTATAAATCCTAATATTCCTATTACTATAAGAATAATATTAGCGTATTTATTAATTATATCTACTGGTGTTAATCTAAAAAATAAAAGTATGGCTATTGTAAAAATCATTATCAAAAATACCCATTTTATTTGGAAAAAAAAATCAAACAATTTATAATTATCAGGTAAAAGATAAATACATAAAGAAATAACTAAAAATAAAACAAAAAAAATTATAAGCACATTATATGTTATTTGTTCATTTGTTTTATCCATTGCAGGAACATTACTTGGAATTTTTACATTATAAATAATCATAAACATACTAATAATCATTATCAAAATAATAAATGATAAGAAAAATAACCATTTTGAAGTTTTAAAAAGCGGTAACATATTATAACTAGGAATTGCTGGTTGTGGTTGTATTTGTGTATTCATATATTAATATTATACAATAATATTTTTTCTATAACTTTTTTTTGCGAAGCTATAAAAACCCATAAAAAAAGTAATAGTTAAATAATCTACATATTTTCACTGGCTGTTTTTTTCCCGTGACAGTTTCTACATAGAGCAATTAAGTTTTGTACATCATTTCCACCACCATACTCTAAACGTATTCTGTGATCAATTTCAAATGTGTGGTCGAGTTGTGCCTCACAATGTCCACATTTCCAATCTTGTTGCGACGCTACATATTTCTTTTTAGTTTCACTAACCGATCGTTTTGTGCCATTTTTTCCTGAATTCACGATTCTTCTATCTGCGTTGCATAAACCGGTTGTCCCCATTAAATTACTGTCCTCTATATTATTGAATGATTCCATAAAACTCCTATCACAAGATGAAGTGAAATCAAAAATTGGACTAAGCATATCCATAGATGTTTTATCAATCGGCATAAATTTAACAACATTATTCGCATATAACAACATATTGCGTCCTTTATTTGGGTTTCGTTTTAAAAGTAGGTAAATACCTATACCTAAAAGTGCGTAAAAAATCATTTTATAATATTTCTTAAATGACAATAACATTTTAGAATATTTACCGTCACTATACGCATTATATATAAAAAATGCCGTTAAACCTAATACAAATATCTCTAATCTCATTATTATATATATATTTAGGTAATAATAATAAATAATAAATAAATAATAAATAAATGATAGTCTATTTCTTATATTAATTTTAATGGTTTATAGAGTCAGAAAATTTAAAAACTATTAGTCTTAAATTATAATAAAATATTTTATTATATATAATATGTCTGCTTTTAGCGCTGCTGCTGCTGATGCTGCTAATAATGAGGGTTTAACTGTGGAAGAATTGCACGCATTACAGACACCAGAAAACCCTGACCAATTACCTCCAGCACCTGTTACATATAGAAACTATCAACCAGGTCAATATATTAAATTCACAAGATATAACCACTTACCATGGGTTTATGGTATTATAGCTGGACCTTCAAGTGATATTCAAAGTGGAGGAAAAAGGTATCCATTTATATATTGTGATGATACACAAATTAATACAAATAGCTCTCTTACTGATACTGCAAGACGAGAAGCACAAGAACCTAGGACAGTAATAACTTCTTTAGATGAAAAGATAATTAATAATGAGTTATTTTACTTCCTGAAATACCCACCAGATGATACTCCCAGAATGATATACTATACAAGACAAGTAAGTCAAGATGAGATAGAAGTAAGTCAAGATGATATAGAAGGTATAGGTAATATC
>Ga0222712_10006445_pt1 | contig 11591 bp, 25 predicted proteins | sample C33_657DmetaG_FD_165043 | JGI IMG/M metagenome (GOLD analysis project Ga0222712, IMG submission 165043) | Estuarine water microbial communities from San Francisco Bay, California, United States - C33_657D | ecosystem: Environmental > Aquatic > Marine > Unclassified | place: USA: California... | reverse complement strand
AGTTTAATCTGTTTCTTCTTCTTCTTCTTCCCAATCACAATGTTCTAAACATTGTGGACATATGCCAATTTCTGGCATTGAAGTTTCTGCTCCACAGCAAGTTGATATTGCCATAACTATTTATTATTTTGTATGTAATTAGTTAACCATGCTTTCCCTATTACACCTGTTTGTCTAAAGATTTCCTTTCCATTTTTAAATATAACAGTGGTAGGAATGCTTCTAATTGCATGATCTGCAGCTACTTGTGATTCTTCATCAACATCTACTATCTGTACATCTATGTCTTCACCAAAACTATTAACAACTTCTGTGAATACAGGTTTAAATGTTTTACATGGTCCACACCATGGTGCACTAAAGTACATCACTTTTAATCTTTCATTCATAACTGCTTGATTTTTTTCTTTGTATTTTTTACGTAACTGAGCCTTTCTTTTCTCTAAAGGACTAACATATGGTTGTACTTTAGGTCGTTTAGCATTCTTTCTTTGTTTATCAAAGAATTCTTCTATTTCTTTTCTAGTCTTTCCTTTTAAAGAACCTGCTTTAAAGAAGAAATATGGTGAATCGTATATACTCATAACTACTCTGCTGCCCAACCAAAGAACACCCATCTACCTGGTCTTTCTGTGGTGGATTTCTTATATGTAATTTTAGCTACCACAGGCTTTGGTCCAACTAATACTTTACGCATTATAACTGTAGTAGGAACTTGATGTTCTTCTGTATAGGCTCTAGCCATCTTAACAGCATCACCTTTCTGAGGACAAGAAGCAATAACTTTACCATCACCATAATACTCTTCCACTTCATACTTAAGTATCCATTTCTTAGTACCTGGTGTAACTATGTGCTCTACTTGAGACTTAGTTTTGTTCTTATTAGTAACAGGCTCTTGAATACATATTGCAGCACAATCTCTTTTCTTAAGTTTGTCTATTTGCATGTCTATGTATTCTTGCAAAGACTTACCACTTCTTTTAAATTGAGCTGTAAGATCTGCACATTGGTGTGTAGTGCTAATTGTACCATTATATGAATCATTTCCTGATTCTTCTATTGCCATTTCTCTAGCAGTATCATATGCGTCTTCTAAAGACTTACCATGTCTATTTATTTCAAACCAACTTGCTCCCATAATTATCTGTTTAAGATTTGATCTAATTGTTGTTGTGCCTCCCATCTAGAATAGAATGGACCACTATGTTTCTTCTTTCTAGGAACTGTTGTATATATCCACCAATTGATTCCTCGTCTGGACAAAGATCTGGTAGACCCTGTTTTCACAGAGCTAATAATGTACTTTTGCTGATTCATGTTTAGTCTTGTATTCTAAGGCCAAATTGTAAATCAAACCAATCAAATGTTTCTTTGGCCTTATTGGTGTTAAACTTAAATGTCTTCTTGAGAAGAGGAATAGCATATGCTTTGAACTTCTCATGTTGTTCTGTGGTCATAGTCCATTCATGAAACCAGTCAGGGTTCTGCATAGCTTCAAACATAGTTCTATTAACCATTTTCAACTGAACATCTACTAGATGCTCAGCTATATTCAATCTATTAATCTTTCCCATTAGAATGAATCTATATCTGTTAATACTTCGTTCCAGAATGCAGGATCATTTTCAGGACCTACACCCATCCATTGGTCTTTTGCTTTGGTATCAATAATTTGTTTCACTGCTACCTTAGCACAGTCTTTTGCTGTTGTTATACCTGTATATGGATCTTGTCCTACCACTGGTAGAAATGCCATAACTATTTGTGCTGCTTTTCCTTTGCTTGCCATTAGAATAATGTCATTTGATTAGGATTAACAATAATTTTTCTTCTTTTGCCTTCTGTTTGTATCTTGCTAATGATACGCTCAGCTCGCTCAATATAATATGCATGATTAATGTTATCCAGAGGATGATCTGGTAATAGATGATTACATACTGTCATCACCCATTCACCTGCTTCAACCTGAGATACATCAACTGCTGTGCTATCTGAATTCTCATTCTTAACCTTCAACAACTTCTCACCAGTTTTACTTACATAATATCTGATAAGTTTATTGTAGATGGTTTTGTTTTCTTTGCTGTGTCCTTCATAGTGAAAGTCTTTGCTAGCCTTCTGTCTGAGACAAAAGTCATAAATATTTGCGTGATTATGAATGGTATCAGCCACAGGGATATCATGAGTATAATAACGCTCGAGTGCAATAGGTACAATCCTAGCTGACTTATTCTTGTGTAGCTCAAAGTCAGTGAGGAAGTCACCTTTCTTTTTAATTTCTCCATCTGTTTTAACTGCTAAATAGTCATTTACTGTTGAGAAGATAATCTTCTGATAGTCTGTACGTTCTAACTCATATTGTGTTAGTTCAGACCACCACTTATTAATCTCATGCATTTTATCTACCTGAGACTTCTTAACCATAATAGTTACACCATCTGTATTTGCAGATATAACATGTATATCAGCTAGTTCATATGCTTCGATCAGCATAAGAAGACTCAATTCACCAGTAATAGTAGTAAACATAGTTAATTGTCTATCATATATCCATGATTGCATATCAGATGATTTGCCATACACTGAATTGACAGCCAATTTTAATGCACCTACAATACCTTTAATCTTCTTATCCTTCTTAGCTAATGGCTTAAGTTCAAGTCTTTTGTCAAACATAGCCTTATATCCTAATAGGAATTCTTTACCTAAATGACCAGGATATCTACCATTGTTAATGATAATAGCAGGATAATAGCTAGACACGTCCCAATCTACAATGAGTGTATCGTCATCAGCTTCAAATACTTTGGGCTTGTTCTCTGTGTGTAGACCACCTTTAGCAAATGTATAGGTGTTACCATAGAATTCTAATGACTCTTTAAACTCATCCTTGATTGTTAAACGCTCTTTGCTAATCCTATTTAAAAACTCTTGCAGCTCTGGTGTCTGGAATGCTACATAATCAGCAATACAATTTCTCACCTTAACTTCAGGCCTGAACAAACCTTTTTTTGGTAGTTCAGAATACTGTATGTTCTTCTCTTGGCAATAAAACTTCTTAATCATCTCATCACCAATCTTACTATCTGAATAGTTTAAGCATGGAATACCAAACTCTTCAAATATATCTTGTCTTAGCTCAATCTGATTATTACCTTTATAAAGAGGATGATCGCAATCACCTGTAGTAATCTTATAAAAGGCATACGTAGCCATAACATCATTACGACAATAATCTTTTGTAAGTTGAATCTCTTCATGTGTCATATTGGTTTTGCTGTGATGAATAGGCATCTCTTCAATGTTCTCAAGATCCATCTCAAACTCTAGCCTTTTAAGGCTGACCATTCTATTCTTGTTATCATAGTGATTAATCTTGAATAGATCTAATTGCTTGAGACTTAACCATTCTTCTCTATACTCAGGAAATACATCATAGTTAGCATCATCAATAGTATCTGCAGCCTTCTGTGCTATTTTATCACAGATCTCTAGACCACTCAACTCATGCCAACTCTCATAGTTTCTAATTATATGCTCAACAACCTGACTATCAAAGCGTAGGTTATTATAGCCCACCCAATAGTGATCATCATGTTGTTCAGTGAATCGAATGAATCCATCTAATTGATTAGTCCACCTACTCACCTCAAACTCATATGTTACATCACTCTCTGGATTGTATATAACAATAAGAAACAGTTCTTTCAGTGTTTCTATATCATAGATTAATACATTCATGCTATTTATTTTTACGTGCCCAATTCTTGCGTGCTTTCTTTTTCTTATCAGGTATAACCTTGGCTTTGAATCTACCATCATATACACCTGCAGCTATTTGCTCCTTGCGTTTGATAGCTTTGTGGTCCATTACTTAATAATTAATAGTGGTATAAAGTTATGCAAAAAATCTTTGCTTATATCTATATGTGTAAATCTTTCTTCTGGTCTCAAAGCTTCTAATGGTATAATGTCAAATGCAATTGTTACTCTGTATTTACCATCATTCAACCATTCAGAACTCTTGTGCTGATCATACTCAGATTTACCTATTACACACAAGCCATCTTTGCTTTTAATTCTACATATCTGATCACCTATTAGTGCTGGGACAGCATAATCAGTATATGACTCGTGTTCACCCTCTGTATTAACACAATAGAAACCATGATATGTTTTATATTTAGCATCCCAATGAGAATGCCAATCTATATTTTTACCCTTATCAAATAAATTAACCCAACAACGTATGTAATATTTACCTGGACGCAGGATCTGACCAAATGATTTAGCCATATTCATATATAGCTCACTCAATTGTGGACATGGAAATGAGAATAGATTATAAGCATCATGATATACAGATGTAAAACATCCATATACACTTGTATCTTGTAGAGGTGGAAATACTTTTGCTAATTCAGTTTCTACATTTATACATGTATTATACAATGCGTCATTGTCTATGTTATCCCATTGAGTGAGCCATAGATAATCAGGTATTACAATGTTCATATATGTATTGTTTTAGCTACAGTTGCCCATTCTTCATAATATTCCCAACCATCATTCTTTGGAACATACACTTGTTCTTCAACATATAACTGCAGCCATATGATATGATCAGTCATTGTTATTTTACTTAACACTCGTGTAGGCAACCATGCAAACTTGGTAACAAATCTAACATCACCAACCTTTGGTCTTTCTTTTCTAGTTATTTCCCACTTCATAATGTGTAATTTATTGCATATTATTAGAAATATATTTCTTATTTAGCCTTTTTCACAGGCTTTTTGTGCACTTTATTGCTCTTTTTAGAATTATATTTCTCTTTTGCTTGAAGAGTTGTTAAAAGTGCAGCACTAACAATATCAAATAACTTTTTGTCTTCTTCCATCAGACTAGATAATGCAGCACCAAGTGCTACTCCATTATCTGCATCATCATGATACACTAATTGTACCTCAGTACCATTAATAGCCATAAATAAATAACCATTCAAATCCTTAATTGCTGGAGTTTTACTTTTTGCCATCTTGTTTCGTTTTTAAATGCCTTCCAAGTGATGGATTATTCTGTAGAGATATCTCTCTATTATCTAATAACCATATATCCCCATCATCCATTCCACATACAAATAAAGTGTAATGCTCTTGGGAATAATCTATCACTAAGAATGCATATCCTTTCATACCATCAGATTTCCTGGTTATTGGTATCATTGGATTTAATTGAAGAATCATTGTCTTGTTTTGTATCATCAATAGGTGCATTGATCCATTCTGCAATAATCCACACCCATACTAATGTTACAAAGATAACTAAATATATCATTTGTCAAAGTTTTTAACTCGTATCAATTTATACGCATCATTGTAAGAATCTGATGGTATATACATATATTTATTACCTTTCATATGTAGACGTTTTGGTGCTTTATATCTGAACGCATGCTCAAATATAGCATCAATTAACTTACCACAAGCTCTTATGGTGCTAAGGTTATCGTGTATATGTTGTTCTGGTGTATATACCAGAATACTTGGATTACAGTGTGGCTTTACACTGCGTACTAGGCTGTAAGACATGATGTGTGTATTTTATTGGTTAGAAATAAAATGTCATACCATTATCAGATATCTCTATCTTAGTAGGCTTACCAAAAGTAATAGATTGCTTTGACATCACTTTAGGTGCTGCAACAGCTTTTCTCTTTGCAACACTTGTTGGTTTAATGCCAAGCATCTTGTAATATACACCTGTATATGATCTACCTAATTCTTTAGCAACTGTCTTTGCTAATCGACTAGTAGACAATGGTTTAGGCAATGACTTATTATAACGCATTGCTGTCTTCATTTGCTTTAACTCTTTAGTAGAGTAATTGATTTGGCCTTTACTTTTCATGTTATATGTTTTTAGAATTAATAAATACAATTTGAGGTAACATCTAGGTAACAATAGGTAACAAATAAAAGAGCCCCACATTTCTGCAGGGCTTTTTACTTACTAACCACACATCTAACCTAGCCTTAATTTCTTATCATTGAGATCATAAATCATCTTATGCCATTCATTTATGTCTAACTGCTCATCTGGTGTAGCAGTAGACCTAAGCTTTATCTCAAGCTTTAATGGTTGTTCTTCAGGTTTTTTATCTTGAAATAAAATTTCATATATCTTTTTCATATCCTTGGTTTTTAATGAGTTATTCTGTTTCATGATCTGAATCGTATTTAGGACATCTATCTTCTTGTGTAAATCCAGCACTGTCTGTGTCTGGCTCTTCATCATCTTCATCATCATCAGTCAAATCATCCATATCGTCCCAATCATCATCATCATAATCATCATAATCTTCCCAATCATGTGCTCCTGGATAAGACAATGTAACCTTATCCATATATAATACAGGAACAATGATCTCATCATCTTCCAAGCTAGTGATATATGAGTCATCTATCTCAATCTCTATCTCACCATCATATTCTGATAATATAAGATTAATATTCTTGAGTTGTATATCTTCCATTTCGTCAGAGCTTGGATCTTCATCCCACCAACCTATCTGCTCAGCTGTAGCTAATGTAACAGCTGGTTCATCTGGATTGGCTGTGATGGACATAATCCTAGGTTTAACAGGATAGCCATGCATCTGTATAAATGAATCAAAGTCTTGTGGTGATAATGGTAATGCAGCATCCATTGTGAATATATTATCATATTCGTAAATTCTGCCATATATCACATCTTTAATGCGTTGCTTGAACCACATACCCTTGGTTAGTGTTTCAGGTATATAATGTTCAAAGACTAGTTTTGCTATTATAAACATAGTTGTTTGTTTTAGATTAATAAATAAGGACCCTGCTGGGGGAAGCAGAGTCCTATTCTAACACACATATTACCAACTAGCCAATATCTTTTATCTTTTTATAATTATCGTAGTACATGTAGGAATATAAATAACCTACAAATGATACACATAGTATCATTGTTGCGTTTAATCTGTTTGCTTCTCTTGTACAGAACAGTAATAATATAATGCCTGTAGTGCATATAGCCATCAAAATGGCCATAAATAAGTTTAATTTTTTCATAACTAATTGTAATTGAGTGTGTTGTGTGTATTAATTGTTGTTTTCCTTGAAGAGATTCATCATCTTTTCATGTCTTTCTAGGTCAGATAGCATATCATCACCTGACATGCCTTTCTTTTCCATTATATGCTTCATCATAATCAGCTGCATTGTGAAGATTAAATAACCCTTGTTTTCTTCATTTGGGTTATCATGGTATTTCTCAATGCCCATTTCTACTTGTTTAAGCAGATGTTTGAATGGTAATACTTCTACCATTGTTGTCATTAAATGATCTTGACTGTCCATAGTTTATGTATTGGTTAATAATAATGTGTAAATAGAGCACCCACATAGAAATGCAGGTGCTTTTGCTTGTAAACTAAAAATCGAAACCTATGAATACTATTATGTTTATACATATATCACCTTTGGTTACGTAGAAGGCTAATAAGCCAAGATATATGTACAATATCTTATGTTAATGCTATATATATTATATTGAACAGCATGATTTAATCATGTGTCAAAATGTGTCAATATGTGGTAATTGAATACACACCCACTCTCTAATTCACAGATAAAATATTGTAAATCAATTAGTTGTGTCAGTCTTTTCCCCACCCAAACGTGTTCATCACACCCACCCATATATATAATGGTGAGAAAGAGAACAATGTTCCATGTGGAACACTGCTCTCTGTGATTAAATTAGAATGCCACTGATAACAAGTTGTTGATTGCTTGTTCAGTTAGGCCTGCACTTGATGCTTGTGCTTTGATCTCCTGTTGGATTTCAATGTCAAGTAATGAACTGTCAGCATGTGCTTGCTTGATTTCTTCACGAGACTTGAATGCACTCAATGCAGTCAATCTCTCTGCTGTGCCAATTGTTTCTCCCTTCTCGTTCAATTGGTTGATTGTCTTCATAGTACCAATTGAGTAGAATGGAAATGTTACGTCAGCGTTGCTCTTCCAACCTAAGGCTTCCATTTGTCTGCCAAAGATGTGGACTCTTTCGCCTAATGCTGTGTAACCACTAAAGTTGCCATTTGCAGTGAAACTGCCATTGTTGATAACATAATTCTTTGTCATCTGTTTTCGTTTTAATTTGTTAATTAATTAATTAGGGGGGCTGTGTCAACTCCCCAATTTGTACTGGGGGTTGTAATATGGAGAAGGCTCCTCTCCCATGGATACAGCAGGTATGGGGGGTAGGCTAAAATTTTGGGGGCTGGGCTAGAAAATTTTGGAATGTAGTCCAAGCACAGGATTGTTCCACGTGGAACGTTTGCATGAATTTTTCCAAAGTTTCATGCAGGGGGATTTGCTTATATAACTAGTTAGATAAGGGCTTATCTGGGGAGCTTATCTGGGGAGTATGTCAAGTTATAGCTTTACTATATCCTGCCAAAAGTAAAGCTCACCCTTTACTATTTACCCCCTATAGTAAAGATATTGCTTGACTTATCATACGTTAGTATATCATTTTACATATAATGTATGATATAGTTTACATATTATAATGTGTCTTATAGCACCCAATAGGGTATAAGTTTGTTCCTTATAAGGGACATTATACCTGAGGGGGTATACATTTGTTCATACGAAAAAGTGTAGGGAGGATACATTATATTAGAGTTATAATATCCTGTTGTATCAAAATTAGAAAATCCTGCAAGTTTTGATAATAGCCAAAAATAAATTTGGTTGGTATTTATTTTCCCCCTTACCTTTGGGGTGGAGGGTGGGTAATAAAGCCTACTCCCTTAAAATAGCTTAGATATGGAAATGATATTAACACTGGTTGCTTGTGTAGTTGGTCTATTGATGGTTGTAGTTATCATCATGGGATTCATGTACTTTGATGAATGGGAGGTAGGTATAGAGTTCCTACCTAAAGGATACAATAGTTTTGAGCTAGGTGTATCTAACAGAAACTATCCTCTAGAAGACGATGGACTAGAGCAAGAGCTTAGAATAGGTTTGTTATTATTTACCTTTTTAGTTATCTTCAGGAGATTTGGTGCATAATATAGCATTAAGTTTTCTAATAACTAAAATAGTTATTTGACAATCAAGGGAATATACATACCTTTGTCTTAATTATATATGGAAACCAAACCAACAAATACTCCTATTGTACAACGACTGAAGACATCAGTCACTGACAGTATTGTTATGGCTGAGAAGTATTACAGGATATTGTCAGCTGTTAATGATCTGAAATTGACCAATAGAGAGATACAGTTGATTGCGTTTGCTGCAAACAAGGGTAATATATCCTATGCTAACATACGTAAGGAATTCTGTGAGAAGTATGGCAGTACACCTCCTGCTATAAACAACATTGTCAGCAAGCTGAAGAAGATGGGAGTGTTTATAAAGGATGGTACAAAGGTGAAGGTTAACCCAATCATCTTGCTCAACTTCGACAAGGATATCATATTGCAAATAAGTCTAATACATGGATAAGCCTATAAGTATGTCTGTCAAGGACTATCTTATTAGGACCTTGGCTGTAAAGATGATGGTCTCTGAGAAGACAATTGAGACAGTGATAAACCACCAGTTTCAATCTGCCAACGAGGCAATGGATCTGAACAATAGTATTGAGATAGCTAGCTTTGGCAAATTCTACTTCAACGAGAAGAAAGCTACAAAACGACTAAATACACTTAATGCCAAGAAAAAGGCAATGGAAGATATAATAGCAGATGAGACCACATCTGACCAAAAGAGACGTTCGTCTCAGGTGACACTAGAAAAAACAGAAGCTCTGATCAATTTGTTAAAAACAAAAACTACGTATGAAGATCAACTTCTCTCAGATATACGAGGGGTGGAAGAATGACCTCTTTCCAGCTGATGATATGAAGGAGCACATAAGACAAGTGAGTCAAGAACGAATGGCTATATGTGACGCTTGTGAATGGTGCTCTGAAAACAGACCTAAGAAACCTCGTAGGTTTGATAAACATTGTACACATTGTGGATGTGTCCTAGCAGCCAAGACTAAGTGTTTATCTTGTGCCTGTCCCATAGAAAAATGGGGACCAGAAATGGAATCTAGGGAAGATGAAGAACAATTAATCCAAACAATATATGGAAAACAGGGAAGTGAAAATACAGAAGATTCCACTGGACAAGTTAATTGATACGTTAGTTGACTTGTATAATAAAGGAATAGACTATATTGATATAGCAGGTGTACCTGGAGAAGAGTTTGATAGAATGGCAATAGCCTTCACTAGAGACTACATGACAGAACAGGGAAAGAAAAACTTTGGAGAGTTTGATCTTGATTTAGAGATCAAGCCTGACAAGCTAACTGATGATGATTTAAACGAACTAATATAAAACTGATGAGTAAAAAGACTCACTATACAGAAGTCCTACATATACTACAGGAACTACATAAAGACTTTCCTACATACAACTTAGGAAGACATTTAGCTACAGCTCTTGCAGATTATGGAGATATATGGGGTATAACAGACAAAGAACTTGCTTTTGCTCTAAGCAAATACAAAGCTGAGATTGAAATGGATGTTCCACATACAGACGAATCTGAATTAGAAAAAATAATCAAAGAGGGCATGGACCTCGACAATATCCTCAAGGAGGAGGATGATGATGGCGACTATTAAAAAAACTACATACATTAATACAGAGCTTGAATGGGCTGAGTCACAACTTGTCTCATGGAAAGCTTATGTAGATGCTAACCCACTGCATGAATTGAAAGATAGGATTGAGTGGAAACCTACAGCAAAAGGAGGAATGTTACCTATGGTCATAGCCTCTATAGAAGCACAAGGTAAGTTTGTTCAGGAAACAATGAAGAACTACTTAGCTTTAGTTGAGGTGGTAGATAAGTTAAGAAGTGCAGAAGAAGCTAAGGTAGAGATTAGAGGTAAAGGTGAGTTATCAGGAGCTGCTGCTGAGTTCTTAGCAAATAGAAAATAATGGAACTACAAAGTATAGATTATAAAGACTGGTTTATAAATCAGAAGCGTATCCCTGATAAGGATAGTGCAGAGTGTAAGCCATTCTTTGACTTTCACAAACAACTATGCTTAAATGGTGCAATAATGGGGGGTGTTTATATCAACCCCTTTTTGTATTGGCACTTGAACATCTGGCACACAGAAGTTGACGTAATAGATGATTATGGAAGGATTGCACAGAAATATGCTAATCCTCTATTGAGAGATAATGAATGGCTTGTGACGAACGAAATTGACAGAGCTCAACAAGAAAAGAGGGGCTTAGTCATTCTAGGTATTAGACGTTTTGCCAAGTCAGTTTTAGAAGCATCCTATATTGCATGGGGTGCAACCTTTGATGAAAACAGTCAGAATATCATAGCAGGCTTAAATGCCCCAGATATTAAACTGATTACTGATAAGATTGACAAGGGATTGAATTTCATTCCTGAGTATTGGAGGTGGCAGAGGATTGAGGACAACTGGAAGAACCAAGTGACACTAGGTATAAAAACCA
>Ga0222712_10006444_pt1 | contig 11595 bp, 11 predicted proteins | sample C33_657DmetaG_FD_165043 | JGI IMG/M metagenome (GOLD analysis project Ga0222712, IMG submission 165043) | Estuarine water microbial communities from San Francisco Bay, California, United States - C33_657D | ecosystem: Environmental > Aquatic > Marine > Unclassified | place: USA: California... | reverse complement strand
TTAGTGCCAGAAGTTCCGCTAGAGCCTGAAGTTCCACTCGAACCACTACTTCCGGAAGAGCCAGAAGAACCACTGCTTCCGTTGGTGCCAGAAGTTCCGTTAGTGCCAGAAGTTCCGTTAGTGCCAGAAGTTCCGTTAGTGCCAGAAGTTCCGCTGGAGCCTGAAGTTCCACTCGAACCACTACTTCCGGAAGAGCCAGAAGAACCACTGCTTCCGTTGGTGCCAGAAGTTCCGTTAGTGCCAGAAGTTCCGTTAGTGCCAGAAGTTCCGCTAGTGCCAGAAGTTCCGCTAGTGCCAGAAGTTCCGCTAGTGCCAGAAGAGCCGCTAGTTCCTGATGTTCCACTCGAACCACTGCTTCCAGATGATCCAGAAGAGCCGCTAGTTCCTGAAGTTCCACTCGAACCGCTACTTCCAGAGGAGCCAGAACTGCCGCTTGTCCCATTCGTGCCAGAAGTGCCGCTAGAACCGCTGCTACCAGAAGAACCTGACGTGCCACTTGATCCAGCGGGCCCTTGAGGAGTAGAGTTTGTGATCGTTAAAGAGCTTTCATTAGGGGTAGTTGTAACGGCAACAGAACTGACTCCCAGCGTGATCGTTAAAGAGCTTTCATTAGGAGTAGTTGTAACGGCAACAGAACCGACTCCCGGCTCAACAATCGTCACTTCGACTTGATCGGGCATAATTAATTAGTCACTTCTGGATTAATTATAAATTTACCATTAAGTACTTTATAGACTACAACATCGTTCGTAGTGTATCTTTCTATATCATAAACAGCTTCGGTAACGGGTAGAGAAGAAGATTGCGCTGGAGAAAAAGCAATGGTCATTTGGCCGCTTGCTAACAATGAATTATTCGCTCCCGTAACTATGACTGGAGCTAAATCTAAAAGAGTTCCCGAGCTACCATAACTATATTTTACTTTTCCACGAGCGCTGTAACCAGAAAGATTTAAAGCAACGCCGTTTGAATCTTTTAAATTAAAAAGTAAATCTAGACTTTCCCCCTGAGTAATAGAAATATCATAAGTGCTAGCCATACCTAGCATATTACACTTATTTTAATATTAGCGCCCCTCTGATAATATCTTTTTCACTTCTTTAGAAACACTGCTTAAATCATTCTTCGGATTTTTATCGGCGGGAGTATGATAGTTAGAAATATGCCTTTGAAAAGCGGCGATTAATCTCTTCTTGGTGGTGGCCATTTGGTGATCAGGAACCACGCCGACTTTAATTGCGTGACGTTGCAAATCAGTAACATTGAATTCGCTAATTATTTCAGCATACTCTTCCTCATTAAGAGTCGAATAAAGCCCAAGTCCTTCGTCACCCCAAATTTGCTCTAACGTGCTTGGCTTAAAATTCTCTTGTTTACCATGAACCTGATCGAGTTTTTTTATTTTCTTCATATCTTATTATACAAACTGAGGATTAATAAAGACAAAAAAAATACCCCCTCTTTCGAAGGGGGTATCTTGAATATTTTAGGTAATCGTTATACCGCGATACCAGCTACCGCGCGGCTGTCGATGCAAACACGGCCCTCTTCGAGGAATCCGTAGAAGCCGACCTTATCAACACGATTAACAGCGAACTGGTCGTCGGGGAGAGAGGTGAACGTGCCGCCACTTTCAGCCTGACGAGCAACGGGGCGAATAAACGCACCACGACTCTGATCAATGCCTACGAGGATCTCGTCGAGAGCAGCAGCATAACCATCGGTGCCGTCTGGGTCACCACCACCAGGAACCCCAGCTTCACCACCCATCTGACCGAATAGGGTGTTGTATTTCTTACCGACACCAAGCTCGATTAGTTCTATGAGTTTAATACCGAAAAGCTCTTCCGAACCAGCAGAACGGAAGATCTGTTCGCGGACGCTATCGGGAACAGCTTGGTCGGCATTTACGGTTGCGCCTGCGTGAGTCCGCAAGGGGTTGAAAGCGAACGCGCGAATCTTCTCCTTCATCTCAGGGCTGATATAAAGGTGGGTTATTCCGTTGCTATAAGGAGCAATGGCAGTGTTACCTGAGTAGGACTCATTGAGTCTCTTGGAGCGAGTCATCAATCTGTTAAGGTCGTTGAGGACGAATTCACCAGCAGTACCGGCACCGATAACGTGCTTGGAAGCAGAGCCCGCACCCTTCGGGGTCGTGCGGGCTTCAGCAAGAGCCTTGAGGATTACAGCCCAAGCGTTTCTTTCCTGCTTGATGAGCACTTCGTTAGCCATACGCTCAATCGCAGCGCTAAGAACATCCAAGCGAGCCTTACGGGCATACTGCTTGTTGAAGCTTACAGCACTATCAAGACGATAGGTGCTGATCTTAAGCTCCTGCATTCCTTCAATCTGGGAAGTAGGAAGTCCACCAGCGACGTTCTGCGACCAAACTGAAACGTGATTGTCGGCCTGACCATAATAGAGGTCGAGGGGATAGGAGGGGCTATCGTCTTCGTCGTATTCCGCATCAGTATAAACCTGAGAAGCGGTTCCGGCAGACATTAGAACCTTCTGGATGACCGGTCCGAGGAACGCAGCGAAACTTTCAGAAGCTTCTCTGGAAACGGCGGGGTTTCTGGAACCAATGGCTTTGATAAGCTCGATCTGTTCCGGTGTATTTTTGAGTTTAAGTTTCATATAATTAAGTCCTTTTATTTTAAAATTAGAGGTCAAGTTTGAGGGTTACAAAACCATCAGCATCAGCAGCTCCCAAAAACTTGCCGACACCAATATTCGCGCCGCCGCCGACGCCTGTAGCAACAGCCGTAATAACACCGGCAGCCGTGCCGTAAGCAGTTCCACCACCAGCGGGGGTGCCTAGCGCACCAGAATAACGGAAAGTGCCGCGAGTTACAACGGGAACAACTTGGCCGCTAACAACGCAACCCATTTCGGAAGCCTTGCGGGGGTTGAACTTAAGCTGCTCGCCATTCTCGTCAGTCTCTTTAACGTCAAAGAGCAACATGCCGAGAGGAGTCTCGCCGGTCGCAGCGATAGACACCTTAGCGAGAACGCCATAACGCTGAGAAACGGTGTTGCCGAAAGCAGCGCCTACGTTTCCAAGCATGTCGAGCTCGTCAGTAGCTTTAAAGCCGCCGCCTTGGACTTTGACAAGCGTTCCCTTAGTAGCGGGAAGCGTGCCTGAGAACGCGAAAAGATTGATTACGTCTTTCTCGTCGTAATCTCTAAAAGGTAGAAGTGTAGCCATAATATTTATTCTTTCTTATTTTATTTGTTTTTTTATTTTGTGAATACGAACTGATCTACTTCAAAAGCCTTCTTGTATTTTTCATACAAAGAAGAATTTGAGGCGGAAATTGTGTTGGGAACCTCGACGTGAGCTTTCTTACTATCGAGAATATCCTCTACGACCTGCTTGACTTCTGAAGCAACAGTCTCATCGCTGCTCTTCGAAATCTTCTCCTTGATGAAATCAGGAAGTTTTTCCTGCTTTTCAGTGAGCTCCTTACCAGCAACCTTCTTTTTCTTCTCTTTCATTAGAACGGCCATCTTCTTCTTGAACGCTGCAAACGTCTCTTCAGCCATCTCGTTCATGTCATTTGCGAGAACTTCGCGATCTTCAGCGGAAAGGTCGTACTCCGCATCAAATTCCGACATTCTCGCGCTAAAAGCCTCTTGCTTCTGGCGGGCCACCTCAACTTGCTTCATAGCGTCTAGTTCAGCTTGAATAGTCTTAAGCTGCGCTTGAAGGCCGTTGTGCTCCGCAGCCAAACCATCGAATTTGACTTGGGCATTTTTTAGACCATTCTCTTTCTCGGTCTTAAGCTTGACATACTCCTCAGAAGCCTTGTTGACTTCGCTTTGGATAAAATCACGTATTTCAGAAGCAGCGATTTCTTTCATTGCTTCGTCTTTAATATCTTCTAAGGTATTAATTTTCATAGTCGTTTTGTTATTTATAGTTACATCTGTTTGTGCAGAAAGGGAAATATTTTTTTCTTGATCAACCGCTACACCGATAACGTCTGCTGCCGGATTCTCAGTTAAACCAACTCCAAGAGGCACTACGTCAGTCTTCACCTTACGATAAACGAACTCATTTTCTGAAATTTTTCCAGAACCTCCGAATGAGCGTAAATACTTACTAAGATCCTTTTTATTTTCTTCGGCTACCGTAGTACTACCTTCAAGATTTTTTCCGCTGCCTTTAATTAGTATTAAATCGTAATCAGAAAAACCTAATTCCCAGCTAGCAGATACTTTTAAGTAATTCTCCGAAGTTTGATCATTAGATTCTTCTACTAAATCAGTAAGTTGTTCGTTTACTACTCTCCAGAGAACGCCACCAAGAGTAATGTTGAACGGGTCTTTTCTTTCTTTAGCTTGCTCTTCGGTAAGAGGCATGTCTGTTCCAAATTCACTGAAACCAGCTGTTAAAATAACTCCAATCAAATTTTTTCTATTATGCTCGACATTAATCGGCTTATTGACGAAGTTCTTATAGATATCTATAGCCGTGGCTGTATCAATAACATCTCCATTCTTATTTACTCTATTGACAACACAGGCATTAAAAGCGATAGGAAGAAGGTCTATATTCTTCTCCATGTCTAAATCGGGAATGAAATTAGCCACATCAAGAAGACTTGCTAAGGCCAAGTACTTATCTTTCTCTTCTGATACTAAAGGCTTGATTACGCAGCTAAAGGATGTCTCAAATGGAAACTTATTTTGCATGTCCTTATATTACACTTCAAACCAGTACTTTGCGACACCTTCTTTTATATATAGTTCATCTACGCTAGAAAAACCATACTGAAGATCATTAGACTCTATATCTTTTTGAGCAGAAACAAAATCCTCCTCGGACGGTTGCCAGTTGCTAGTTGCATCAATACCTGCTTTGGAAGAAGAATTTTTGGATGTAAATTTTACTAACTTTTCGCTAAGAATTCTTAGAAAACCGTTGACTCTAGCCAAACACCACTGATTCATGCTCTTTGATTGGTCTTCTCTTCCTTTGAAATTTTCAACAGCGGCGCAAAAGACATTTAAAATTTGCTGCGACGTTATTTTCTTATTGTTAGACTCCTTAGCTTTGGATTTAAAAATACCTAGCAGTTTCTTGGAGAAGGCAACGCACTCCCGAGAGGAATCGGTGCTGTTGCTCTTTTCTGTAGAAAATTCAAGTCCTTCAAAAGAAAATTTCTCCATATAGTAGATAATTATACACCTTTATGCCAGCAATATAGAACTTAATTAATAAAAATCATCTCATTGCTCATCATAAGGGCGTGAGCGTATCTTTCCCACGCGCCCAACTCTCTATCTATCTTTCTAATTGGTCCTCTAAAATCCGACGCTGAATTCCACGTTATCGGGGTAAGAGAATTCTCATCCTTGCTCTCCTGAATTATCGTATTCATTGAGTAATCAAGGGCTTTCCCAGTTAAGCTTACCACCGAGAATTCAAACTTATCAGACAAATTATTTTTGATAGTAGGGATCTTAATAACTGCCTCAACTGAATTAGTAATAGACCTAGAGAAAATCAACTTGTCATTTTTATAAACATAAATAGCCAAATTAATTGGATCTTTCGTTTGTTTAGCTTTTATAGTTGCGGAGATGTCGAACTGGCCTTCTCTTGGAGAAATCCACTGCCTAACTCCATGAATGTTATAGTTGGAAGCTTTGCCGCCGTTTCTATTTATCGTCAAATTCAAATAGGAGTTGGTGCTGGAGTATTCGTCCTTATCAAAAGAAGTAAACTCAGTAAATTTTCCGAGAGATTTAGTTTTGGCATCAACTATTCTGAATCCGTATTTCCAATTATATTCTTTCTTGATATCTGACATATCATCCACAAAGGCTGACTTAACATAATAAGTTGCTATCTTAGTTTCCAAAGGGGTGGGCGAGCGTTGGTAGAAAATTTGGTAAAGCATGTCTACTTTATCTCTCTCGTCGATCTTGCTAAGGAACTCTGGCCTGTTTACAACATTTCTTACCTGCTCTACGACTAAAGAATTGTTCATCAAGAATAAAGCCTGCTTCGGCACGGTTGTCTTGAATCTTTTTCCAGTAGTCATTTCTGGGGTTGCAAAATCAAAGGTCGTTAAAGCCTCAGGCAGGCGATTTCTGTCAACTAATCCATAAACAGAACGTATATTAGAATAACTTTCGCCGTTTAAACTAAATAAGTCTTTGGGTTGTCTAATAGGCTCTTGAGAGAGCTTCCCACCAACATAAAGAATCGTATCTCTTAGAGCTTCAAAATCTAATCTTACTATGTTCATTCTCCAATAGTATTTATTATAAGGATCAATGTTTGACTTTCTCGGATCATCGAGCGATGACTGCTTAAAAATAGCAGAGGTAAGAATCAACTTGTGCAACTTCTTAATTGACCAGCCATCTTCGATAAATCTTGCAGCTAGATAATTTAGCAACTCCAATTGAGTTGGCTGTTCACATTGCGTTCCAAAGTCGTCAGGAGTTTTAACGAATCCCTCGCCAAAATGATGCGACCATACCCTGTTTACAATAACCCTTGCGGTCAGTGGGTTTTTCGGGTCAGCAATAGCCTTAGCTACTTCCAAGCGTCCGCTACCATTGGTGAAATTATTAGGGCTTAGATAGCTAAAGAACTCGAAGAAGCGTCTCTCAACGACTGGCCCTCTTGAACTAGGCTCGCCTTTAATAAAGACATAAGAATTAGCGGGCTTTTCTTTATCTGCGATAGCCATCGCTCTTTGAGGAGTGGCTGGGTGAGAGATTTCGTGAGTAACCAGCTTGGCGGTCTCCGCTCTTAATTGATTGTCATAGCGCATCGTCTTCTGATTATCAGAGTAATATCTCTGGAAATCATTCCTGCTTATATCAAGCGGTCCACCATTTTTGTAGACAGCTTCATAGAAGTCTTTAGCCCCGAGAACGTTAGTATTGGATTGCATTCTCGCGCTGTCGACAACTGCACGTCCATAGGCGGCGGCTAGATCAGACATCTTAAGTATCGAAGAGGTTTTTAGTTTAGAAAGTAAGAACGGATTAATGTTTTCACTGTGTTCGGCAAGTAAATCTCTAAAGGTCTTTGGGAAATCCGCATCATTAACGGAAAACATTTTAGCATAGGGCAAGAAGGCTGGATGTTCCACTTTCGAAGCGCCCTTAGCTTTATCTTTTATATCGGCACGTTTACTAACTGATACTGTCACTTTAATAGCCTGAGTCCAACGCTGTATCATTTTGGGATTAAGCTTATTATCTCTTACATAATCATTGCGATTAGATTGGACTATAGAGTTCAATAAATAACCTCCATATAGCCACTTAGTTGTATTCGTAGAGAAGTCTAAGAAAGCCTCCGCGTAAGTCTTATCTATAAAAGCTTGAGTATCTTTTTCAATTTGGGCTTTTTTAGCTAGATAATCTCTATATTCAGGCGTGTCATTGATAACGTGCAGAACAGGCTTCCCATCATCAACTGGAACATAAGAGCTATTGAATACTCCATGTAAAGCATAATAATCTTTTGTAGAAATAGGATCAAATTTATGATCGTGGCATCGGGCGCATACTACCGTTGTAGCCATGAAGCCTTTAGCGATAACATCTATTCTATCGTCAATCGTGTCATTGACATTACCAGAGTCTTTCCCCAAGGTTATAAATCCTAACGCAGCTAGGTTTTCCTTCGGCAAATTGGGCAGCTTGTCTGCGGCGATCTGTTCGAGAATAAATTGATTGAAAGGCTTATCTTCGTTCAGTGCTTTAATAACATAGTTTCTATAAGTATAAGCATAAGTATATCTGCTTTCTCTATTACCATTTACTGAGCCAGAAGTGTCTGAATATCTTGATGTATCAAGCCAATACCTAGCCCACCGCTCTCCATATTGCGGCATGGCTAGAAGCTTATCTACAAGCTTATCGTAAGAGCTTAGGGATTTATCATTTACAAATTTTTCCACCTCTTCTATGGTGGGTGGGATTCCAATTAAATCATAATACAAACGGCGAATTAAAATCTTCTTATCCGCTTCTAAAGATGGAATCAATTTGTTGGCCGAAAGCTTTTCTAAAATAAATTTGTCAATTTCATTATGTCCCCATCTAGAATTCGGATTGGGAACCGGAGGTTTTACTAAAGGTTGATAAGACCAGTGCGTTTTCAAGGCTTCGTCTAATTTGCCAACAGCTACTTTAGCTTGACCCTCGCGCGGGTCAGGCGCGCCCATCTGAATCCACGTTTGAAAATCTTTAATTACACTCTCAGGGAGACGTCCGGAAGGCGGCATCTTTAGTTCCGAATCTTTGTAAGTAATAGATTTAAAAAGAAGACTTTTCTCCAAGTCGCCGGGGAAGATAGCCGGACCAGTCTCTCCGCCCTTTAAGGACCCAGCTTTATTATCTAAGAGTAATTTTCCTTTAACCTTTTCGCTCGTGGAGCTATGACATTTATAGCAATTCTGGGCTAGTATCGGGCGAATTTTTGTCTCAAAGAATTCTGTCTCCGCTTTTGAAATAGCGAAACAACTTGGAAGTAGGCACAGGTAAATGAAGAGACTAATTTTTTTGAGCATAATCTTGAGCTTTAAATAATAAATTTTTTTCGTACAACTTTATAAGAACTTCCTGTTCCTCTATTATCTGCTCTTGTAAGACGTTAATAGTATAAATAGCCTTAAAAGATTCCTTTAATTCGGTATTTTCTGTTTTGACTTCAAAAAGATAAAAAGCCAAGTAGATGCTAATAACGAGCGACAGGAAGAAGGAGAAGAAGAATTTAACTTCTTGAGAGGATTCGGCTTCCCCTTCTGTTTTCATTGTATTTACGCAAATAACTTTTTAACAGGCTCCTTGTCAGAGACATCTGTAAGTCTGAAATTTCTGCCGTTATAATTATACTCTAGTTTTCTATGATCAAAGCCAAGAGAGTAAAGGATAGAGCCGTGAAGATCGTGAATATCCATCTTGTCTTCCACTACGTTATATCCGAATTCATCACTCTTGCCATAAACTGTTCCTCCCTTTACTCCTCCGCCAATGAGAACTGCGCTCATCGCTCTTGAGTGGTGCGACCGGCCATAACCAGCCATGCCACCTTCGCCGTCGCGCGAGGGCGTGCGCCCGAACTCGCCCACGCAAACAATTAGAGTCTCGTCTAGCATGTTTCTATTTTTCAAGTCTTGAATCAATGCAGCTAGAGGACCATCAATTTGATTGGCAGCACCTCTTACAGAAGTGGAAAGCGCGTTATGCGTGTCCCAGCCCCCTGTCCAAACCTGAATAAACCTAACTCCTTTTTCGGCTAATCTACGAGCAATAAGCATTTGTTTGCCTTGGGCAGTTGAACCATAAGTATCTCTTACATTCTGTGGCTCTTTGCTAATGTCGAAGGCATCGGTGGCTTCTGTTTGCATTCTGAAAGCAAGTTCAAAAGATTTAATACGAGAATCAAGAGCTTCGTCTTTCTTTAGGTTTTGCTTGTGAATCTCGTTAATCTTAGTTAGCAACTCCATCTGCTTCTGCTGCTCATCCTTTGAGGAATATTTATTACTAATATTCTGAATCATTCTGTCTACAGAGCCAAGGCTCGTATCGATTGGAGTTCCTTGGTACATGCCGGGTAGGAAAGCGGAGCCGAAATTCTGCGTGCCGCCGAGAGGCATTCCGCCGCTTCTTAAAGATATAAAAGAGGGAAGGTTATCATTAGCAGAACCAAGTCCGTAAACAACCCAAGAGCCGATACTCGGTCTAACAAATCTTAAAGAGCCGGTATTCATCATTACCGTAGCTATCTCGTGCGCGGGCGCGGGGGCTGTTAAGCTATTGATGATTACCATGTCATCTGCATGCTTAGCTACCTTATCGAATACCTCACTGATTTCCAATCCAGACTTACCATACTTATTAAATTTAAAAGGCGAACCGCAAGCTAACCCGCCAGTGGGCAAAGCTTGACCATCCATTTCTACCAACTTACTCTTAGGATCCCAAGTATCAATGTGAGACTGTCCTCCGGAAAAGAATACATGAATTACTCTTTTAACTTTTGATTTAAAATGAGTCTGCTGAACTTGAGCAGAAGCGTTGTTAGGAAGAAGAGAAGCCAAGCTAAGCGTGCCCATCCCCATGCCGAATCTTTTCAAATACTCTCGGCGAGTCATAATGAGATCGGTGGGTTTGAGGGAATCTTGATTGCAGTATTCTTTATTCATATGAGGCCTTAATATTAAACTACACCGCTTTAAAAAAATGAGTAAGATTTTATCTTAATGCTCTCGAGTTAAGACGTTCAAACTGGGATTGAAAATCAATATTTACGCTTTATCTACAGCAGGGCTTACTCTCATTACGTAATCCTTAACCTTGCGTATGTTTTCTTCAGCATGGGCAAATGACACGGAATCTTTTCTTTTGAAATAATTTAATACAAAAAATCCAGAAACGCGGAGTATTTCTATATTTTCAATACAGCGTAAAGTCCACCATTTAACTATGTCGGAATATACTAGGAAATCTTCATTAAAAAATTTCTCACCTTCTCTAACGAGAGACTGGTGAAATAGGGTGGCTGAAGGGGGAAATCTCATAAAATCAGGAAGCTTCCCTAGTACAACCTCATTTACAGTTCCATTTATAATTAAATTATAATCTCCAACAGCAAAAAGACCATTCGTCTCCACTAGACAGTCCAGCAACTTGACTCTATCTGGGAGCATTTCATCATCAGAATCCATCATCATTACAGCCGGATACTCCTCTTTGAATCTATGGGTTAATTCTAGATTTTTATTTTTAGCTTCAGATACGTTCTTAGCTTTAGGATTATTGACAATGTGGCTCTTAAAATTACGGCTTAAAAAAACAGCTCTTTCTAAAGTGTCATCCGTACTTCCGTCGTTTGAAAAAACTAAGATCCACTTTCTCCCCTTTAGAGAATTCTCTATACCTCTAAAACACCTTTCTAAATACTCCGAGGTATTGTAGGCTGTTACAACTACTTGTATACCCTGGTTTTCCCAAAGCTTACTTTTGCCACGCGCTCCAGAAATTAACATTTTTGTCCATTTCTTCTTTAGTAAATTCTTGGAACCTACTATTTTTCCTACCTTTTCTTATGCCGCTTAATTTGACAATCAAAGACTCCGGAACAGGAAGAAGATCGGAGAATTTAATTTTTAATAAACTACCATCTACCTTAATTCCACAAACGCAGGGCTCGCTAGAAACATAACTAATAGGCTTAATGCAATTTTCCTCGCAGACATGGATAAAAGTAGGATCTATTTGGATAGAGAGTTCTTCTAATTTATTTGTTCTTATTTCTATAGTCTCTTCAAATCTAGCTTCTGGAGATTCGACACAAATCAAACCAACGTAGACATCTTTTTCAAGAGAAGAAACTATCGCGTACTTATCACTAGGACCAGTCGGACCCATCGGACCAGTCGAACCAATCGGACCACCACCCTCACCAGTAGGACCTTGTAAACCAGTCGAACCATCCTCACCGGTTGCTCCTTGTTCGCCGGTTGCTCCTTGTTCGCCGGTTGCTCCTTGTAAACCAGTCGCGCCATCCTCACCAGTCGCGCCATCCTCACCAGTCGCGCCATCCTCACCAGTCGC
>Ga0222712_10006441_pt1 | contig 11598 bp, 8 predicted proteins | sample C33_657DmetaG_FD_165043 | JGI IMG/M metagenome (GOLD analysis project Ga0222712, IMG submission 165043) | Estuarine water microbial communities from San Francisco Bay, California, United States - C33_657D | ecosystem: Environmental > Aquatic > Marine > Unclassified | place: USA: California... | reverse complement strand
TGCACATTGGGATGAGAAAGATTCATTCACCATTGAGGCATACACACGTCACGGTGGTTACAAGGCATCTGCGAAAGCACTTGCTATGGATCCAGATGCAGTTATCCAACTTGTTAAAGATTCAGGTTTACGAGGTCGTGGTGGTGCAGGCTTCCCAACCGGAATGAAGTGGGGCTTTATCCCACAAGGGGATGAAAAAGATCATTACCTCGTTGTTAACGCTGATGAATCAGAGCCAGGTACTTGTAAAGATACGCCGCTACTTATGGCTAATCCACACGTTCTTATCGAAGGTTGCATCATCGCTTGCCATGCAATTCGCGCAAAGCATGCATTCATTTATATCCGCGGTGAAGTAACACATGTGGTTCGCCGTTTAAATCAAGCTATTGAAGATGCTTATAAAGCTGGCCACCTTGGTAAAGGAATTGATGTCGTCTTGCACGTAGGTGCTGGTGCATATATCTGCGGTGAAGAAACAGCGTTGCTTGATTCACTTGAAGGTTTCCGCGGCCAGCCACGTCTGCGTCCACCATTTCCAGCGATCGCCGGTTTATATGCACGCCCAACAGTTGTAAATAACGTTGAATCAATTTCATCGGTTCCAGCAATTGTTGCTAATGGCGCTGAGTGGTACCAAGCAATGGGTACTGAAAAATCAAAGGGAACAACGCTTTATTCACTCTCCGGCCACGTTAATAACCCAGGACAGTTTGAAGCACCTCTCGGAATTACTTTGCGCGAGATTCTTGATCTTGCAGGTGGCGTTCGCAACGGTCATAAGTTGAAGTTCTGGACACCTGGTGGGTCATCAACACCGTTGTTTACTGATGAGCACCTAGATGTTCCACTTGATTACGAAGGCGTATCTGCTGCGGGCTCCATGCTCGGCACCAAAGCGTTACAGATCTTTGATGAAACAACTTGCGTTGTACGTGCGGTGCTTCGTTGGACTGAGTTCTACAAGCATGAGTCATGTGGCAAGTGCACACCTTGTCGCGAAGGCACTTGGTGGTTGGTTCAGATTCTGCGCGATCTAGAAAACGGCGTGGGCACTGAAGCAGATCTCGCTAAGTTGCTCGATCTCTGCGACAACATTATGGGCCGTTCATTCTGCGCTCTTGGTGATGGTGCAACTAGCCCAATCACATCTTCAATCAAATATTTCCGTGACGAATACATCGCCCACTTAACAAATGGTGGATGCCCATTCGATCCAGTTAAATCAACTCTCTTCTCTGGAGCTAACGCATAATGACAACAACTCAAGAGAACACAACTGCGCAAGCGGTAGAACTCATCACCGTTGTTATCGATGGTTTTGAAGTTAGCGTTCCCAAGGGAACTCTGGTTATTCGCGCCGCGGAAAAACTAGGAATCCAAATTCCACGTTTCTGCGATCACCCACTTCTTGATCCTGTTGGCGCTTGTCGTCAATGTTTAGTTGATATCGAAATTAATGGTCGCGCATTTCCAAAGCCACAGGCTTCCTGCACCATTCCAGTAGAACCAAATATGATCGTTAAGACTCAACTAACTTCACCAGTTGCTGAAAAAGCACAGCGTGGAGTTATGGAACTTCTTCTTGTAAACCACCCACTTGATTGCCCAGTTTGCGACAAGGGTGGCGAATGTCCATTACAGAACCAAGCGATGAGCACCGGCAATGGCGAGACCCGCTTTGAAGGCGTAAAGCGCACCTTCGAAAAGCCAGTTGCTATTTCGTCTCAGGTTCTGCTCGATCGCGAACGTTGCGTTCTATGCGCACGTTGTACTCGTTTCTCTGATCAGATCGCAGGCGATCCATTTATTACTCTCAACGAACGCGGTGCGCTGCAGCAAGTTGGTATCTACGAGAACCAACCATTTGAGTCTTACTTCTCAGGAAACACTGTGCAGATCTGTCCGGTCGGCGCACTTACTGGTGCGGCTTATCGCTTCCGGGCACGTCCATTCGATTTAGTTTCAACTCCATCTGCTTGCGAACACTGCGCATCAGGTTGCGATATGCGCACCGATGTTCGTCGTGGAAAGACGCTACGTCGCCTTGCCGGTGATGATGCGGCAGTTAACGAAGAATGGAACTGCGATAAAGGTCGCTGGGCATTCAAGTACGTAACTGAAGTTGATCGCCTTACAACTCCAATGGTTCGTGGCGCTGATGGCGTTCTCGCACCTGCATCTTGGCCAGAAGCACTTGCCGCAGCAGCTGCAGGTCTTAAGGGCAAGCGCGCAGCAGTTCTGGTTGGTGGCCGTGCAACAACTGAAGATGCTTACGGTTACAGCAAGTTCGCTCGTATCGCACTCGGTACAAACGATATCGATTTCCGTGCCCGTGTTTCATCTGATGAAGAACGCGATTTCTTAGGCGCCAAGGTTGCTGGATCTGCAACCACCTATCGCGATATTGATGTTGCTGATCACGTAGTACTTGTCGGCTTTGAGCCAGAAGAAGAATCACCAATCGTCTTCCTTCGCATTAACAAACAAGTTCGCAAGCGCGCGCTAAAGGTAAGCGCCGTTGCAACCAAGCTTTCTATCGGCGTTGAAAAATTGAAGGCTGAATTTATTAAGGTCGCACCAGGTGCTGAAGGCGCTGCAGTTTCTGCACTTTCTCTAACTGCTATGTCAGTTATCTTGGTTGGCGAACGCGCCGCTGAAACAACTGGATTATTAACTGCAGTTTCTCTACTGGCTGAAAAGACTGGCGCAAAGTTGGCGTGGATCCCACGTCGCGCCGGCGAACGTGGTGCACTCGAATCAGGTGCAATCGGCACACTTCTTCCAGGCGGTCGCCCAGTTGAAGATGCGGCAGCTCGCGTAGATATCGCAACAGTTTGGGGAGTTCCATCACTTCCTGCAAATGTGGGTCGCACAACTTCTGAAATTATCGATGCCCTAGGCAACGGTTCACTTGATGCAGTAGTTGTTGGCGGAGTTGATCCACAAGATATGCCAAATAGTGCAGCTTCACTTGCCGCACTTTCCAAGTCATTTGTTGTCTCACTTGAAATCGCACACTCTGCAGTTACCAATGTGGCAGATGTTGTTCTTCCTGTTGCTGCAGTAACTGAAAAGTCCGGTTCATTCCTTAACTGGGAAGGTCGCGCTCGTGCCTTTGATGCAGCAGTTGCTGACTCACTAAATCGTTCTGATTTGCGCATCCTGTCTGCACTTGCTGACGAGATGGGCGAATCAATCATGCTCGGCACAGTGACACAAGCTGCGCGCGAAATTTCATCACTCGGTAAATGGGATGGCGCTCGTGCCAAGTTCGCATCCGTTTCTGCGCCTGGTGCCAATAAAGTTTCTGGAAATGAAGCGCTACTTACTTCATGGCGTCGCTTGCTAGATCTCGGCACACTTCAAAAAGGTGAAGCTAACTTGGCCGGCACTGCTCGTAAGTCAGTCGCAGTTATTTCGCCAAAGCGCGCTGAATCAATGGGCGTTAAAGATGGCGATATCTTGCGAGTCTCTAACTCTCACGGTTCGATCTCACTTCCAGCACTTGTCGAAGATATTCACGATGATGCAGTTTGGGTTCCACGTAATTCATTCGGGACACAGACTTTGATCTCACTAAATGCTGCTCATGGCGATGTTGTATCGGTGGTGAAGGCATGAAGAACGCACAGTTGTTGCTCGATGATCCAGGCTGGATCATCACTCTCAAAGCGGTAATCGTCTTTGCAGTTTGCGTTGTTCTAACCATCATGTCGGTATGGGGCGAACGTCGCATCGTTGCTCGTATGCAGATGCGCGTTGGACCAAACCGCGTTGGAAAGTTTGGTCTTATCCAGGCTTTAGCCGATGGCGTAAAGCTGGCACTTAAGGAAGATTTAATCCCGGCTGCAGCTGACAAAGTTGTATTTGTTATTGCGCCGATTATCAGCGCAACTACAGCCTTTATGGCCTTTGCGGTTATGCCATTAACTGGACCAGTTAACTTCTTCGGTGAAAAGACCGTTATGCAGCTAACCGATCTTCCAGTTGGCGTTCTCTATGTTCTTGCCACCGCATCAGTTGGTGTTTACGGAATCGTTTTGGCTGGTTGGTCATCTGGTTCGACTTACCCACTTCTCGGTGGACTTCGTTCTAGCGCCCAAGTTATTTCATATGAAATCGCAATGGGTCTTTCACTAGTTTCGGTCTTTATCTACTCCGGTTCGATGTCTACTTCATCAATTGTTCAGGCTCAACAAGAGACTTGGTGGTACGGACTCGTTCTCTTCCCATCATTTGTTATCTATGCAATCTCAATGGTGGGCGAAACAAACCGCGCACCGTTTGACTTAGCTGAAGCGGAAGGCGAACTCGTTGGTGGATTCCACACTGAATATTCATCGCTTAAATTCGCGCTGTTCTTCTTGGCTGAGTATGTAAATATCATCGCGGTATCAGCCCTTGCTACAACTTTGTTCCTTGGTGGTTACCACGCTATTCCGGGACTTGGATTTACCGAGCAATGGCTAGGTGGTTGGTTTACTTTAATCTGGTTCTTTATCAAGGTCTTGTTCTTCTTCTTTATCTTCGTCTGGTTGCGCGGCACACTTCCACGTCTTCGCTACGACCAGTTCATGCAATTTGGTTGGAAGGTTTTGATCCCTGTTTCTTTACTTTGGATTTTGATCGTTGCAACGTTGCGCGTTATCTCAACCTCAAGCCAATCTCGTCCGCTCACCTTTGCCTTTGCTGGCGTTGTAGTACTTATCGTTATGGGTATCTCAACCGCTTTCGATAGTGCAAAGAAGAAGCGCGATAGCGTGGTTTATCCAGAAGCTGCAGAGCCTAACTTTGCGGTGCCAACACTTCCATCTGCAATAACCACCATCAACGTTTCCGACACTGCAACTAACAAGGGAGGCGATCGTGGCTGACCAAAACGAAATTCAACCGCACGCAAATAAAGATATTGATATCACCAGCGTTGCCTACGAAAAGGTAGATCAACCTGGCGCTAAGAGTCTCCTAAAGCAGATGCAGGGATTCTGGGTCACCTTCATAACGATGTTTAAGAAGGTAAATACAGTTCAATATCCAGAAGTTAAAGAGCCAACCGCTGAACGTTTCCACGGGCGTCATCAACTTAATCGCCACCCAGATGGACTCGAAAAGTGCATCGGTTGCGAACTCTGTGCTTGGGCATGTCCAGCAGATGCAATTTATGTTGAAGGTGCGAATAACACTCCAGATAATCAAATGTCACCGGGTGAGCGTTACGGCAAGGTTTATCAGATCAACTACCTGCGCTGTGTTTTCTGTGGCCTTTGTATCGAAGCTTGCCCAACGCGCGCTTTAACAATGACAAATGAATACGAGCTTGCTGATTCAACTCGCGGAAAGTTGATTTTCGAAAAAGACGATCTACTTGGTCCACTTCGCGCGGGAATGTTGGCGCCACCTCATCCAATGTATCCAGGTATGACCGATACCAACTATTACAACGGTGACGTTAAAGAAGCCCATCCTTCACAGGAGCAGAAGTAATGCCAGAGCTGTTAACCATTCAAACACCGGAAACTATTCTCTTCTGGTTCTTGGCACCCCTTGCGGTTCTCGCCGCAATTGGAATGCTCTTGGTTAAGAAAGCGGTTCACTCCGCGCTCTTGCTCGCTTGGGTAATGGTTACTTTGGCGGTCTTCTACATCGCACAAGGTGCGCTCTTCTTAGGCATTGTGCAGGTTGTTGTTTACACCGGCGCGGTAATGATGCTCTTCCTCTTTATCTTGATGTTGGTTGGTGTTGATTCATCTGATTCGCTCACCGAAACAATTACTGGCCTTCGTCCGATTGCAATCACAGCTGCAGTTGGTTTCGGTGGTTTGATGGTTTCACTTCTAGGTCGCGCAACTCTTGGTCGCGAGCCAATCGGATTAGAGATCGCAAATTCTTCTGGAAATGCGCAAGGGCTAGCCGAACTTCTCTTCTCTAAATATGTTTGGCCATTTGAAGTTGTGTCAGCGCTACTTATTACCGCTGCAGTCGGAGCCATGGTTTTGGCTCATCATCAACGTACAAATCCTCGCCCAACCCAGCGCGAACAAGCGGTAAACCGCTTCCGAACTGGATCACTTGCTGGCGCTGCTGGGCTTCCTGGACCAGGCGTGTTTGCTCGCCACAACGCAGTAGATGTTCCTGCGCTTTTGCCAGATGGCACACCTGCACCTTCTTCAATTTCAGCAACGCTAAAAGCGCGTGGAGATGTAATTGATTCAGGTCAGTTCCAACTCGACAACGTAGACACCACAGTAGTGGAGGAGAAGTAATGAGCCTCAATAACTATCTCTACTTATCAGCACTGCTATTTACTATCGGTGCAGTTGGTGTTGTGGTTCGCCGTAATGCAATCGTGGTTTTCATGTGCGTAGAACTCATGCTCAACGCGGCAAATTTAACGCTCGTAACTTTCTCACGTATTAACGGAACGCTCGATGGCCAAGTAATCGCCTTCTTCACGATGGTCGTTGCTGCCTGCGAAGTAGTAGTCGGTCTGGCCATCATCGTGACGATCTATCGTTCACGTCGATCAGCATCTATCGATGATGCTAGTTTGTTGAAGCGATAACCATGGCTACCAATAACGGTCTGGTTTATTTAATTGCGCTGCCGCTATTTGGCGCACTTACTCTTCTTCTGCTTGGTCGCAAGGCTGATAAGTGGGGCCACCTACTTGCCACAGCTTTATCAGCAAGTTCTTTCGGAGTTGGACTGCTTCAGCTTTCACAGATGCTCGGACGCGAAGCCGAGTCTCGTCCGGTAACTCAGAAACTCTTTACTTGGATCAGCGTGGGCAGTTTCAACGTTGATGCCTCACTCTTACTTGATCAACTTTCGATCTGTTTCGTACTTCTAATTACCGGTGTCGGCACCTTGATTCATATTTACTCGATCTCTTATATGTCTCATGACCACGACCGCCGCCGTTTCTTCGCTTACCTAAACCTCTTTATCGCAGCGATGCTGCTCTTGGTTCTTGGCGATTCTTATCTCAACCTTTACGTTGGTTGGGAGGGCGTGGGCCTTGCCTCATACCTGTTGATCGGGTTCTGGAACCAGAAACCAGCGTATGCAACTGCTTCCAAGAAGGCATTTGTTATGAACCGCATCGGTGATATGGGACTTTCTTTTGCGATCATGATCGCCTTTGCTTCCCTTGGAACTGTTTCATTTAGCGGAGTTAAAGAGCATGCCCACCATGCCTCTGAAGCAACTATGACTGCAATCGGAGTTATGTTGCTCGTTGCGGCGGTAGGAAAATCAGCGCAGTTCCCATTGCAAGCATGGCTGGGCGATGCGATGGCCGGCCCAACTCCAGTATCAGCATTGATCCACGCAGCGACCATGGTTACAGCCGGTGTTTATCTAATTGTTCGCTCAAACTTTGTATTTGATGCCGCACCAACTGCCCAACTTCTAGTCGTAATCGTCGGTGCGATTACATTGATGTTCGGTGCGCTCGTCGGTACTGCAAAAGATGACATCAAGAAAGCACTCGCTGCTTCAACTATGTCGCAGATCGGTTACATGATTTTAGGAGCTGGCCTCGGACCTGCAGGTTATGCATTTGCAATCATGCACTTGCTTACCCACGGATTCTTTAAAGCTGGAATGTTCCTTGGCGCAGGTTCGGTAATGCACGGAATGAACGATGAAGTAAATATGCGCAAATACGGCGCACTTCGTAAATTCATGCCGATTACATTTATTACCTTCGGCCTTGGCTACCTTGCAATTATTGGGGTTCCACCATTTGCTGGTTTCTACTCCAAAGATATGATCATTGAAACTGCGCTTAATGCAGGCGGTGCTAAAGGAATAATTTTGGGATCAGTTGCACTTCTAGGTGCTGCAATTACCGCGTTTTACATGACGCGCGTAATGATTCTGACATTTACAAGTAAAGAGCGTTGGGACGATAACCAGCACCCTCACGAATCACCGATTTTGATGTGGTTACCAATGGCAATTCTGGCTATTGGCTCAGTTACATCTGGTTATTTATTGCACAAGGGTGAAGCGTTAAAGCATTGGCTGGAGCCTCTATTTGAAGAGCATGGTGAGCACACCGAGCTCTTGCCTCCTATGGTCGTATCCGGACTCGCCCTTCTAATGGTCGCGATTGGCGTTGCTATCGCTGTACTGAAATATCAGCTATCAGATGTCGATAACGTAGCGCCAGAAGATGTTTCAATCTTTACGCGCATCGCACGTCGTGATCTGTTGCAAGATGACATTAACGAAACGCTCTTTATGCGCCCTGGACAAGCACTTACATCAGCGCTGGTAAAGGTCGACGAATCTGTTGTTGATGGCGCAGTTCGCGGAGTTGGCAAGATGGCGATGGGCTCCGGTTCAACGCTTCGTAAGACACAGACTGGTTTTGTCCGTAGCTACGCAGTTCTTATTCTGATCGGCGCCGCAACGCTGATCGCTGCGATTTGGGTGGTAACCACGTGAACTTATTAACTCTCTTGATGTTGCTGCCTCTCGTAGGCACCGCAGCGCTTGCCTTTGTTCCCAAGACAAATGTTCTGCTAACTAAGCAGGTCGCACTGGCAACAACGCTTTTGGTTGCTGTGGTCGGTGTGTACATGACCGTCACCTTTGATTTTGCCGCCAAGGGTTTTCAATTCGTTGAATCGCGTGAATGGATACCTGCTTTCGGAATCAAATATGCGCTAGGTGTTGATGGCATCGCGCTGGTCTTGATCTTGATGTCAGTACTTCTTACTCCAATTGTTGTAGTTGCTGGTTGGAACGAATCCGAAGGCGGACGCTGGAGTCCAAAGGTCTTCTATTCACTTCTGCTTGTTCTTGAAACAATGATGATCGGCGTATTTGCATCAACTGACGTCTTCCTGTTCTACGTCTTCTTCGAAGCGATGCTAATCCCGGTCTACTTCCTTATTGGTGGTTTTGGTTCAGGCGAACGCGCAGCCGCTGCCGTTAAATTCTTGCTCTACAGCCTCTTTGGTGGGCTCTTAATGCTCGCCTCAATTATCGGAATATTCGTAATGGCAACTCGCTACGGAAACCGCACATTCGACATCACAACGCTTTCCGGGCTTCACACAGTTCTGACTCCAATGATGGAGAACTTCTTATTCTTAGGCTTCTTCATCGCCTTTGCGATTAAGGCTCCAGTTTGGCCGCTACATACTTGGCTTCCAGATGCAGCAAAGTCAGCAACTCCTGGCACTTCAGTATTGCTCTTGGGCGTACTCGATAAGGTCGGAACTTTCGGAATGATCCGTTACTGCCTAACTTTGTTCCCAAATGCGAGCAAGACTTTTACACCACTAATCATCACTCTTGCCGTAATCTCGATTCTTTACGGTGCCTTCCTTGCGATCGGTGCCAAAGATATTAAGCGCTTGATCGCTTACACATCTATCTCGCACTTCGGATTTATCACTCTTGGAATCTTTGCGATGACTTCACAAGGTATGTCAGGTGCAACCTTGTATATGTTCAACCACGGATTCTCAACAGCTGCGCTCTTCCTAGTTGCCGGATTTATGATTGCGCGCCGCAACTCATCAACAATCGCTGACTTTGGCGGATTACAGCGAGTTACTCCGATCATGGCGTGGTCATTCTTTATTGCCGGAATGTCGAGCTTGGCACTTCCTGGCCTATCAAGTTTCGTAAGTGAGTTCCTTGTTCTGGTTGGAACATTTACGCGCTATCCCGTAGCGGCAGTAATTGCCACCTTCGGAATCGTTCTCGCTGCGCTTTATATATTGATTCCTGTGCAGCGCGCTCTTCACGGACCTACAACTCCGGGAAATGAAAACTTATCTGATCTAACTCTGCGTGAAAAAGTTGCGATCGCACCAGTCATCGCCGTAATCGTTGTACTTGGTTTCTATCCTTCACCACTGCTTAAGATCATTAATCCAGCAGCACAAACGGTGATTTCACAGCAAGGATTTAGCGATCCAGCTCCAACCATGAGTGAGGGCAAGTAATGATTAAATTCGTATCCCCAACCCTTGATTACGCACTTCTTGCACCAATGCTGGTTGTACTCGCAGGAGCGTTGCTCGGCGTATTGGTTGAAGCCTTTGGCCCTCGCGCATCACGAGCTGCATCACAACTCTTTATTACCCTGGCAACGCTGGTTCTTGCGCTAGTAGCACTTATTCGAGTTCGCGGCCGTTCATCTGCATCAGCTGCTATGGAGTCAGTAACTTTTGATGGCGCTGGAGTTCTGCTGCAAGGTTCAATCCTTATTATTTCGATCATCGCAGTCTTCTTATTGGCTGATCAGGAAAACTTCACAGCGCTAGCTGCGGCTTTACCAGGCTCAGATGAGGAACGCACTTCGCTTCAGCAAGATTTAAAGATAACCGAGATCTATCCACTTACTCTCTTTGCAGTTGCTGGAATGCTGCTCTTTCCTGTGGCAACAGATCTTGTCACTCTCTTTGTGGCACTTGAAATGCTCTCACTTCCACTTTATCTATTGGCAGGATTATCTCGCCGTCGTCGCTTGATGTCACAAGAAGCTGCTCTTAAGTACTTCTTACTCGGCGCATTTGCATCAGCCTTCTTCTTAATGGGAATTGCCTATCTTTACGGTTACTCAGCATCGGTAACTTTCGCCGGAATTCATAGCGCAGTAATCGGTGGAACTGGAAACGATATTTACCTATTGCTCGGAATCGCATTCCTTTCTATTGGATTGCTCTTTAAGGTTGGCGCAGTTCCATTCCATGCCTGGTCACCAGATGTTTACCAAGGTGCACCAACTGCCGTTACTGCATTTATGGCGGCGGCAACGAAAGTTGCTGCATTCGGTGCCATGCTTCGTATCTATTACGTTTCATTTGCCGAGGCTTACTGGCAATGGCGCCCGGCGATCATTGCAATTGCGCTAATTACAATGGTCTTTGGTTCACTCGTTGCAATCGCACAGCGCGATGTAAAGCGCATGTTGGCTTATTCCTCAATCGCACATGCCGGCTTCTTGCTCGCAGGCGTTGTTGCACTCAATAAATCAGGCCTTGATGCCTCAATCTTTTATCTCTTTGCATACGGTGTTGCCACTGTCGGAGCCTTTGGAATCGTAACTTTGGTTCGTGATTCAGCTGGAGAAGTAACGGACTTAAACCGCTGGAGTGGACTCGGAAAGCGTTCACCTTGGGTAGCAACGGCATTTGCTGGCTTCTTGCTCGCCTTTGCCGGTATTCCACTAACCAGCGGATTTATTGGAAAGTTCTCAATCTTCTCTGCTGCTTACGAGAGTGGATCTACAGCGATCTTGATTACCGGTGTACTTTCATCAGCAATCGCTGCCTTTTTCTACATCCGTGTAATTGTGTTGATGTTCTTTAAAGATCCAGTAGAAGATGGAACATCGGTTGTAATCCCATCTATTTATACACAGATCACAATTACCCTCGCAACAGTGGTTACCTTTGCTTTAGGTATCTACCCAACTCCTTTGATTAACTTTATTCAAAGTACAGCCCAGTTCCTTCGCTAATGTCATCATTCGGCATTCCAGATCTAGATCCCGCTCTCGCGGCAGACCTATCTATCGGCATGCAAGGCGTTGAAGATTTACTGCGAGAGCACATTAAAGGCGATTAC
>Ga0222712_10006440_pt1 | contig 11600 bp, 24 predicted proteins | sample C33_657DmetaG_FD_165043 | JGI IMG/M metagenome (GOLD analysis project Ga0222712, IMG submission 165043) | Estuarine water microbial communities from San Francisco Bay, California, United States - C33_657D | ecosystem: Environmental > Aquatic > Marine > Unclassified | place: USA: California... | reverse complement strand
TATAAACTTAAAGTACATGAGTGAGTTACTGGGTATTCCAGTAGTTACACATGGACTATGGCATGCTGGCAGTTATGATCCTCAAGATTTCTTAGGACGTCTTGTTGGAGATAAACCGTGGGTAAGACATGCTGAGAAAAGTTTCTATCATTCATTTGATCATAACTACTTTGCTACAACATTCCATATTGAGATGTTTGGTAAAAACTTGTTAGGCAAAGGCGGTTATGTTCCAGAAGCTAATACTACAGGTAAAGTTGTACGTAGTGGTTGGCCAATGGAGTATATGGAAGATACATTAAAAATGTATAAGCATATGGCAAAACGTAATCTTATTCTTTTTCCACATCGAATCGCACCCGAGAAGCAAGTTGAGATTTTTCGAGACTTAGCTACACACTTACCGCAGTACGAATTTGTAGTGTGTCAGGATCAACAGCTAACAAAAAATGAATATCATAACTTGTTAGGCGAAGCAAAGATAGTGTTTAGTGCCAACTTACAAGAAACTTTAGGCATTAGTTGCTACGAAGGTGCGGTAGTTGACGCGATTCCTATGGTTCCAGACAGACTTAGCTATACAGAGATGTATTACGATACATTTAAATACCCAAGCACATGGACTGAAGATTTTAAATCGTACGAAGCAAGTAGACCATTTTTAGTTAGTAAAATTATCCAGTATATGGAAAACTATACCAAGTTCATACCTACTGTACACAAACAAGCAAAAGATTTGCACGAACATTTCTTTTCAGCAACAACTTTGTTAGAAAAAATAAAATGATACTCAACTTGTTAGAACGTATTGATCGCAAACGTATTATTATGGATCGACAATGTAACGAGCCTCTATTAACTCGTTACTATTTGTTTTTAAAAGATCGTAAATGGTTTCCGTTTAATGTGTTCTTACATAAGTTTCATAAGGGCGATCCTGGCGATGTACACGATCACCCGTGGCCCTACTTTACATTAATACTAAAAGGCGGCTACTACGAATGGGTGCCAAAGTTTGCTGATGGAAGAATGATTGGCGAAATTCGTATGTGGCGCGGTCCTGGCCATTTTAGATTTTGCAAATCAACAAGCTATCATCGTATTGAATTGAAAGAAGGGGTTACACCCTGGACCTTGTTTATGCCTGGTCCACAAACAAGAGAATGGGGATTCCTTGTTAAAAATAAATGGATCCATAATGACTTATACTTATACAACAAACAACACAACAGCTAATAGCGGAACTATAACACTAAACAGTGGCGCTTCATATAGCACTCCTATTACAATAACTAATTTAAGCGCAGGCGGTTCTTCCGGCCAAGTTTTTACAACTACTTCAAACGGTACAAGTTGGGTTAGTACAAATACCAACTTTACCAGTAGCAATCATAAAACTATTATGACTATTCCGTATGGTGAAGAAAAAGTTGTTTTAGAAAAAGAAGCAACATTAGAAGTCAAAGGTAATGTTGTTATAAATGGAGTTGACTTAGAGGAACGGTTAAGAACTATTGAGAAGATCTTGACTATTCCTGAAAGAGATGTTAAACTAGAAAACAAATATCCAAAGTTAAAAAGATTATATGATGAGTATATTAAAACTTTAGGAAAATACAGAACATTCGAAGCAATTAAAGGAGACGAAGAATGAGAGAATTACATCCAGATGTTATAGGAACAGCAAAAGAAATGATTATTAAAGAAAGTGAAGGCTTCCGTCTTCGTATGGAAAAATGGGAGTCGATCAATCCTAAAGGATTGTTTGCTGTTGATTTAATTCAAGAAAGTCTAAAAGAAGACGGCACTGTTGCATATTCAAGCACATATAACTTCAACATGACTAAAGAAGAACTACAAGCGTTAGCACACGGTTTAACTGCATGAAGAAAGTTTATTACAACTGGTCCCAAGTTGAAGGAGCATGTTTAGACATTGCTCGCCAAATGTCAGCGCACGATTGGAAACCTGACTATATTGTAGGTATAACCCGCGGTGGACTTGTGCCAGCTAATTTACTAAGTCAATACACTGGCATTAAAATGTACACCCTCAATATTAGCCTTCGTGATAGTAACGAAAGTGAAAGCAATTTGTGGATGGCAGAAGATGCATTTAAAGGCAAAAAGATTTTAATTGTAGATGACATTAACGACCAAGGGTCTACAATTAATTGGATTAAACAAGACTGGCCGAGTGGTTGTTTTCCCGATGACGACAAATGGCATCAAGTTTGGGGAGACAATGTTCGCTTTGCAGTCTTAACACATAACTCTGGTAGCCAGTTTAAAGATCCAGACTACTTTGTTTGGAACGTAGACAAGCGACATGAAGATTGTTGGTTAGTTTATCCTTGGGAGGAATTTTGGTTATGATTAAATCACTTATAAAATTAATTTTAGGAATTTCACTACTAGTAGTGGTAATTGTTGTTGGACCATTACTAGGCATTTGGTCACTGAATACACTGTTCCCAGTTCTACACATTCCGTATACATGGGAAACCTGGGCAGCATTTTTATTGCTCTTTGGTAGCGCAACTGGATTACGGTTTGGGGGCAGGAAAAAAGAATGAGCACAGAGAGTCAATTAACTATTGAAGCATTAAAAGAAAAGATAGCTCGAGTTGATATCGATATGGCTGAGCTACAGAGAACCGGTGATGCTAGTCGCAAATTTGAAGTGTTAAGTGAATATAAGTCATATTTACAAGACGAGTTGAGAATGTTACAACACGAGCAAAGAACCAATGTCAAATAACGAAAATACTGTAACGGTAGTATGGAATAATCAAAATGGTTTTTGGTGGAACGAAACCTGTGCTATGGTGTTAGAAGTATTTGGATTGCCGGGCGGAAAGTATGAGTCTAAGCCCGAACACGATTACATGAGTTTTACATTTAAAAATAAAAAGGATGCAGACTTATGCAAGATTCTACTCTCAGAGAGAATATAGAAATAGGAATAGTTGCAATAGCAGCTATAATTGCCTTTGGCATTATGTTTTATACCGCGCCAAAACGCGGAGATGTTATTGTAATCAATTGCACATGGAGTGAAATAAGTCCCGATTTCACTCCACAAATGCGAGAAGCTTGTAGACAAGCTCAACTAAAAAATGCTCAAAAAGATTTGCAAAAACCTAAATAAGAGTGTATAATAAAAACATGGCAATACCTCTGCCTTAACATAGGAAAATTAATGACAAACAAATTCAAACCTGATCCTGTAATTCACGCAGACGTGAATATGGAATTTAAACAGGACGAATATGTGCCTCTAAAAAAAGAAGTATATATTAAAAAAGAAACAGCACTTGACGCAATGGCAGGTGACGGTGGTTATCAAGAAGCATACCTAGGAGATCATCTTCGATTCAAAATGAAACGTGATAAGAAACGTTTCTGGGCAGGAGACAATATTAGTGACTACTTACACGAAGGTGATGTAGAGAAACTAATTGATGAGGCAACCGAAGCATTTGAATTAGTGCTCGATCGTTTGCTTATTGATCGCGAAAACGATCCTAATAGTAAAGGTACAGCAAGACGTCTTGCCAAAATGTACTTTAATGAAATAATGGCAGGAAGATATGACCCAGCACCAGACGCAACAGCGTTTCCCAATGATTCATCAGACCGTTACGAAGGCATGCTCGTGGTTCGAAGTGAGCTACGGTCCATGTGCTCTCATCATCACCAGCCTGTATCTGGGGTTGCCTACATCGGTATCATTGCCGCTAATAAACTCATTGGTCTTTCTAAATATACTCGTATCGCACAGTGGTGTGCCAGACGTGGCACCTTACAGGAAGAGTTGTGTAACGACATAGCACGAGAAATTGAAAAAGCTACAGGCGCAAAAGACTTAGGCGTTTATATTCAAGCAACACATGGTTGTTGTGAAAATCGTGGCATTATGGCGCACTCCAGTCTTACACAAACTACCGTACTAAAAGGCGCATTTAAAGATGACATGGGCACTAAGAAAGAGTTTATGGACAATATTAAACTGCAACAGGAGTTTGCACCACGATGAACAATGATCAATTACAAAACTTATACGATAGTTTTTTAGAATTTGCTAATGATATGTGTTTGGAATATGGTGCATTGGAAGTTGCAGCTATCATGATGACACAAGCATTAACCATTTATAAAAGTGCTATGAGCGAAGACGACTTTAATCGCATGGTTGATACTATTTCTGCAAGCAGAAGTCAAGTTAGAACATTTGAAAGGCCTACAATGCAATGAAAGTTCAAATTCCAGCAGAAGGTATTTTAAAAACACACGATTGGGGCAATACAAAAACTTATCGTGTAACTTGCGAATGCTCTAATCCAGACTGCGATCATAACGTATGGATTGAAGCTGATGATCAAGTAGTAGTAAACATCTATACAACTACTAGAACAAACTTTTGGTCGAAAACACGCTGGCAACACGTTTGGACTTTATTGACAAAAGGCTATGTTGATACAGAATCAACAATTTGCTTGACAGAGCAAAGTGCATTTAATTATGCTCATACTATGTTGAGTGCTATCGACGATGTTAAGAAATTTAGACAAGAACGCAAAGAAAAGTCAGCTACTGCAAAAATAGCAGAACAAGGAGATTGCGTATGAGCACAGCTAAAGACATAGCAGATGATTTGTTTAGAAAGATTAAATCTATGCAAAAATTTGAAATTAAAAGAGAAATGCCAGATAATTGGATGCCAAACGGTGTTGTGCCATTTGATATACGAATTAAAAATGGTGTTGCCACATTTGATGTATATGCAGAAAGCTATATAGATGCAGAGGATCAAGTGACACAATATTTGGAAAAAGACGATGAGTAAAATTAAAATTGCAGAGCTGTTTTACAGTATCCAAGGAGAAGGACGTTACATGGGTGTACCGTCTGTTTTCTTACGTACATTTGGTTGTAACTTTAAATGTGCAGGCTTTGGTATGCCACGTGGCGAAACAAGTTTTGAAGCAGTAGATATTGCGGCAAAGCATACCATGATTGAACCATTTCAAAAATACGAAGACTTGCCATTAGTTAGCACAGGCTGTGATAGTTACGCATCATGGATGCCAGAGTTTAAAGACTTGAGTCCAATGCTTACAAGCGATGCTATTGCAGATCGTATTTGCGAAATTATTCCACACAATGAGTGGCGAGATGAACACTTAGTTATCACCGGCGGTGAGCCACTGTTAGGTTGGCAACGTGCTTATCCTGACTTGCTAGACAATCCTAAGATGGGAGGCTTACGTGAGATTACGTTTGAAACAAATGGTACTCAAAAACTAACTCCAGAGTTTAAAGAATATTTACGACAATGGACGGCTAGTGGAAATGATGGCTTGTGGACTAGAGAAATTACATTCAGTGTAAGTGCTAAACTTCCGTGTAGTGGCGAGAAGTGGGAAGAAGCAATCCTGCCAGAAGTTGTGCGTGAATACGAACAAGTTGGTACAGCTTACTTGAAGTTTGTTATTGCTACAGAACAAGACTTTAAAGATGCAGAGTGTGCTATTGGCGCATATCGTGCGGCAGGATTTAAAGGTCATGTTTATCTAATGCCGGTCGGTGGTGTTGAAAGTGTCTATGCATTAAACAATCGAACAGTAGCAGATTTGGCTATGAAAAATGGTTTACGTTACAGCGATAGGTTACAAGTACCGCTGTTTAAAAACGAGTGGGGTACATAATGAAAGATTGGTTTAAAAGAATTACAGGCATTGCTCGTTTAGAAGAAGAAAAAGAACGTGCAGAAAAAGAACGTGCAGAAGCATTAGCTCGTGCAGCTGAAGCAACTGCCAAAGAAGAACTAGCAAAACTTTCTCCTAAAGACCGTGCTACTAAAAAAGGAGAGCCGTGGGTTGCAGTTTTAGATACTAAAGTAAACAAAGATAATGTACGTAATGGTTTCTTTGAGTTAGACTGGAATGAACACTTTATTACAGAGTTGAAAAAGTCTGGTTACGGCTTTGACGGTGATCCGGAAGAAGAAATTGTTGATCGTTGGTTTAGAGATCTAGCAAGAAACATGCTAGCCGAAGAAGGTATGGATACCAATCGAGGGGCAGGCTATATTAATGTAACTAGAATCGGCGGCGGAAAAGCTGAAGTAGAATGAAAATAGTAGAAAACAACGAATACATTGATCAATATAATTTCTCCTCTTTAATCAAAGAAGCAGATATGATAGATTTACAAGGTGTTGCTAAGGGCATAATTGATTCTGGTAACTACTTTACAAATAGCCCAAAATATCAAACTAAAGAAAATTTGTTTGCAAGACCCGAACCTGTATTTTTAAAAATGCGACAAAGTTTTATCTACTCGTGTTTTATGTTTTTAGGAAAAGAAGTACGTATTAAAAACATAATGAGTTGGGTATTCATGACTAGTGCCAAAGATGCAGAAGATAGAGATAATATGTGGCACAATCACCATGTTAGTGATAATAATGGTACTACTGATACAGTCAGTGGCGTTTGGTATGTGCATATTCCGCCAACATCAAATCCAAACATTACAGGAACTGAATTTTCAATGGACGGTTCTCCTAATTTTAACGATACGTTTTTCTTAAAACCGAACAGCTTGACATGGAACGTGTATCCTAGTAAACTGTGGCATAGGCCCGGTATTACAGACTCAGATGAGTACCGATTTGTTTTTGCTGCAGATATGGAATATTACAAATGACATACATTTTGGTCGATACCGCCAATACATTTTTTCGTGCTAGACACGTAGTTCAAGGAAGTGCTGACATTAAGCTAGGCATGGCGTTTCATATTACCTTTAATTCGATTAAAAAAGCATGGAATGACTTTAACGGTAGTCATGTAGTATTCTGTCTCGAAGGTCGTAGCTGGCGCAAAGATTTTTATAAACCCTATAAAGCTAACCGCGCAGAAAACCGTGCGGCAATGACTGCTAAAGAACAAGAAGAAGACAAACTATTTTGGGAAGCATTTGACGAATTTAAAAATTTTATTAGTGAAAAGACTAACTGTACAGTATTACATCATCCGCAACTAGAAGCAGATGATTTGATTGCTGGGTTTATTCAAACTCATCCAGAAGACAAACATGTTATTATTTCAACAGACAGCGATTTTTATCAGTTGATTGCTCCAAACGTAAGTCAATATAACGGTGTCCAAGAACATCACATTACACACGAAGGTATATTTGATGCAAAAGGCAAACGTGTTAAAGACAAGAAAACAGGCGAAGAAAAAGTCGTTCCAAATCCAGAATGGCTCTTATTCGAGAAATGTATGCGTGGTGATACCAGTGATAATGTCTTCTCAGCGTATCCAGGTGTGCGTGTTAAAGGTACTAAAAACAAAGTTGGTCTTACTGAAGCGTTCGAAGATCGTAAAAGCAAAGGATTTGCGTGGAACAATCTCATGCTGCAGAGATGGGTTGATCACAATGGACAAGAACACAGGGTCTTAGAAGATTACAATCGTAATGTTACACTAGTTGATTTAAAAGCACAGCCTGCTGATATTAGAGAACTTATTAACAAAACTATTGAAGTAGACTGTGTTCCAAAAGATGTTACACAAGTTGGTATTCGTATGCTAAAATTTTGTAATACTTGGGATATGAAAAAGATTGCAGACAACATTCAGCAGTATGCTGAGCCATTCCAAGCAAAGTATCAAGGAGAACAAAATGTCTAAAGTATATCTAATTAAACCCATCAACAAAAAGAGTATCTGCTGGCATATAGAAATGTTCCGTGAAAATGCGGACGGTTCTATTAGTTGGGTCAACATCGATGACCACTATCGCTGGGGGCAAGGATTTGTCGAAGAAGATATGGATTGTAACCTTCCGTGGGAAGGTGATATACAAGCACACGCTAAAACAGATGTAGGCTGGGGAGCAGAACTTGACGACCAACATGCTTGCTGGTTCGAATACAGCGATGACTTTACTGACGAACAAAAGGAAGAGTTTGAATCTTCATATCACGAAGGCGGTGCAGCTTGGCTGTTTGACGGTGAGCATGACTGGCAAGTTGAAGATGACTATCTAGTCATTGATGCTCCGTATCAAGTTAGCCTATGTGAAGACGACGGCACTGTAATTGAAGAAAATGTTAAACTAAAACCAAGACCAGATCCAAGAACAAGTTGGCCGTTTAGTCCAGAATTTCCTAAACCGGAGGACGCATGAAGTGCAATGCTTGTGGTAACGAAATTAAAGTCGACTGTGACTGGTATCAAGGACGATGCCCACATCGACAGCCCATGTTGACAGATTATCATTTTAGATATTATAATCTGTTACAAACAATTAAAGGATGGTTTAAAAAATGACAGAGATACACGCAAAGCCAATTGTAGATGGCAAGTTTTGGATTGTAGAACAAGACGGAAATAAAATTGCTACGCTACATAAGAAGGACAATAATCGTTTTGTGTTAAGCAGCCATAACGGAGAAGTTATGTTTAATAAAAAACAAGACCTTACAAAACAATTTGGCGACAATTTCTTTTTAGCAGGTGAAAAAATAAAAGTCACTAATGCAGAAGTTAATGAATGCCACGGCTATGCAACATCATGCAAACCATTCAATCCTATGTACGATGTTAAACGACGACTTCCGTTGTTTACAAAATCAAACGCTAGTAAAAGTTTGTACTGCGCAGGATATTATATCATTAAATTTGATAAAGGTTGGGTAAAAAGTCATTGTCCTAAACTTATTACTGTTGAACGCTATCCTTATAAAGGCCCTTTCAAAACTGAGTTTGAAATGAAACAGGTACTTGCAAATGCAAAATCAAATTAATTTAACACCTTTTACACAGTTTATACAACAGGTAAGAAGTGCTGAAACAAGTCAGGCAAAAGAAATTAAAATGTCATTACAGCAGGCTAGAATGCTAAGTCTAGCCTTAGCTGAATGTATAGATAAAATTAATAAAGACTACGAAACCATGTTTAACGAACTTAAACGTAGTCAAGAAACTGAAGTTGTAACAGTGACTATGGATGGTGGCGGATTTAGCGACAAATAAGGATAAATATATGCGTAGTTAATTAATTGGAATTACGCATTATGAGTCGACCTAAACCAAAAATATTGTTAGAATATACTAACAAAAAAACTTACAAAGCTGAACAAGTTTTAGAAGCCGAAGCAATTTGGGCTGTATTCTATAAGAACGAGCCTTTTAACTTAAAGAGCTTTAACAGCCTTACAAGTTATCCTGGACCTAAATATAAAAAAGTATCATTTAGTAATCCTGGACATGCACATAACCTTGCTAAAAAATTGAATCTTACATTTGGTACAGAAGACTTCCAAGTAGTTAAGTTAACGCAAGGTGCTATTGTAAAATGATTTCCCGAGACGTATTAACAAAAATATTTTTGCAACAATGGGGCAAAACTATTGACGATACTAATGTTAATATGTACTCAAGAACATGGTGGCAATCAAACCGTGTTGGTAAAGACAATGCTTTTCGTCTAAGCGATAAAGGTTATGAATTTTTGGTAGATGAATTGGAACTTAAGGCATACGAAGTTCCATTTACAGAACCAATCGAACTAAGTCCCCAAACTATTATATTTTTGGAAAGATATATTGACTGCCCGTATTATCTTACAAACCAAAGTATTACAGTTTTTTCCGAAAAAAAATCTTTTGAACTTTACTTGTTTTCGGACGACATACGCAAATTTGGGCTAATAAAAGCCATGAATGAGCGACAAAAAGATTTGGACAACGAAAAATCTAGTTGACACTTTCCTAGTGTGGTGCTATAATATATACATAGCGTAACAAATTATCCCCTGTAACACACTTTTTAAAGGAAATAAAAATGGCAGAAATTCTTAGCCGTACCGTTGGGCCTAAAGGCGCAAAGCGTTCATTGCGTAAAGCATTCAAAAGCAAACGTCCAATTTTCTTGTGGGGCCCTCCAGGAATTGGTAAGTCAGATATTATTAAACAACTTGGTACAGAGCTGGATGCTCATGTTATCGATGTTCGTCTTTCATTGTGGGAACCTACTGATATTAAAGGTATTCCATATTTTGATTCAACTGTAAATAAAATGGTTTGGGCTCCTCCGCTCGAACTTCCTGATGCAGAAATGGCTGCACAACATAAACAAATTGTGTTGTTTATGGATGAAATGAACTCTGCGGCGCCCGCTGTGCAAGCGGCTGCTTATCAGCTTGTTTTGAATCGCCGTGTTGGCACTTACCAGCTTCCAGACAATGTTGTTATGGTTGCGGCTGGTAACCGTGAAAGTGACAAAGGTGTTACTTATCGTATGCCTGCTCCGTTGGCTAATCGTTTTGTTCACTTGGAAATGGCTATCGACTGGGATGACTGGCAAGAATGGGCTGTGGAAAACCGTGTACACAAAGATGTAGTTGGTTTCCTTACTTTTAGCAAAAAGGACTTGTACGACTTTGATCCTAAATCGGGTTCACGTGCTTTTGCTACACCACGTAGCTGGTCGTTTGTAAGCGAATTGTTGCACGACAACGATACTGACGAAGACACACTAACTGATTTGACTTCAGGTGCTGTTGGTGAAGGTCTTGCTATTAAGTTTATGGCACATCGTAAGCACTCTAGCAAGATGCCTAACCCATCAGCTATCTTGGATGGTAGTGTTAAGAAGATGGATACTAAGGAAATTTCAGCTCAGTATTCGCTTGCGGTATCACTATGCTATGAGTTAAAAGACTCTTGCGATAAAAATGGTAGTAACAAAGTTTGGAACAACCAGGCTAATAACTTCTTCCAATTTATGATGGACAATTTCGAAACCGAACTTGTTATTATGGGTACTAAACTAGCATTGTCAACTTACAAGTTGCCGCTAGATCCAGATGAAATTGCATGTTTTGATGACTTCCATGCAAAATTTGGTAAGTATATTGCCCAGGCTACTGAAAAGCAATAAATTGACAGGGCCTTAGTGCCCTGTTATAATATATACATACTGAAACATTAGGAGCAAAAATGGCACACGCCGATCCAATTATTGATAAGATTATTGTAGCACGAGTAAGTTTGCTACTGCGCCATCCGTTCTTTGGTAACCTAGCAACACGTATGGGCATTAAAGAAGCTGACGATTGGCTTCCAACTGCCGCTACAGACGGACGCAACATTTATTTTAATCGTGAGTTTTTTACACCCCTTACTGTTAAACAAGTAGAGTTTGTAATTGCACACGAAATTCTCCATGCTGTTTTTGATCACATGGGTCGACGCGAAGGTCGCGATCCTAAGATTTTTAACATTGCCTGTGACTATGCTGTAAACGGACAAATTGTACGTGACAAAATTGGCGACCATAACTTGCCCGATATTAAAATCTTCCATGATTCTAAATACTACGGCTGGAGTGCAGAACAAGTCTACGACGACATTTACGAAAAATATGATGAGCAGCAATTGGCTGCGTTAGGTCAACTGCTAGACGAACACTTAGATCCTAACGGTGAGACCGGTAAAGACGGACAGCCAAAATATAGTAAAGAAGAATTGAAAAAAATTCGTGATGAAATGCGTGAAGCTGTTATGCAGGCTGCACAAGC
>Ga0222712_10006439_pt1 | contig 11600 bp, 12 predicted proteins | sample C33_657DmetaG_FD_165043 | JGI IMG/M metagenome (GOLD analysis project Ga0222712, IMG submission 165043) | Estuarine water microbial communities from San Francisco Bay, California, United States - C33_657D | ecosystem: Environmental > Aquatic > Marine > Unclassified | place: USA: California... | reverse complement strand
TTTTATTTTTTTTTTTAAAAATTATTTCAATTTTTTTTTTTTGATAATATATTATGTTTTTTTTTTTTTTTAAAATATCTATATATTTATCAGTTATAAGTATGCTAATTAATACCCCATAATAAACAAATATGAAAATCTGGAAATCTTTGACTGACTTAGAAAAAAAGTACGTTTTCCTTCAAAGTAATATAATCTTTTTAGAATTGAAAAAAACTGTTTTAGAATCTGGTATATTTCTCGACAAAACAGATATATATCTAACAGATGGTGTTCTAAATTACTACCATTATAAATTTTCAGGGCAAAATATCAACATAAGTTGGTATAATGACATTTCTAGCCTAAGTTTTGATTTAATTGCTATAAAAAAAATTATTAATAGATTTGATAGCACACAATTTGTCGAAGCGAAATATTCAATAACATTAAAACCCTTCGAAAAAAGGAAATCAAGTTTTTGGGACTTTGATGAATTTTACGAAAAAACCAATTACGATAGTTTAAAATTAAATGAATCAGAGAAAACTTTTCTAAATAAAGTCTATGAATTACTTAATATTCAAATTACGAAGGCTATCGAGAACTATATTTTGGATGTTAAAAATTTAAACAGTAATAAAGAGGATGCATTAATCGGATTAGATAAAAACAATGATGGTGAAATTGATTTAATCGAAAACGACTTTAACAAGCTGTTCTCTAAAAATCAAAAAAGAGTTATGGAAATGGATAAAAATTATATTCATCAATTTGTTAAGATTTCTAATTTCATCAAAACAAAAAAACAAAACGCACAAAGTATATTTGAATCAATAAGAGATACAAGTTCACAAGAGGAACTAGAAGAAAGAGTTGGTTTATTGAAAAATCAAATTCATACGTATGAACTTTTAGTTTTTCATTCCATTAACATGATAGGGGCACTTGTTTCCGAAGATTTAATAACTTTCTATGAAATCTATGAATCATTTGATAAGCTAGGAATGTTTAATTCAAATTGGGAAAATGAAGTATCTGTAAAATTAACCAATATTGACGACAAATTATCTGATTTAATGTATTCTATTTATAAAATGGAACAAAGTATCGTAAGTGAATTAAGTCATCTAAGTTATATCACTCAAGAGTCATTTAAAGACTTGAATAGATCAGTTACAAGTCAGTTGGAAGAAATTGAATCTTCGATAAATACAAATAATTTATTGACTGGTATTCAGGCTTATCAGCAATACAAGATTAATAAGAATTCTAAATTATTAAGAAATTGAGATTAATTTTTAACTATACAATCAACTTGCAAAAATTGGAGACTTGGCTCATACAATGAGGATTCCTTAGGGTCAGTTCAGCTCATCGTTGTTTTTCTTCAAAGAAAGGTAAGATTTTGCTTAAAATGGATAGGAATTGATAGTTAGCACGAACTTCCTGGATGTCTTTTCTTCTTCTTATTTACTTGTAAAAGTGATACACTTGGTCATTGTTTTTGAATGTAACTTTCATGCTTTCATACTTTTTTAACACCAAAATCTCTTTTAGCTCGTTTAAGGTCTTGATCTGTTGTTCGCTTTGATTCAAAGTAATATAAGCATATTCATGTTCTTTGAATAAATCAAGAAGATCCAACTCTTTATCGGTAAACAAACCTAAGCTTTTCCAAAACCATTCTTTTGTTTCATCTTTTACAAAAGAAACTATGTATTTAGATATTGGCAGAATAAGAAGAGCATCTTTTGGTTCTCCTCGGTGATCGTAACTGATTTCTTGTTTTTCATTAATAACAATGTTTTTGACTTTGCCTTCAAGACATTCGGTTACTACGAAGTAAAAGCTGTTGATGAACTCATCAAATGTTCTCATTAGCTTTTTGTTCTCTAATGTCTTTTGAATCGTATCTAATTTCTTTTTGTTCTCTTCATTTTCATTATTGTTTGTTTGTAACTGTTCGACAAGTTCATCTTTTATAGAATTTAGGTAAATATCTGCTAACTCATTACTATATAAATTGTCAAACAACTTCTCAATCGTTTCATGTGGACAAGAAAATTTTCTTAAACTTTCTAAGATATCCAGCCAAATGAAATCTACGAAGTTGATATTCTTCCATTTTCTACTGCTTAGTTTTGGAATGAAAACATGGTTTTTATTGTTTTTGTAGAAGTAATAGAGTTTGGTATCAATATTGGTGTCTTTTACTTTGAACCTAAGCTCTAATAATTCATAACGGGGTATGAGTTTCAATGTATCATTAAACAACTGCTCTTCTTTTTCGCTTTCCAACTTCTCTATTTGCTTTATGATTTGAGGATGTTCCTCTATTTTATCTTTCAACGTATCTATGTATGCTTTCATTTTAAGCAATTCTGCTTCATCTAACTTTGCTCGATTGTCGTTTTCTAAAGGATTTTCTGTGTTTTCAGCTTGGTTTTCCATGATTTTGCTTCTAGTGTCTTGTAAAAGTAAGAAAAACTGTTAATAATTTTACATAACAAGATAAATTTTGTTTTATTGTTAAGAATTTATACCTTAGTGTAAATTCTTGAAATGAACAAAACAAACGCTAATAAGAATCTTAATCAAGACAATGCATCTGAAGATATAAAAATCTCTATGAGAATGGATATTCATTTGGTTCAATTCTTAGATGATTTGGTTGAAAGCAAAAGATTTCCTGATATCGATAGTAGGAGCCAGCTAATTTCTTTTTTGTTTGAGCAAGCACTTTATAAACAGAGTAATTATGAGAAGATAAAAGCTGTATTAGAGAAATTGGTTATAAAGAATCTATATATAAAAGACCCAAGTAAGGATCCGCTCTTGAAACTATTATATTTGCAAGAGTTGCCAAAAGAAAGGATAAAATTGGAAGATCAAAAAACCGTAACATTTTATATTCCTGAGTTGATTTACAAACAAGTGCTACATCTTTATAAGGATAAGCAAGATTATGGAATAACAAGGATTACTAAAGAATTCCTTCAGTATGCAATAACTCCAGATAAAAATTTAAAAGAAGCAATGAGTGTGTTAGAGAACTTCCATTCTTATTACTTCAATAGTATGATGCCAGATATACTTTACAAAGCAGTTGAGATAATTGACGGATTTGTTCCTAATAGCAAAGCAAATACATCAACTAATTATAAGATTTTACAAAACAAGTTGAAAGAATATATTGAATCCATTGTCTATTTCTAATATCTATAACACTTATTTCAATTCTATGCAAAAATACAAAAGACGTTTACAATCAGATATCAATTTGTTGATTAATGCAACAGAAACCTTTCAGTATATATACCCATTTGGATTCAACTTGTTCTTGGACTATTCAGAAAAAGCTATGTATGATATTTGTACAGATTTACTTAATGGAAAAGGATTCTCTATAGAAGAACCTTTAGAGTATGTAGATGAAACATTGCTTTTTAACTTGATGAAGTGTTTAGAAAGATGTGTTATGAGTCAGCAAGCAAACATAAAGAATTTGAAAGACGGTTACATAACTAAAGTTTTCAAGGTAGCTATATCCAAAGTAGGGGATGAGGATAGTGTTTGGATATATAACAGGGTTAAAGCCAAGGATCATAAATTCAAGTTCTTCTTCTATATGCATAACACTAAAAAGAAGTGAAACCTAGTGAACAAAGAAAAACAATCTTAAAGACAAACCAAACAACAAATCAATATGAACTCGACATTAAAGAACTTCTTAAAGGTTTAACGTATAAGGATGTTGTCTTTTTAGGTGTTATTATATTTATAGTCTACAAGGCGAAAGAAAAAGAGAAATCAGTAAACAACCATAAGAAACCATAAATGAAAATCATTATGAAATCATCAACGCTTAAACAATTTCAAAGAATTACAATTTTAAAGTACGTGCTCCTTACGTCTTGTTTTGTATTTGTTTACATGTCTTATATCACCAGAGATTTAAGGTATTGGATGGCTAACGTGTTTGCACTTGCGCTTTGTATTCCTCTCGTAAATTGGGTGAATCGATTGAAGAACCAAGACTAGTCCCTTTTTATGCTTGCACTTTGTTTGTTTCATCATGATATGGTGTGCAGCATATTGCAACACTGGACAATTGTGTATAACATATATGTTATTATATAATTGTAAATAATTGTAAATCAATATTTTATTGTATGGTAAAGTGATGTTGACAAATGTTGTTTTTCATAGGTCAATTAGTTCCTTGAGGCTAATATCAAGTTCTTTAGCTATCTTTTTTAAAAGTATTATGGTAGGATTGGAGTTCTCTGATTCGATTCTGCTCATGTTGGATTTTTCAATGTCTAACGAATAACCAAGGTCTTTCTGTTTTATACCTTTTTCTTTCCGAATTTGTTTTATCCGCTCACCTAAACTCTTCAGAAATATAGAATCTTTTTTATCCCTTTGAATCACATTGTAAATGCCAAATAATTTCCATTTTGTATTTTTTATATTTGACAACTTTTAATTACCTTGTACTAAACTAAATTTTTTTAATATGAACTCAAATGCTAATAAACTTAGTTACAATGAACTAGCTCAAAAAATAAAATCTTCGGTTAGGGACGATCAAAAAAGTAATCATAATGAATATTTCTTTCAATTTGAAAATTTATTAGATAAATTATTAAATGATAGAGATGGAGGCAATTTAAAGGATCGACTTGAAGAATTGATTGATTCAGTTAATGATGGATTTAGTAAAAACGGATTTATGAACTTTTATCCTTCAAATTTAAAAGGTGGATGTCATACTTTTTGTTTGGGAGTTGCTACAAAAAAATTTGATTATAAAAGAGACAAGGATAGAAATAGAACTGGTTTCAAAGGTTTGATAAAAGAGTTAATTGCTTATTGGTTCAATTGTAATGTTAATCAAAAAACTATAATACTAACAACTGATTGGGATAACGAAGCTTTTGAAGATGGTTGGAAAAATATTATAGAAGCATATGAAAATAACACTAGACATGAAGTTGAGATATATCTTATGATGGAAATGACAAGAGAAGCAATTCAAGTGTTTTAAATTTTTTTAATTAGACAATATGTGTTAGGGAATATCCATAGAAAAAAACATGTGTAAAGCAACATACTTAAGTATGTTGCTTTTTTTATGAAATGCATAGATTAATGTTGAAAAGCATTTTTTTTATGTTGATAATTAAAAGAAATTTCCTCTGTATGTACTTTATTTCCTTACAATCTATAAAACATAGTATTAATAAGTAGTTAACTTTTTAAAAAGCTGTTTTTACAAGTTTCCTCATTTCCTCTACTTTTTTTAGCGTGATTGTATAATCGAATTTGTTTTTAGTTTTGTATTTGTAAACCATCTGTATGGTTTTATCAATGCCATAAGTTTAGTTCTGTAATTATCCTTAGCTTTTGATTTTATTAGGTTTCACAGTAGATTCTTATCTATTGTTATTTATCACTATTAATCTTTTTATTATGGAGGCAATCATATTGTCAAGCAAACAATTCGATTCTATCATGTCAAAGTTTGATATCGTAGAACAACATATAGAAAAAATGACCGGTTTTAACTTTAGTTCATTCATTGACAATGATGAATTCATTAAGATGATGAACATAAGTAAAAAGACAGCTCAAAACTGGAGGGATTCGGGACAGATATCTTTTAGTCAAATCGGACATAAAATATACTATACCCGAACAGACATAGCCAATTTTTTAGCTAGTCATCATGTTGTAGCGTTTAATCAACCTCAAATTGTAATTACTAATGACATTAAAATTTAAAACAAAGCAAACTATATATACTTGCAATAAAAAAGAATGGAGCGAAGCCAAATCAAAGCTTTCCCAAAAATATAAGCAATCAATTGGTCAAATATCATTCATTTTAACTTTTATGAAATCAACTGTTAAGGGTCTTCAATTCCTTCAATGTTTCATAGATATGAATTCAAATGAGTTGAATGAAAAGTTCTTAAGGAGTAGAATGAAGTTAGAAGATTTATGGCTTTCCAAATTGGAGAAATCAAGCCAGGGTAGTAAACGTGTTTTTTTAAGATACCCCAATGGCGATGCAATTCCAATTGAAAAATATACAATCAGTAAGGTTATTAAGTTTATTGAATATACGTATGCTCGAAAAACCTCTCTTAGTGAGCAGAGTTATATGAAGATAAAAAAACATTTGATAAAAGCATATAAAGACAGAATTGGAAGTATAGATCATATGCTAAACTTAATAAAAACGAGTAAAAACGGTCTTTCATTATTGAATATGTATAAAGCATATGCTTTACATCCAGTGTATTCTCAAAATATATGGTCAGTTATGCTTCCTGAAGAAAAATTTGTAACCTATAAAGTTAACTATGTAGATGGTACTTCAAAGATAACATATACGTATAATGCTACTGGCAAAGTAAGCGTGAAACAATATTTCACTATCGATGATGTATTAAACTGCATAAATAGATACTATCAGCAAATGGGTTCTGTATAAAGAAAGTATACATTTTAGCTAGATTGTTAAATTATAGAAGTTGATAATTATCTAATTATCAACTTCTTAATTAAATAAATCCATTGCATTATCAACTTGCTTGTTTACAATTTTTGCATATTCTAAAGTTTGCATAACTGTTGCGTGTCCTAGTAGTTTCGATACCTTTTCCAAGGCTATACCTTTCGCTAAAGCTCTTGTGGCAAAAGTGTGTCTACTGCAATGGAAGGTTATGATTTTATCTATACTTGCTTTTTTAATGATAACTTTTAAGTTACTATTCAACATAAGGATGATTTTTCTTTTTTGAGTATCAAGAAGCTCATTTGAATCATCTTTACCGTTTTCAACTAATAATGGAAAAATATAGATCTTGCTTTTATCTGCATATTTTTTTATAATCTCAATCGCTTTTGATGGAACTTTAAGATGTTGTTGAGTTATTGTTTTGGAAGATGTAAAACTAATATGTGTGCCATCAAAATTCGATTTTTTCAGCATTAATAGGTCTGATACTCTCATTCCACCACTATAACACGCAAAAATGAATAAATCCCTTGTAATATCCTCTTGTGAATATTTGATTAAGTCCAATGATTCTAGCCTTTTAATTTCTTCTTCGTTTAAAAAAGCTCTTCTACCCTTTTCTTTTTTAAGTTTGTAGTTTAGAAATGGATTGCTTGAGTAGGGTATTAACTTGTCAATGATGATCTGCTTGAATATAAGTTTATAAATCTGAAAATACTTTTCAATGGTAATCCCTTTGAGTTTTTTTTCCTCTCTTAAATAGTATTCGAAATTTTTTACAAATACATAGTTTATATCCTTTATATAAAGCGTGTTTTTTCTATTGAAATTCTTAAGATGTTTCAAGGCAATCTCTATACCTAAACTTTTTCTTTTTCCTTTTATTTTGTAAGATTGAACAATTGGAATGCAATACTTAAAAAAGTCAATTGATGTTTGTTTATTTTTATTGATTGCTATTTTTCTTACATCAATGCTATTGTTTTTTTGTATGTCTTTAAATATGTTTTCCTGAATTTCATTCAGTAAAATATTGAGATGTAGATTTATTCTGTTGCTATTTTTATGATTAGCTTTAACTTTTCCTTTATTGCTATCCCAGAATTGCTCTTCAATTGTTATTCCTGATTGAATATATTTTACCTTCCGCTCATGTATTACACGGAAGAAAATTGGAAATTTTCCATTCTTAAGTTGTTTGTCTCGTCTTATTATTGTTGCAAAGCTGGCCATATACTATATTTAATCTTCAAAAAATTCCATTGCTTTATCTAATTCACTATTTATGATCTTGCCATAAATAAGTGTTTCTTTAATATTAGCATGTCCCAATATTTGCTGAACAACTTCTATAGGTATTCCTTTAGTTAATGCTCTCGTAGCAAATGTATGTCTGCTTGTATGAAATGAAAATGCTTTGGTAATCTTTGCTTTCTTAGCAATGTTTTTCAACGATCTATTAATTTGAAAGGATTGGCTAGATATATACGTATCTATATTCCTAAGTTCTTCAAAATTAACTTCTTTGTTAGTTAGTGGGAATATAAACTCATTATCAATCGTATAGTCCAAATATTTTTCTATTATTTGTTTGGCTTGATTAGGTACTTTTAAATGAAGTTGTCTGGATGTTTTACTTATTTTAAAATCCAAATATGTTCCATCATATTCTGATTTTTTCAGTTTTATTAAATCTGCAATTCTAATTCCACCACAAACACAACTAAAAATAAAAATATCTCTATGTAAGTCTTGCTTAGATTTATATTTTAGTGGGACTGCTTGTATCATTTCTATTTCTTCATCACTGAGATATGTTTTACTTGTTTTATCTGTTTTGATTCTAAAATTCTGAAATGGACTATCTGCTATGTCAATTAAATTTTCTCGTATTGCTTGGTTGATTAACTTTTTGATAAATTTCATGTCCTTACATACGGTATTAGTTTTGTTTTTGAATTGATCTCTAATGAAGTATTCATAAGCTAATAGAAAATTTCTGTTTATATGCTTTAATTCAAGTTCCGTGTTGTTAATTGACACTAAGTATTTACTTATTTTGTTTACTACAGATTTGTTTTTATCATACGTGCCGATTTGTCCATTGATTAAATACTCTTTCAGCATTTCATTTGCATAATCAATGATTGTAATTTTTTTAGGTTCTTCAAAATTGATTTGCAAATCATCAAGCTCTAAGCATAGCTTTTTTTCTTTCGATGCTAATATGCGATCATTGATTTTATTTTCGAGAACACGTAATTGTGCATTCAACACTTTACTATTAGGGAAGCTCTTTTTAATTTGCTTGTTTGTATAGTCCCAACTATGGAGAGGCACGTGAATATTGGTTTCTATGAATTTTGTGTTTTTAGATTGTTTCAATCTAAATACAACTGGAGCATCTCCAATTTGATTTTTTTTATCGAGTCTTAAACTTGGTTGTACTAACTTCATACTTTTGTTTTGTTTTGATACAACAAAATTAAACTTAATATTCACCCAACAATATCATTTTAATTTATGTTGATAATTTTCTGAAACGCACTTTTTATAATAGTTTCAAAGGATTATAATTTTAGTTATAGTACTTTGAATTTTCATTTTTAAAAAGGGTAAACATTTTGATTATTTTCGTACATTTGAATACACTTGATTACTTTTCAAATTCAATGTAACGTAATTTAGTATTGACTTTTTTGTTTTTGATGTTTTATTTGAGTTCTAACGGGCCAGCTGTCGGGGTCACCACATGCCTTTGTAAAGTATTTATAATCAATACGTTACAAAAAAATGGAAAATAAAATGCTCAAAAAGTGTAAACATTTTCGATGTCAAGCACCTTTTTTGAGCATTTTTTTCATGCCCATTTTGAACAATAAGACTTTACATTTTGTCTTTCAAGTATGCTCATCTTGATATGCTTACTTAATGTGTTAAATAGCTTAATTTAGTGCTGCTTAAGCTTTACACAAAGAGGCATTTAATCGAATAAATATAGTTTATAAATTGAAAAATAAAAAAGCAGTTATTATAGGTGCAGGGGTTGCTGGTATGGCATCTTCAATCCGCTTAGCTATGCAGGGCTATGAAGTAAGTGTATTTGAAAAGAATACTTACCCTGGTGGTAAATTGAGCGCTTTCCAATTAGGCCCTTTTAGTTTTGATGCGGGTCCAAGTTTATTTACTGCTCCCCATCTCCTTGAAGATTTGTTTGCTGAGGCTCAAGTGCCCATGGATGATTTTTTTAGTTATCGTAAATTAGAAATTGCTTGTAATTATTTTTATCAAGATGGCACACAAATAACAGCGTATGCTGATAAAAATAAGTTTGCTGCTGAACTAGCCCTAAAAACAAACGAAGCCTCTGAACATTTATTTACCTACTTAAAAAATGCATCTGACGCCTATAAGCATATCGCTCAGATTTTCTTAAATCATTCCTTACATTATTTTCCTACACTTTTTAAAGCACCTATTTTAAAAGCTATTACTAAATTGAAAGGACCTTATTTATTTTCATCTTTGAATGCCTATAATGAAAGTAAATTTAATTCTCCCAAATTAGTGCAGCTCTTTAATCGTTTTGCTACCTATAATGGAAGTAATCCTTACAAGGCGCCCGCTATGATTTCTTTAATTAGTCATTTGGAACAAAATGAAGGAGTCTTTTATCCTAAAGGCGGTATGATTAGTATCACTAATGCGCTCTATCAACTTTCTCTAAAGCTTGGCGTTAACTATACGTTTGGTGCATCGGTTGAGCAGATCGTAAATGCTAATCAGGTAGTAAGCGGTGTGATGGTAAATCAACAAAAAATAGATGCGGATATTATTGTGAGCAATATGGATGTGTATTATACCTATCAACATCTATTGGGCAATGCCACAAAAGCAAAAGCCATTAAAAAACAAGAACGGAGTAGTAGCGCTTTGATTTTTTATTGGGGAATAGCAAAAGAATTTCCTCAATTAGATCTGCATAATATTTTCTTTAGTGCTGATTATAAAGCCGAATTTGATGCTATTTTCAATACGGGAGCATTATGCGATGATCCTACTATATACGTTAATATCACCAGTAAATTAGAACCGGGCATCCATGCGCCATTAGGTAAAGAAAATTGGTTTGTGATGATTAATGTACCGGCTAATACCGGTCGAGATTGGTTGGAGATTGAACAGTTTTATAAAAAGGTCGTCATTAAAAAGTTAAGTGCTATTTTGGGTGAAAATATAGAGCCGCTGATTGAAGTTGCTGATGTTTTAACACCGGTCACCATTGAGTCTAGAACATCTTCTTATATGGGTTCTTTATATGGCACCAGTTCAAATAGCAAAACAGCTGCTTTTATGCGCCATCCTAATTTCAGCAAAGAAATACGAGGACTATATTTTGTTGGGGGCACTGTACATCCAGGAGGAGGGATCCCTTTGTGTTTGTCGAGTGCAAAAATTGCTGCTCATCTAATTAAGGATGCTAACCAGAACAAATAGCTGCTCTATTGCAACCCTATATTTTCTTTAATCCAAATACGTCTATATTCATTGCGCTATGACAGCAAATACCCAGATAAGTACCCTTACTTTTTTTAAGTTTTCTTCTTTATGGCAAAAGATATGGGCTTTTCATATGATGCTCTTGGCCCATATCCCCTTAAGAAAGGTCAAGGGTGTTTCGTTTTATAAACTAATGGGTAGCGGAAAAGATAAAGGGTTTAATCCCTATCCAGATTGGTCAGTTTATTGCTTATTACAAGTTTGGGATACCGAAGAACAAGCTCAATCTTTTTTTGCTCATGCGCCTATTTTAAAAGCATACACCAAACATACTCAAGAACGCTATACGCTGTATATGAAAACCATTGCTTCGCATGGTACTTGGGATGGAAAGCAGCCTTTTGAAAAAACGACCGAGTTAAATTCTACAGCTCCCATTGCTATTATTACTAGAGCCAGTATAAAATGGAAATGCTTATTTCGTTTTTGGCGCTATGTACCAAAATCGCACGAAGCCATGGATAGTAATAAGGGACTTATTTTTACTAAAGGTATTGGCGAGGCACCCTTACTGCAAATGGCTACCTTC
>Ga0222712_10006438_pt1 | contig 11600 bp, 10 predicted proteins | sample C33_657DmetaG_FD_165043 | JGI IMG/M metagenome (GOLD analysis project Ga0222712, IMG submission 165043) | Estuarine water microbial communities from San Francisco Bay, California, United States - C33_657D | ecosystem: Environmental > Aquatic > Marine > Unclassified | place: USA: California... | reverse complement strand
TTATACAGGTTTGCGCATCAGGGGTACCGATGCAAGCCGTATAAACTTTACCCTCAATGGTATTGCTTACAATGACGCCGAGTCGCAGGGTGTATTTTTGGTTAACCTGCCGGATTTTCTTTCCTCCACCAGCAGCATTCAGGTGCAGCGGGGCGTTGGCACCAGTTCAAATGGAAGTGGTGCATTTGGCGCTACTGTGAATTTGCTGACCAATGAAGTGCAGGACAAGGCCTATGCAACATTGAGCAACAGCATAGGATCCTACAATACATCAAAGCATACGTTCAAAGCTGGAAGCGGTCTGATCAATGGCCGCTATACCTTTGACGTTCGCTTGTCTTCTCTGAAAAGCGATGGATATGTAGACCGGGCCAGCAGCAATCTGCAATCATTTTATGTGTCTGCCGCCAGCATCACAGCCAACTCATCTTTGCGCCTGAATATATTTTCCGGAAAGGAAAAAACCTACCAATCCTGGTATGGCGTTACAGAGGAACAGTTGACAAACGACAGGAGATTTAACAGTGCTGGAACAGACAAAGCTGGCGAACCATACGACAATGAAACGGACAACTATACCCAAACGCATTACCAGCTTTTTTACAACACCAAGTTCAACAGCAAATGGAGTTTCAATGGAGCCTTGTTTGCCACTGCAGGAAATGGTTATTATGAGCAATACAAGGCCGAACAAAAATTTTCCAGTTATGGGTTGAAAAATCCAATGGTCAATGGCATCTCCATCACAAAGACTGATCTGATCAGACAACTTTGGCTGGACAACCTTTATTATGGCACCAACTTTTCTTTTCAAATGAAAGAGGAAAACAGGGAAATCATCCTTGGCGGTGGCAACAGCCAGTACGATGGTAACCACTTTGGGAAAATCATTTGGGCCCAGTACGGCATATCCAAAGACCATAGATGGTATGACCTTGATGCCCAAAAATCGGAGCAACATTTGTTTGGTAAATGGATGGAAAAAATAGGCTCATTGCATTTTTTTGGAGACCTGCAACTGAGAAATGTTAACTACGCAATAGAAGGCTTCAGGAACAACCCTACCCTGTCCATTGATCAACACTGGTTGTTCATCAATCCCAAAGCTGGCCTGCGTTATACCTCAGGAGAATACAGCAGTTTCATCTCCTATGCATTGGCCAACAAAGAACCCAACAGGGATGATTTTGAGGCAGGTACGGCAAACATTCCAAGGCATGAGACATTGCATGATTTTGAGGCAGGTATTGAAAGAACAGGCGGCAAGTTAAAGATTGCTGCTACTCTTTACCACATGCGCTATAACAATCAATTGGTCTTGACAGGAAAAATCAATGATGTCGGTGCTTATACAAGAACCAATATTCCGCTGAGCTACCGCACAGGATTGGAAATTGAAGCGAACCTGTCCATCTCAGAGCGGCTTTCCATCAATAACAACATTGCATTGAGCAGCAACAAGATTAAAAACCACAAAGAGTATTATGATGATTACGATGCAGGCGACCAGAAATCTGATTTTTACAGTTCATCCAACATTGCTTTCTCTCCTGCCGTAGTTGAGAACGCAACCATCTCTTTTATCTTGATCAAGGATCTCGAAACAAGGTTGATCTCAAAGTATATAAGCCGTCAATATCTCGACAATACCAGTAGAAAAGACAGAAGCCTTGATCCATACTTTACACAGGATTTTATGGTCAATTATGCTCTCCATCCCAAAAGAATGAAATCAATTGAACTCATTTTTCAGTTGAACAATATCTGGAACAAATGGTATGCCCCTAATGGATATACCTATACCTATAAATATGGCGGTGAGATGATCAGGAACAATTTCTACTATCCAATGGCAGAGAGAAACCTGATGATTGGACTCAACCTGAATTTTTAAATAATGCCAGGATTTATCTGCGAAACTGCAGATAAATCAAATTGATCCTGCCATTCAATCTAGGGATTTGATTGCATCAACTATGTTGCAGTCAAATCCCTTTTTATGCGCAATCATTTAGGCAACTTATCACTGCTTCTGTTCATCGTTCTATCTTTCACATACTGTGGATCTGCACAAAAAATAACCTACTCCTGGAAAAATCCTGCCTACACATCACAACAGGCATTTAAAAAAATATTCGTTGCTGCACTGGTGAAAAATCCACACGTGAGGACACATCTTGAAGAGGAAATGGGTATTGCTGCTGCTGCTCAAGGCTTTACGGTAGAAAGAAGCCTGGACTATTTTCCTCCAACCTTCAAGGATCAGGAACCGGGTTCAAGGGAGACCATGATGGAAAAAATTAAATCACTGCAATGTGACCTGATATTTACCATTGCTTTGGTAGAAAAACAAAGTGAGGCACGCTATATACCAGGAAACATGGGGATGTACGGGCCATTTCCAGCCTATGGTTTGAGGTTTAGGGGATATTACTCTTACTGGTATCCCTACATGTATGATCCGGGATACTATGTCACAGACAAGACATATTTGATGGAGGGCAATCTTTTCGAAACGTCCACCGAATCGTTGATATGGTCTGTTCAGACAGAAACACTGAATCCACCATCCATTGAAAAATTCAGCAAAACCCTGATTGACCTGATGTTGAAAAAAGGTATTGAAGACCTGGGCGTTTCAAAATAATTTACCCGGGGAAATTATCTCTCCAGGAGAGCATTCCTCCCGTCACATTGACTACATTGGTAAACCCAAGCGACTCCAAGACCATGGCAGCCTGTCCGCTCCTGTTGCCGCTGCGGCAATACAGGAAGACTTCCTGCTCCTTGAGATGGTCAATGGATTCAGTATCTCCAACCCTGATGTCGCCCAAGGGAAGAAGGATTCCACCGATATTGAATTCAGTGTGCTCAGCAGGTTCACGAACATCAACCAAGTTCAACGTTTCGCCGGCATTGATCTTTTCATTGAGTGCTTGTACATCGATTGTTTTCATGTTGCAAAGATAAGATTTGTATACTTTATTTGATGGGGGCCTGGAGGGAATCTGGTCTGCGTTCGGGTTTTACCATACTCAGTTTGATATCCATCAATTGACCTGAACGGATCTTGTTGGCATTCTGGAGCGCGTCATAAGGCATTGGATTCTGCCAGTACACAAACCCCAGGGTGGTGTCAGTAAAATTATCATCCATCAACACTACACCCGCATTGAGCCCGTTGACTTCCATGACCAGTTTTGCTTCCGGGTAAGTAAGTCCAAAGAGGTCTGGAACAGGTATCTCTTCCCCACCCAACCCTGCACCAATCAGTAAATCAATGGAAGATCCCATCCTGATGGGTGAGCCAGGCTTGATTGAACTTCCACCACTGAGCTGATCCTTGACAGCATTTTTGGCCATATCGGGGATAAAAGTTGTGTCTCCCATTTTCAATCCAAGCGATTTTAATTCCAGAATGGCATTCCTGAAACTCATCCCGATAAGATTGGGCATCGCAATCGTTGGAGGAACCGTGCAGTTGATGGTCAGATAGATGATGCGGTTTACCTTTACCGTTGCCTCAGGATCAGGAAACTGTTTGATGATGATATTGGGCGCCAAACTATCCACATAGATTGAATCCTGAACAACCACTTCAAATCCTTTGCTTTCCAGGTCAGCCACAACAGCACTGTAAACTTTACCCTTCACTTCTGGAACGGTCAGGTACTCTCCATGGTTGGTGATGAAATTGAGCAAAAGCAGAAAAGCCCCTACGATGAAAATAGACAGCACAAATCCTGCCAGGATATTCTGCCAAAGTGGCTTTTGGGTGATAAAAGAAAAATTCATTTCATTATTTTTTTACTGTCTCCAGCGCATCATCAATCAACATGCTGTAAAAATCACTGAGCACCAATCCCATTGCTGCTACCTGTTGCGGGATAATGCTTGCGGCACTTTGTCCTGGCACTGTATTGATTTCCAGCAGGTACGGTTTATCCTGGTCGGTATTGTAAATAAAATCCATCCGCACAACTCCCCTGCAATTGAAAACTGCATAAATGCCAGCAGCAGCATTGCGTATTTTTTCTGCCATTATATCGCTACAAACTGCTGGAGTAACCTCAACAGACTTACCCTGGTATTTTGCCTCGAAATCAAAAAACTCATTATCAGTGGTAATCTCTGTAAAGGGAAGTGTGATGATTTTTCCTTTTGACCTGAATACACCAATGGTGAATTCACGGCCACTGATGAATTCTTCAATCAACACCTGGTCGTCTTCCTTGAATGCTTTTTCGATGGCCTCTTGCATGTCTTCAGCCTTGTTTACCTTGCTCATGCCGATGCTGGAGCCACCATTGTTGGGCTTTACAAAGACTGGGAGATGCAATGCCGCAATCGCATCAGAGGATTGTTCATGTGAAGACTTAAACAAATGCACTGATTTGGCAACATGAAAACCTGAAGCGCCGGCAACGGCTACAGTAAACCGCTTGTTGAATGTGATGGCTGAAGTAGTGGCATCACAAGAAGTATAAGGAATATTCAAAAGATCAAAATAGGCTTGCAGTTTTCCATCTTCTCCGGGTGTTCCATGGATACCGATAAAAACAGCATCAAAACTGATCACCTGCGAACCCAGGTCTAGAGAAAAATCACCCTTGTTCACCATCAATTCAACGCCCTCCTTGGTTGTATGAAACCATTTTTCGGGCGTGATGTCGATCCGGTATACCTCATACTTTGAAAGATCAAGATGTTTTTCAATGGTGATGGCACTTTTATAAGAGATCACTGCTTCAGAAGAATATCCACCTGTAACAAAGGCGATGACGGGTTTACCCATGGACGATATTTTTGGAAAAACGAGAGAGATGACAAATATAAGAAAAGGTGAAGGCTTCCGCAGATACCTTCACCTTTATAACTTGTTAAACTGGATTTAGAGGTGTAAGCTTTCCTTTTTGGCCATCAATGCCTCAACGGTTTCTACATACAATTCATCCGGAACGCAACAATCTACAGGACAAACAGCTGCACACTGTGGCTCTTCATGAAAGCCCTGACACTCGGTACATTTGTTTGGGGTAATATAATAAGTATCATTGCTGATGGGTGAATTCTTATGGTCTGCATCGACTGCAGAGCCATCCATCAGTGTGAATGAACCTTTTACTGAGGTGCCATCAGCTACAGCCCACTCTACACCACCTTCATAAATGGCATTGTTGGGACATTCTGGCTCGCAGGCTCCACAATTGATACATTCATCGGTAATCTTGATTGCCATGATATTTCAGTATTTTTGATGTTAGTTTATTGCCGTCTCCATCAATGGAACAGCTGTATAAAGATATTGAATGATCTGAAAACGCAAAAATGAATTTAAACAAAAGAATAGAGGTGCTTGGCTTTCTTGGAGAATACCTGAAAGATGACAGTGACTCCTACCAGGAGCTCAGATACAGGGCTTTCATGGAGAACAAATGGTTCACCCCTGAGTATATTTTTCAGTCGGGAAAAATGATTGCTGAACAGATGCTGAACAAAGACCAGCTCTCCAACTTTGCGGCTGCATATGGCGTTGAAGAAGGGCTCAAAAACAAAACAATTGGCCTGGTGATGGCTGGAAACATTCCCTACGTTGGTTTCCATGACTTGCTCTGCATCTTTCTTTCGGGGTTCAGGGTGCGGATCAAACCTTCCTCCAAAGACAGTTTCATGATCAAAAACCTCATAGCGGTAGCCTCCGTGGCCTTTCCAGGATTTGACAATTTGGTTGTCATCGACGAAATGCTAAAAGGATGTGATGGATACATTGCCACCGGAAGTGACAACAGCGCCCGCTATTTTGAGCATTATTTCAGCAAATACCCACACATCATTCGAAAAAACAGGACTTCTGTTGCTGTTTTGGATGGAAATGAAAGCCAGGATGAACTAGAAGCCTTGGCCGATGATATCCAGCTGTATTTTGGACTGGGATGCAGGAATGTCACCCAGGTGCTTGTGCCAGAGGAATATGATTTTGTTCCCCTGCTGAGTGCCCTCCGGAAATATGATCACTACCGAGACCATGAAAAATACAGGAATAATTTTGACTACCAGTTGACCATTGCCATCATGAACAACAGGTTCTACATGAGCAATGACTCCATCGTACTGCTTGAAAATGAAAGTCCTTTTTCCCCCATTTCACAACTGCATTACCAGTATTATACCGACAAATCTGCAGCAATTGCTGCACTGGACAAAAACAAGATCCAATGCATAGTAGGAAAGGGTTTTATTCCTTTTGGGGATGCACAAAAACCAGGATTGAGGGATTTCCCCGATGGCATCGACACAATGGAATTCCTTGCATCCATTCCTTAATTCCTGAAAAATAACCTGCTCTTTTCCACAGAAAACAAACATGCGGCAAAAGAATTTGTTAAATAGGATGACAGGTTGACTGAAATTCAGACATGTTTGCTTAATTGCAGTTGATCAGGCATGCATTTTGTACTTATAAACTTAAATATTTAACCATGAACATCAAACAGACATTATCAGTTGTGCTGATTAGCGCAGTAACCACGACCGTGGCCATGTTTGGTTATGATTCATTCATCCGCAAACAAGGCCCCCTTCAACAAGGCAATGGAAAACTACCTGCCAGCTATGCAGGATTTTTTGACAGCAAAAACAATATACCCGGACAGCCCGTGGATTTTCAACCGGCTTCCCAGGCTGCAGTTCCTGCTGTGGTCCATATCACTACAACCATCGGTGGCAACCAGACCAGCAATAACCTGCCCAAAAACAAACGGAGCAGTCCATTCGGTGATTTCTTTGGAGAGGATCTCTTCAATGATTTTTTCAATGGTCCACAGACCAGGAATATGCCCCAAAGGGCCAGCGGTTCAGGTGTAATCATCAGTGAAGACGGGTATATTGTAACCAACAACCACGTCATCGAGGAAGCCAATGAAATCATGGTTACCCTGAACAACAAAAAACAATACAAGGCGAAGTTGGTGGGTACAGATCCCAGCAGCGACCTCGCATTGATCAAAATTGAAGAGAAAGGCTTGAATTTCCTTCTTTATGGCAACTCTGATAACTTGAAACTCGGTCAATGGGTTTTGGCTGTTGGCTATCCCCTGAACCTGGAAACAACAGTCACTGCGGGTATTGTGAGCGCAAAAGCAAGGTCATTGGGCCTCAATGCAAGAAAAAGCAACTCTCCCATTGAATCGTTCATCCAGACGGATGCTGCAGTGAATCAGGGCAATTCGGGTGGCGCACTGGTAGGGCCCAATGGTGAACTGGTGGGTATCGTTTCTGCCATCGCTTCCCCTACGGGAGCCTATGCTGGCTACTCATATGCGATACCAGTCAACATCGTCAAAAAAATCATCAATGACCTTCTTCAGTATGGTACAGTACAGCGCGCCTACCTTGGCATCAGTTACCTGCCAGAAAATGCACCAGAGGCTGAGAAGACCAAACAGAACTATAAAGAAGGCTTGGGTGTACTGGTGATGGATGTAACCAAAGACGGAGCCATGTCTGGCAGCGGACTGCAGGCCGGAGACTATATTACAAAGATCAATGGCATCAAGGTTGCGTCCGGTAGTGAGATGGTCGAACAGGTTGCGGGCTACAAACCAGGAGACAAGATTACAGTGCAATACCTCAGGAATGGAAAATCATATACGACCACTGTTTCCTTGAAAAACAAGTCGGGCAGCTTTGATATTGTGAAAACAGTCGTTGCCGATAAACTTGGTGCAGAATTGCAAACCCTTGACAAGAAAAAGGCCACAGAACTGGGGGTGAAAGGAGGTGTTGTTGTCAGCAGAATCAGTACAGGATTGATTGATGAGCAAACAAGGATGAGGGATGGTTTTGTTATCCTCAAATTGAATGGTGCTGAAATCAAATCAGTTGAAGAATTGAATGCTGCCATCGCGAAATCTCCGAAGCGTATCATGCTGGAAGGCTTCTATCCGGGCTATGATGGCGTATATCAGTATCCTATTGAGATCACTGAATAATACACTCAAAGATTGTTTTAAAGCGGTGGATCAAAAGATCCACCGCTTTTTTTATTGCAACCAGATCTGATAACTCCAAGGTTGTAAATGGAAATAATGGCTTTGCCCATTGCATTCATGGGCGAGGGTGGTAAAATGCTCAACGAAGGTTCCTATTGCTCCATCAAGACTCACTTCTATGTTGTGCAAAGGATACTCAGAAAAATTTATGATCACAATGGCAGTTGAATCATCGTGCTGGCGCTTGAAGCTCAATACATGGTGATCAACACTGTTTTGCAGGTGAACAAGATTGATTGCATCAGCAGCAATGGTAAAGGCTGCATGGTTCTTCCGAAGATGCAGCAAGGAACGATAAAATGCGTGCAGGGCTGGCGATTGAGTCCAATCGAGCGGATCCCGGTCAAAAAATTGTAAGCGTCTTTTATTGGGAATCTCTTGCCCACTGTACAATAGAGGAATGCCTTTATAGGTTGCAGAGAAGACCGCAAGGGGAATGGCCATTTCTCCGTATTTCTCAAATTCAGTGCCATTCCAGCTGTTCTCATCGTGATTGGAGGTAAACCATGCAGGGCAGGCTGTGAAGGGCAACAAGTCGCTGTATTGACTCAGCACAAACCTTAAATGATGTATCTGCCTTGATCCCTCAACCCTGAATTGCTTTGCTGCATTCATCCACCGCCAGGTATAGGCAGCATCAAATACCTGCATATAATCAGGATTGTCCAGTGGATCCAACTCTGCAAGCCAAAACAAATGTCGGTCTTGCTCCAGGGACTGCCTGGCTTCCATCCAAAAATCAACTGGGGTAAGCATGGCCATATCGCAACGAAAACCATCAATGCCAGATTCAGCCAGCCAATGACGCATGCATTGGATCATTGCATTTCGCAGAGCAGGGTTTTCATAATCAAGATCAATCACATCATCCCATCCATGGGCATCAAAGAAATCACCATGCTGATCTTTTTTGTAAAACTCCGGATGCTCCTTGGTCCAGTGATGGTCACACCCGGTATGATTGGCTACCCAGTCAATGATTACCTTCATGCCAAGCTGCTGCGCTTCCTGAACCAATGCCCGGAATTCTTCCATGGTGCCATATTCAGGATTGACTGTTGTATAGCTGGAACAGGCATAATAGCTGCCCATACTTCCTTTTCTGTTTTTCACTGCAATGGGGGTAAGTGGCATGAACCAAAGTACCCCAACGCCCATGTCTGCCAACCTTGGAAGATGAAGCTTGAAGGCCTCCAATGTGCCTTCGCTGGTATATTGGCGAAGGTTCACTTCATACACATTGGTATTAAGACACCAGTGAACAGGTGTAAAGGCTGACTTCATCCACGAAAGATAAGCAATGAATAGCAAAATTGTAGCGCAGGCAAACCCTGATAACGAACCATTAAAGAGCAAGAATGTTAAATGATATATTACCTTTGCAATCAATCAATGAAACAGTTTTCAATACCCACCAGATACAGGAGCCCACTGATTGCTGCCATCAAACAGCAAAGGAAGGACGCTGACAAATTGAAGAAGGACTTTACGCCCACCCTTCTTGATTTTGGTCCTTTGAAAATTTACCTGGCCAGGCATTTTGGATTTTGCTATGGTGTGGAGAATGCCATTGAAATTGCATTTGAAACCATCGAGCAAAATCCCGGTAAACGCATTTTTCTGTTGAGTGAGATGATCCACAATCCTTTTGTCAATGATGACCTGATCGCAAGAGGCTTAAAGTTCATGATGGATACCAAAGGCAATACCATCATCCCTTTTGACACCTTGACTGCTGATGATATTGTGATCATCCCAGCCTTTGGAACCACCATTGCCATTGAAGATACACTGAAGTCCATCGGCATCCAGATTGAACGATACAATACCACCTGTCCGTTTGTAGAAAAAGTATGGAACAGGGCAGAACAAATTGCCAAAAAAGGCTACAGCATTGTTGTACATGGAAAGCCATCCCACGAAGAAACCCGGGCAACTTTCTCACACAGTGATGCACATACACCCACGCTGGTCATCAATGACATGGAGGAGGCCATTGTACTGGGTGAATTCATTGCAGGAGAAAGGGATGCATCTGGCTTTACAGATTTCTTCAAAGGCCGCTACAGCGAAGGGTTTCAGCTTGAGAAAGACTTGTTGCGTTTTGGTGTGGTGAACCAGACCACCATGCTGGCCACCGATACACAGGCAATCGCAGACTACCTTAAGCAAGTGGTGATCAAAAAGCATGGCACAGACAGTAACATTGGCGACTATTTCGCAGATACAAGGGATACACTTTGTTATGCCACCAATGACAATCAAACTGCCGTAAGGCATTTGCTTGACCAAGAAGCAGATTTTGCCATAGTGATTGGAGGCAGAAAAAGCAGCAATAGTACCCACTTGGTGGAATTGTGCGAGCACAAACTACCAACCTATTTTATACAATCAGAAGCGGATATTTTATCTGATCAAGCAATCAAGGCATTCAATTGGATAACCCACGAGGAATACACAAAAACTGGTTTTTTGCCTGGTAATAAAGATGTCAAAATATTGATCACCAGCGGCGCGTCTTGCCCAGATGCCATCGTTGAGGCAGTGATTGAAAAGCTTTCGTCTTTTTATCCTGGTGCCGTAACTATGGATAGTATCAGGAATTTATGGAATTGATCATGCATTGATCCTTTCGTTTGCCCACTGAACTGCCACTGAGAATTGTTCTTCAGGACTGAGTTCACTGTTGTCCAATACCAGCGCATCATCTGCTTTTTTCAACGGTGAAACCTCACGGGTAGAATCCATGTGATCTCTGGCTTGGAGGTTTGCCTTGACTTCCTCCAAAGTAATCAGAGGATTTTTTACACTGAGTTCCTTGAACCTTCTTTCCACCCTTACATCAACATTGGCAGTCATGAATATTTTCAACTCTGCTGCAGGAAAAACAGTAGTTCCAATATCTCTCCCATCCATTACTACACCTTTGTCCTTACCAATCAATTGTTGCTGTTCCACCGCAAAATCTCTCACAGCCTTGATGGCAGCCACATCACTCACTTTGCTGGCAACTTCCATTTCCCGGATCAATTGCTCAACATTTTCACCATTCATCCAAATTTCATTGTTGCCTGTTTGGATATTCTTTTGAAATGATAGGCTGATGTTCCCCAATGCTTTTTCAATAGCAAGATGATCATCCAGATCAATCCTATGTTGAATAAAATACAGTGCAATGGCCCTGTACATGGCACCGGAATCAATGAAAATATAATTCAAGGCCCTGGCAAGTTGCCTGGCCATGGTGCTTTTCCCGCAGGATGACCAACCATCAATGGCTATATTGATTTTCTTCATGTTATGGACTGCAAAAATGGATTTTATTTTGGATAGTTGAGCAATTATAATCGGTCTGTTAATGCAACCTTACCTAAAATCTTCTCCATGCTTCATTTTTGGGCAAAAAAAAGCCCTGATCAAATGATCAGGGCTCAATAAATATGGCACCTACCTACTCTCCCGGGACGAATCCCAGTACCATCGGCCATGAGGGGCTTAACTGCTCTGTTCGGTATGGGAAGAGGTGAACACCCTCGGCATAAGCACCAT
>Ga0222712_10006436_pt1 | contig 11603 bp, 16 predicted proteins | sample C33_657DmetaG_FD_165043 | JGI IMG/M metagenome (GOLD analysis project Ga0222712, IMG submission 165043) | Estuarine water microbial communities from San Francisco Bay, California, United States - C33_657D | ecosystem: Environmental > Aquatic > Marine > Unclassified | place: USA: California... | reverse complement strand
TTATCATGGTCAATGGTATCAAATAATTCAAATGGTAAGTTTAGTTGTTTGCATAAGTCGGCCATGGCTTTGGTGTCTTTGGGCAAACACATACCCCCATAGCCACGCATGTCTGGACCACAACTTAGGTAGTTGGGACTTGAAGTGCCGCGTAACAAAAATGTTTTTAGCACTGTGTCATAGTCTGAATCTAGTCGATCACAAATTTCATACATTACGTTGGCAAAAGTCACCCGCAGAGCATTGAATGTGTTTGAATAATACTTCAGTATCTCTGCTTCGGTAGGAGTCATTTTTACACGATTCTTGGGCAACCAGGCATGTGCTTCACACACTCTGTGCCAGGCACGTTCATTTGCTGCTCCTACTGCCAACAAGTCATGATTGCGAACAAAGTCTTCTAGCGCACTACGCTCACGCAAGAACTCTGGTACAAAACAAATGTCCTTGTCATGGTACTGGTCAATTAATTTTTGTGTAGTACCGGGCACACTGGTTGATTTAAGTGCAATCACTCCTGTGTAACCAATGTTTTTGAGTCCTTGGATGGTGCTATGCACAATGCTTAGATCACATTCGCCATTGACACCTGCAGGTGTAGGCACACAAACAAACACAATTTCTGTGCCTAACAATGAATCTAGAGCAGTTGATAGTTTTGGATCATGTGCTACAACTTCATGACCGAGCATTCTAAAACCTTCACCACAAGCAGATCCTACCACACCCCAACCAGCAACACCTATTTTCATTTTAAACTTTCTAAAGTTAGTCGAATACCTTCGGGCAATGTAATCTTTGCTTCGAAGTCAGTTAGAGAATGAAATTTATCGATTGTGCCACATCGCCGTTTTACTGATCCTTTGGGAGCCGGCATGCATATAACATCGCCAGAGATGCCTGCTTCGCACAGTATTTGAATGGCCAAATCTCTAATTGAAATTTCATTATCAACACCAATGTTAACAATTTGGTTGGCAAAGTTTTCTTCCATGATCACTCGACAAGTGGCTTCGATGGCATCTGAAATGTACATGAAACTTCTGGTATTTTCCCAACCGTGCAGTGTTAAGTCACCAGTGATAGCACGTTGGTAAAACTCTGGAATAAAGTGATCCACTTGTCCAGGACCATACACATTGTGATAGCGAATGATAGCATACTCTTGACCCAGTTGAGCATGAGCTGCCACACATTGTATTTCATTTACAATTTTACTGCCACCATAACTCCAACGTGGATTGGTCACATCACCCACTACCAGTGGAACTTGTTCGTCTGTGGGCACAGGATAATCAAACAAGTCCACAGCACCAGCATAACTTTCACAGGTGCCAGTAAACACAAAACGGTTTACTTGGCCTGCATATCGATCCAGTAGATATTGTGTGGGCAGCACACTATCACGTACCACATCAAGCGGGCGATTGTAAAAGTGCTTGGTTCCGTTGTGCGCGGCCAAATGAACCACAATATCCACGTCTGGTAACGAATCTACATTTGCTTTTACAGTTAGGTCACACCCATCTGTGCGGTCTGCTCTAACCACTGAGTGCCCTTGTGCTTCTAAGACAGGTACAAGGTGTTGGCCAATAAAGCCACTGCTGCCAGTTACTAATATTTTCATTTGATATTGTACTTCTTTTTCCAATCAAAAAATTCCATTGTTTCAAATGGAACGTCGTTGTTGACATACCAAGTTTCGATATGACTCCATACTCCAGGATTGCGTTTGCGCTGTGAACAAACATTATACACTGCTACCTTGTAGCCTTTTGTCAGCAAGTAATTGGTAGCAATCACATTGTAATCTACATCTTGACAATAGAGATCATGTTCAAATGCAATGAAATCAAAAATTAGTCCAGACTCAACTGCTTTTTTAAGTGCGGTAACTGTATTTTCAGGTGGCTCAATGTCTGCTTGTAAAAAATTAATACGTTCAGGTAATCCTTGCTCCTTGGCTGCTGCCCAGTAGTCAAAGGTAGTAGCATCTTCCCAATAGATATGATTGGTTCTACAATCGGGCCAGAACGGTTGATTTCTGGTATCAAGTTCTAGACCAAACCCTTGCCACCCCAGTCTTTCCAATGCCACAGTATTACTTCGCTGTATGGGTTTCTGAGATCCTATTTCTATATAGGTACCGGTTGGTCCACACAGTCCATAGGCAAATCTGTCTACCTTGGCTTCTGCTGATTTATTAAACGTCAGGTCTTTGAGTTGATCGAAGTAGAATGTCATGGATTTCTTTGTTGGGTATTTATAGTTATAAATATATGTAGTTAATTAAAAAGGTTACAGATGACAATTCACGTTTACACATCACAAAGCATTGATTATTTCAACGACATTGGCAAATACAGTTTGGCCAGCGTATTAAAATTTCTTCCCAGCAACACAAAAATTACAGTCACTACAGAAGATTTTGACAAGTGGCCCAAATTGAATCCTAGAATCAACTTAGTTGATTTGTACAGTCTCAACAACGGGTTCAAGCCGTTTGAAGATCGTTGGCAAGGCAAAATCATGCAGAAAGTTATTAGTTTTGCCAAAAAAGGCTATACTGTGTTAGAAGGAACAGAACACGGCACTGCTGATACCATGGTATGGTTAGATGCCGATGCATTTATTAAGCGTCCGCTTGATGAAGCGTTTTTTAGAAAATTGTTAAATGGCAATCTGTCAGCACACTTAGGCGTCACACACGACAGCGGAGAGTTTTGTGTTGAAAGTGGATTTTTCATATTTGATCTAACACATCCAGGTCGCAGTGATTTTGCTAGAATTTATCGAGACTATTATGACAATGATCGCATGGAAGGCATGGGACGTTTTTATGACAGCAATGTACAAGGGCATGTGGTCAAAGATTGTGAAAAATTAGGAATTACATTTACGGAAATGAATCTCCGTCAAAAAGGCAACACACCCATTCGTGGCAGTATGGTCAACGATGATGTGGGACACTTCAAAGGCAAAATCAAACGCCAAGCCGAAGAATTGTACGAAGAATTTGCCATTAAAGATTATGTCAGTCAGGTGCTTGCATGACACATGACATAACATGGATCACAAGCTTCAGCCAAGTTTATTTTGACGCTGTAGCAAAATATAATTTACCAGGCTGGTCAATGCTGGAAGGTCGTAAGATTGCCATGACCGAAAACATGCCAAACTTTTCTTATCCAGGAATCGAAGTTATTGATGCAACTCCTGCATACCCAGATCCCAATGATCCACACTTTGCTCTTGGTGGCAGCAAGAAGGGCAAGTTTTGGCGCAAAGGCAAATGCTTTTTGTGGGCCATTCGTAACTCTAAAACACGTTGGGTGATTTGGCTTGACAGTGATGTCAAAGTGTTGTCGCCTATTGACCTAAGTCGTTTTTGGCCCCGCGAAGGTGATGTTGTTTCTTTGATTTGTGGCGATTTGAAACAGGCAGAATCAGGGTTTGTTATTGTAGATACACATCATCCATTGTTCACTCAGTGGACAGACGAATACGAGCAATGCTGGTATAACGGCATTGTTGACACCTTGCACAAGCCCTGGGACAATGATGTTTTATGGTATGTGTGTAAAAAGTTGCCGCATCGCAATCTAAGCAAGAGTGTTAGAAAAAGTCCACAAGGCTTTGAAGACACTGACCTGCTGGATTACATGTATCACTATTCGGGCAAAAGTCAAAAACATTTATTAAAAGTTTAATATGCATCACAGAATGACTACCAAACGAAGAGGGCAAGCGCATCAAGATGCATTTGCTTACAGCATTGCCGGGGAACAAGGCACGTACATTGAAATTGGTGCATTCAAACCTGCTACTAAAAACAACACATACGGCTTAGAAGTTGATCACGGCTGGAAGGGATTTAGTTTAGAACTAAACATCAAATGGAAGCAGGCCTGGGACGAATGTCTTGAACGGCACAATCCAGTGTGCTGGACTGATGCCACAACATTTGATTATCTTACTCAAGTTGATGCAATGCGCATGCCTCGTCGTATCAACTATCTCAGCTGTGATATTGAACCGCCTAACAATACATTTACTGCTCTCAAACGTGTGATTGAACAAGGTATTGAATTTGATTGTATCACATTTGAACACGACAAAGGCAATCCGGGGTTTGCACATTTGTTAGTGGACAATTATGAACAGCAGGCCATAGACTTCTTGGCACAATACAATTATCGTCCTGTGGTGCTAGATGTGTATGCAGGAAAAAATACCGAATGGTTTTTTGAAACTTGGTTTGTAAAAAATGACATCAAATATCCATCAATGAAGTTTGAAGATTGGAAGGTATGGATGGGCCTGGTATGAACATTGAAGTGATTACCAGTTTTGATCAAATGTATTATGACATGATTGGTCATGCTTGTGTAGACACTTGGTTGAGTTACTGGCCTGAAGATTTGATTCTTACCTGCTATGTAGAAAATATGACATTGCTCGAGAATCCACGCATTCGTCAAATTCCGTTTAAAGAATTAGGAACATCATATGTGCAATTTCAACTGAGTGATGAAAGTGATCGTGTAAAAACTTTTTCTAAAAAAGCCTATTCAGTCATGCATGCATTTGAACACAGCACAGCAGATTTGATTATTTGGTTAGATGCAGACGTCATCACAAAACAAACCTTGCCCAAAGACATACTAGAATCATTGTGTTCCGAAAAACAATTGGCAGCATATATGGCCGTGGATCACGACGGATGGTACAGCGCCGAAACAGGTATTTTTGCAGTCAACACACGCCACTCTGAATTTAAAAAATTTGCTGCACGGTATCGTGAACGTTACGACAATCACATTAAAAGTGATTTGCGTAGATTTTATGATGGCGAAGTGTTTGGTGCAGTGGCAAAAGAATTTAGAGCTCAACCACATCAATCTGAAATGAACGACTTATGTAGCAAGTTTACAAAGGCGTATAAAACACCACTCAAGCATACAGAGCTAGGAATTTACTTACACCATCACAAAAGCAAACATGCCAAAGCAGACTTTGTGGCTTAGGCCCAGTAAGATTCTGTGCGTTGAATTTTTAAATCTTTAGCTTTGCTTTTGCCTAATGTTTTACGATCACCTTTGAGATGATCCAAGTATGCGCCCCAGGCTGAGTTAATTAGGGGATGCCCTTCACCTGTGATCAAGTGGCTTGACCAATCTATCTCCACTAGAGGATAATGTTTTCTCACAGCATCAAACACAAACGAGTCATGCCATTCTGCTAGTGTAAAAATTCCTTGTTCGGCGTCATCGTAATACCGTTGAAACTGTGTTAAGAAATTTCTTGTGCGCTGGTTACGAAGATTCATAGCGTACAATCCACATTCGGTGTATTTGCCACGGCGTCCTAAAAAACATAGATCACTTGTTTCTGGACACAGTCTTTCTAAATCTTCTTGGGTTATAGGACTATGACATACTGTGTCTGCGTCCATCCAAATCAACCAATCAGTATCAATGTGGTTGGCACAGTGAAAAATACTATACACCTTGTGGGCAAATCTCACAGCGTCCCATTTGAATCCTTTGCCGGCATCTTTACGTTGAGATCTAACTGGATCAGCACCGACATCACCATTGGCCTTGGGCACGCCTTGCCATTGTTGTTTAAATGCAGTGAGGTCAGTAACTACAGAGATATCACGCACTAGAAGATTAGGTGCTGTTTCAGTTACGTTACATCCTTCAGCATACACTACCAGATCAACTGGCCAGTTTTGCAAAAACGTTTGGATCATGCGTTGGCCGTACTTTGCATAACCATCCGCGTTGAAAGTGGTAATTACAGTGTATTTCATCTCACATACTTATGATCAATAACATAGCCTATTTTCCTTCTCAGTGTGCTCAAAACAGCAGGCCCATAATGTCGGCAGTGTTGGATTACTTACAAGCCCGTGGCATACAAACACAGGAAAATTCAATGGAATCTGATGCGGCGGTAATTTGGTCAGTGTTGTGGGCAGGGCGCATGGCACCCAATCAGGCTGTGTACAAGCACTATAGATCACAAGGCAAGCCAGTAATCATAATCGAAATAGGTGCGTTATATCGAGGCAACACCTGGAAGATCGCAGTAAACAACATTACCTCGCAAGGCTACTATGGCCACTTGGACAATTTAGATTGGGACCGACCTGCCAAACTAAAGATCAGTTTGGCCACACAACTTGGGTCCAAACCCAATATTGTGATTGCCGCACAACATGATCGCAGTTTGCAAGTTGCTGGCGTCAACATGACTGATTGGGTCAACAACACAATTGGTATTCTAAAAAACAACACAGATCGTCCCATTACTATACGCCCGCATCCGCGATGCAGATTGATGTTAGGCAACTTGCCACCTGGTGTGAGTGTTGAACCCCCAAAAAAACTAGCCAACACATACGACAGTTATGACATGCATTTTGATTGTCATGCTGTGGTAAACTACAATTCCGGACCGGGCATACAAGCAGCCATTGCAGGAGTACGTCCAGTTGTGGATATGACCAGCTTGGCGTATCCTGTAGGGGTTGGATTTAGCGACATTGAACAACCTTATGAAACAGATAGAGACTTATGGCTTAGACAAATTTGCCACACTGAATACACACTTGATGAATTGCGTAAAGGAACATGGCTAAAAAGAATAGAACCCGCACTGACCAAATGACCGACTGCGCCTGCGTTATTCACGGAACTGGATATGACTGGATCTATGTTGAACGACTGTATAACATGTTGAATCGACGACTATCTGGCGGATGTCGCATGCATGTTTATACAGAACATGATAGATCAGTACCACCACACATGATCAAACACTGTTTAGAAGAGTGGAAAGGTATTAGTGGCCCAAAAAAGTCTTGGTGGTACAAAATGCAGTTGTTCAATCCAGAACACTATCAAGGCAACTTGTTGTATTTTGATTTGGATGTGGTGATCAACGGAGACATTACTTGGATCACACATCTTGATACTGAAAAGTTTTGGTGCATTAAAGACTTTAGATACTTGCAAAAAGAAACTTTTTCTGGAATCAACAGCAGTACTATGTGGTGGAATGTGGAACGCTATCAACATGTGTGGGAAAAGTTTAAATCTGAAGACGTATCCAAAACAGTAAAGCAGTATCACGGAGATCAGGACTATCTCAATGCCACAATTGATTACAACAATCGCAGATACTTTGACGTAACCCGAATCAAAAGTTATCGCTGGCAAGTAGCAGATGGCGGATTTGCCTTTCCCATCCGTGTGCCACGCTCGCCAGGCGCTGGCGCCGTGATTGATTCAGATACCTGCGTTATAGTGTTCCATGGCCAGCCCAAGCCACACGAAGTACACGACCCTAAAATTGTACAACTTTGGGTTTAGTTTTGATCGGTTGACCAATAATTGCCGTTTTGCTATAATTAGGACTTATCAACAAGGAGCCGCTATGGGGTACAAGGTAATTGAGGTTGATGCCATGCGTGAAAAATACGGTGCCCGTCCAGGACTAGAAGGTCCGTTCAACTTCTCGGGCAGAGTGTTGTATTATGACAACAAAGAAGGTGCCTACTATGACCCCCGTACTGACTTCTATGTGAGCCAGGAGGAAATGGATGCGCTCAACCAACAATTTTACGAAATCTTAAAAAGGTAATACTTTTGTTATACTTTGCTTATGGAATGAACACCAACCGTGAGGGCATGGCTCAACGCTGTCCGGGCGCCCTGAGCTTGGGCCACGCACGCCTGATTGACCATGCCTTCCGCTTTGCCATTCACGCTGATGTAGTGCCGTGCCAGGGTTCCTATGTGGACGGTGTGTTGTGGCGCATTGATCAGTATCATTTGAATAGCCTGGACAATCTGGAAGGCTTTCCCTGGTATTACAATCGCGGGCAATTTGCAGTGGAACACCGGGGTGGAGTGGTTGTTGCAGAGTGTTACTTTATGCAACCAGGAAACGAGGACAGTCTGCCCAACCAAAGCTATTTTGACATGGTGGTGCAGGGCTATGAGCAACATGGCGTGCCTACAGAGCAGGTTTTTAATAGTGTATACGATAGTATTACATAACCCTCCAAATTGGCGGGACTTGACCAATAAATGGCAATCTGCTACAATAGTGGCATACAAAGAAAGGTAGATATGGATATTCGTGTTCGAGCCGCAGTAAAAACCCTGGGAATTTTGGGGTATCTAGCCATAATGGTAGTGGCAATTCAGGTAGTAATAAAGTATGCACCTGTGGTACTACTTCAGTACACCGTGGCCACACTGCTCATTGTGGGTTTTGTATACTGGATGTATACTATAGTATTAGATCGATTGCAGTCGCAAGAAATTTTAGATAAACTGAATTCTAAAGGTTGACCAATAATTGCCAATTTGCTATAATACACACATAGACAGCAAAGTTCAACTGCACACCAAGGAGCCAACCATGAGTGCAATTCGTATCGTTCGCGGCGTTTACCGCAACAAGGCCATTCAAAACCAAGTGTTTACTCTGGTGAGTGGATTTCAAACTGGTGCCAAAGGTGGCTATGTCACCGTGGAAAATGATGGCACCTTTCCCAACTGCCCTGCCGCCATCCGCATCAAGGTAGAAAACATTTCAGACATTGAGTATACTTCAGGAGAAGCTGTGAAAGAAAACACTGTAAAGTTCAAGCCCACTGTGGTGGCAGAGACTGATGAGCAAGCCATGGACCGTATTCGTGAGCGTTTTGATATCCTGCATGAGATGACCAAAGCCTGCGTGAGCGGTGACATCCGTGCAATGATTGTGAGTGGCCCTCCTGGCGTGGGCAAGAGCTTTGGTGTTGAGCAAGAGATTGACAAGGCCTGTTTGTTTGACAAGCTGGCCAGCAAACGCCTTAAGGCAGAGGTTGTTAAAGGCTCAGCCACTCCTATTGGCCTGTACCAAACTCTGTACAAGTATTCAGATCCCAATTGTGTGTTGGTGTTTGATGACTGTGACTCTATCCTGTTGGATGACGTTGCACTGAACTTGTTGAAGGGTGCCTTGGACTCCGGCAAGAAGCGCAAGATCTCCTGGTTGGCTGACAGCCGTGTGTTGCGTCATGAGGGCATCCCAGACAGTTTTGAGTTCAAGGGTTCGGTAATTTTTATTACCAACTTGAAGTTTGACACCATGCGCTCGCAGAAATTGCGGGACCACTTGGATGCATTGCAAAGCCGGTGCCACTACTTGGACTTGACACTTGACACCATGCGTGACAAGGTCCTGCGTATCAAGCAGATTGCCAAAGACGGTGTGTTGTTCCAGGACTACGACTTTGAAGAGTGTGTGCAGGACGAGATCATCGACTTTATGAACGATAACCAAACTCGCCTGCGTGAGATGAGTTTGCGTATGGCTCTTAAGATTGCAGACTTGCGCAAGATGTCAGTGTTGAACTGGAAGCGTCTTGCAGAGACCACTTGCATGAAACCCGCAGGAGCCTAACATGTATGAAATTTGGGATGATGACTTGTACCTGTACTCGGTGGATACTGAGTACGAAGCAGATGAACAGCGTGAAGCAGGGTTTACTGTGAAGTGCCTGGAATACTACGGAGCGTGACATGGAAAAATTTGCAGTTTTTGTTGGTGCAGTTGTGATTGCTATTGTAGGGCTCTTGTTACTGAGTTTCTTACTGAGCTGGCCAGTGTACATGCTGTGGAACGGTTGCCTGGTGAGTGCCGTAGCAGGGGTCAGTGAAGTAACCTGGTTGCAGGCCTGGGGTATCACTATCCTATGTGGCTTCTTGTTTAAGACTAGCATCAACTCAAAAGATTAACCCTCCAAGGTTATCCCGGGCATTGGTTGGCTCCGGCCCGGGCTTTGTGGCAGGTACCCGTAAAACGGTACCTGTCTTTTTGACTTTTTGCGGCGGTAAGTATATACTGTTACAATGCCGCAACACCTGCTGATACATCTAAGCCAAGGCTTGACACTTCAATTTCAAATACGAGCAACTCCTCTTGCTGAGCTGTGGGTTGAGCGTATGCAAGCCCGCGGCAATTATCCCTTAAACCATCCAAATAGATTTTACGGCTTTGGCTCGCAATTGGAAGAGCGCATTCGTGCCGAAATTATGATCGAACAATGTATCACGACAATTAACCAACACACTCCTATCATCGAGCGTGAGTTTGATTGGAGCCAGGACAGCCTCAATTACTTACACAACATCTTTGAACGCTATCATGGACTGCTAGATCAACAAACATCTGAATACTGGCAACAGGCACCTGTTGCTGTGAGACAGGCACTGTCAGAATTAAACCTGGCTGTGCATAGATGTGAGACTGTGCTCGAAAGTGTGAAGCCAAGATTTGTTTGCACTTGGTTTGGCATGCCTAAGACAAAGAAACTTGACCCTGCTCAGTTGGCGCAATGGGGCGAGACACAAATACAATTTGGAACTGTGTATCTCAACTATTGTGAAATTGGAAAAACAGTTGAGGACTTGGCACAAGACAATGATGCATACATAGGTGACGACGCATTCCGCCCATTTAGTTATTACAGTGCCGATTTCAATGTGGCGTTCTTTGACCAAGATTTAAGTTTGAAAGAGCCCAGTATACAACAATACATTGACCAACATCGAGATTTTTTTCTTGCTCATCATATAACAAATGTGTATAATGCAAGAGCACAACCACTGCGTTTTCCTGTTGCAGATTTAAAATACGCAGGCGATACCAAAGAACTTATAACACAAATAGCACACCAGCAACGGGTGCTTGAAGTAGACATACAATGAAAAGATGCACCATACAAATTCGAGATGAAGTAAACATCAAGCTAGAGGGCATCGACTTGGATGTGCGCAAGGCCTTGGTCAATGCTTTCAAATACGATGTGCCCTATGCAAGATACTTGCCAGCAGTAAGGCTAGGTCGTTGGGATGGCAAAGTCAGTTACTTCCAGTTGGGCGGGTCAACATACACCAATCTGTTACCAGAGATCATGCCCATCCTAGAACGCTACAACTACGACATTGAACTGGATGACCAAAGAGAATACTCCACTACATTTGAGTTTGCTCAAGTTACAGAACAAACATTTGCACACAAGACTTGGCCTAAAGGACATCCTGCAGAAGGGCAACCTATCCTGTTGCGTGATTATCAGGTAGAGATTGTGAACAACTTTCTAACCAACCCGCAATGCATACAGGAAGTGGCCACAGGTGCAGGCAAAACAATTATGACAGCTGCCTTGAGTGCATCAGTAGAGCCATATGGCAGGTCCATTGTGATTGTGCCCAACAAGAGTCTAGTTACACAAACTGAAAAGGACTATGTTAATCTTGGCTTGGATGTGGGTGTTTACTTTGGCGACAGAAAAGAACATGGACGCACACATACCATCTGCACTTGGCAGAGTCTAAATGTACTGCTAAAGAATACCAAGGCAGGGGTGGGAGAGGCAACCATACAGGACTTTATTGAAGATGTGGTGTGCGTGATGGTGGACGAAGTACACATGGCCAAAGCAGATGCACTCAAGACCCTGCTGACCAGCGTGATGGCTAGAGTGCCAATTCGCTGGGGTTTGACCGGTACTGTGCCAAAAGAGAAGTTTGAAA
>Ga0222712_10006435_pt1 | contig 11605 bp, 10 predicted proteins | sample C33_657DmetaG_FD_165043 | JGI IMG/M metagenome (GOLD analysis project Ga0222712, IMG submission 165043) | Estuarine water microbial communities from San Francisco Bay, California, United States - C33_657D | ecosystem: Environmental > Aquatic > Marine > Unclassified | place: USA: California... | reverse complement strand
GTTGAAGGCTACGTTGAACAGATGACACTTGAACAATTCAATGGTGCGATGCTTTTTTTTTCGACTTTGCTCAACGAACTAAGCAACACTTCGCTAGATTATTTGGAGAACGAAGTGAAGAAGTTGACGACGGAATTGATGGAGCAATTGAAGACCGAGAAGGACTGAATCAAGTCTTAGGTCGCTACGGGTGGTATCATTTGTTCATGGAAGCGTGCGGGCGCGACATAACAAAGTTGGACGCAATTACGGAAAAATCAGCGTGGGAAATATTTACATTTATGACTTACCTAATAGATTACAACTATGTCGAACATTCAAAGCTACAACGCGCTTATAGATAGGTTCAAAGCATTTGCTTCTGGACACTTTATTCTCAAAAGATTCTCACACGGACAGATTGAAGTTTCCGACCTTGAAAAGTTTGGTGAATATCCATTCATGCACGTCGTGCCTTCGAATGTTTCTTACTCGAAAGGCATGAAGACGTTTAGTTTTCAGATTGTCCTTGCGGACTTGCCACGTGATAAAGAAGATAAGAGCGAATACCAACGCGAAGTGTTAAGCGACCTTCAACGGATCGCTGAAGACTTGGTTGCTGAAATTACCAACCACCGTGTTTTGTTTGGTGACTTAATCACAGTACAAAATGTCACGCTCGAACCCTTCTTAGAAGAGTTTCAACACACGTTAACGGGTTGGACAATTAGTCTTGACTTACTCGTTCCTTACTATTGGGACGCTTGTTCTATTCCTGCGGAGTGGAACGATATGTGGGAAAGTTCAACAGGCGGTACGGGTTCAATCTTGACATTCATCAATTCAATCACACGCGACGAGAACGGAAACGTTAGTCTTGTCAACGACGAAGCAACACCAGCACCGAACTACTACTACGGGACGGACGACGAAGGTGTTCGCGGTTGGTATCTATTGACCGACGAAGTAGGTTTGACGTGTGAAACGATAGGAGATTGTCAAACGATTATCGACATTGAAGCGGCAATTGACGCACTTCAAACCGAAATACTTTTAAAGGCGAACACAGCCGACATTAGCGCGGTTGGTTTCTCGAATGATTACAACGACCTTGACAACAAGCCGACGATTCCTGCAGCGCAAGTTAATAGCGATTGGAACGCAACGAGTGGAGTAGCTCAGATATTAAACAAACCAACCATTCCTTCATCACTACCACCAACAGGAAACGCAGGTGGCGACTTGACAGGAACATATCCAGACCCAACGGTTCATCGTGTTCACGGCATTGACTTCCAAAATGGAACACCTTCAGCCGACGACGTGTGGGTGTACGGTGGCTCACCTGCTAAGTGGCAACATCAACACTTGAACGCTTCGCAAGTAGATAACGATTCAAGCGTAACAGGCACAACAACTAAACTCGCACTTGAGCATTTAGATAGCACGAAAGTACCAACAACGCGAACGCTCACAATTAACGGCACAACGCAAGATTTGTCAGCGAATAGAACATTTACCATAGCGAGCAATCCAGGCACAGTTACAAGCGTAGCAGCTTTGACATTAGGCACAACAGGAACAGATTTAAGCAGCACCGTTGCAAATGGAACAAGCACCCCTGTAATAACGCTCAATGTACCTACTGCAAGCGCAACGAACAGAGGTGCTTTGAGTTCAACGGATTGGTCTACATTCAACGGCAAGTTTACGCTACCTTCTTTGACAAGCGGAAGCGTTCTATTCAGCAATGGAACAACGATAGCGCAGAGTAATGCTAACTTCTTTTGGGATAATGCGAATGGTAGGTTGGGTGTTGGTACGGCTACGCCTGCTTATGCTTTAGATGTTACAACAGATATTCGAGCATTAAGATTATACACCAATATAATTAGAGACTCAAACGCAAATGCTTACATAAATAATACTGTTACTAACGCAGCTACAACAGATATTTCTATAGGAAATGCAACAGCAGCAAGTATTACTTTAACTTCTAAGGCGGCAGGTAAATTTGTTTTTACAACAGGCAACGTCCTCATCGGCACAACAACAGACGCAGGGTTTAAGCTCGATGTGAATGGGACGTCGAGGGTAACAGGAACAGGTTCTACGAGTGCGACTACTTCACTAACTGTACGAAATAGCGCAGGAACGGCAATGCTAACTGTGAAGGATGGCGGTAGTGATAAAGTAGTAACAATGGCTTCCGCTTTGATTGCTTCGATAGATATTTCTTCGACAATCATTCAAGTAGGTAGCGGTAATTCAATTCGTTTTATTGCTCCAAGTGGATGCGCTTTTAATACTGCATACGCAAGCCCTGACGCATCTGCACAAGTAGATGTAGCTTCCACAACAAAAGGATTCTTACCTCCTCGCATGACCACAACGCAAAAGAATGCTATTGCTTCGCCTGCGGCAGGGTTGGTTGTTTACGATACAACTTTAGGTAAGTTATGCGTTCGTGGTGCTTCAGCGTGGGAAACAATAACATCAGTTTAATAATTTATACAATGGCTAAAATACAACCAATAGTCTTTCCTTTAAACGCAGGAACAGCAACAGAAATGAGTGTTCTCATTCTCAACTTTGAAACAAGCGCAACAACTTGCACTACCTACTACGAATTAAAGACTGACGAAGGCGCTGTTCTAAGCAATGGTAACTACACGCTAACCGAAGAAGAATTTGCATCGTGGGGAACAGACAACGAGTACGTTGCTGAATGCGTAGCGAAGGCAATAGGAGTAACAATTTTATCTTTCTAAATATGAACCTTACCGAAGAACACTTGAAGCAGTTAGACGCTTTTATTCAAGAGATGCCTGTCAAATTTGGCTTACCATTGATTCAGTTTTTCAACAAGATAAAAGAGGAAAGCGAAAAGGAAAATGGCTAACGAACAGAGCGCACCAAACTTCTTCGCTGTCGTGAATGACATGGCTAAACGCTTTGTCGAATTGATGCAATCCGACTATCGCATGAAGCGAAAGGTGGGACGCAACTTTACGAACGCGGTGTCAAGTGGTACGCTCGAAAAGTCGTTAGCTTATCGATTGAAGATAAAAGGCAAAGCAATTGATATTTCAATATACGCAAAAGGCAAAGCATCGAATTATTTTCTTGCTCGTGAGAATGGACGCAGAGCAGGAGCGAAACCGCCACCTGTCAGCGCAATTCTTGACTGGATGCGAATCAAACCAATAAAACTACGCGACAAGGAAAGCGGTAAATTTAAGAAGCCAACAGAATCACTCAAAAGACAAGTCGCTTTCTTAATTGCTCGCAAGATTGGACGCGACGGAATCAAGGGGTGGAAAGCATTCGACTACGCAATGGAGAACATTTGGGACGAATATGAAGCGAAAGTAGTTGAAGCATACGGGAAAGACTTCAACGCAACAATAGAAAATCAATTTAACGATATACAATAATGGCAATTACAATAGAAGACCAACCATACGAATACACTCCAGTCGGACAACGGCTCATGATTGTTTGCAGGTCAACGAATGTTACAAACGCAGGCTTTCGCTTCGTGTTCGACTTTGGTTCGTTCCAAGTCAACGTACAACCCAACGCGCAAAACAAAGGAATGTTAGACCTCGCTCCAATATTCCGCGAATCGTTATTTCACGACGCTTCACTTTTAACAACGTCAGCGAGCGCGGAGAACACCAGCGTTGCGTCCATTTCTTGCACGATAAAAGAAGGGTGGTTGGTCGACGGGGTGTTTACGGTAAGCGGAAGTGGAATGGCTGACATAGACGACGTGTACGCGTTTCTCGCTGAATACCAAGTTTCGGACGGTTACAAACCAAACCCAAACACACGCTACGCGCTTGACGGCATAACGAAGTATTTAATGAGTGAAAGAACAACCGACACGCACAAATGGAGCGAAGCGGCAGCGCGTGGTTTGTCAAGCGACTACGTGTATATTCCAACGCGCGTAGCTGACTACGGTGTTTTATACGCGCCTTCAGCAACGGCGTTACTTGCTGACAGCGATTTTGATATTGCGGTTTATTCCTCTTACGACAACGACGACGTTTTGATTGACACGCAGTTTTTAACAATGGATAGCGACCCTTTATTCGTTAATGTCGTGGGTGCTTTTTACGCTAACGTTGACGCGAATGCTATTGTTGATTTAACAGGTGCGAAATACTACACTATACAATTTGGAAAAGAAATTGCGTTCCCCGTTTACACACCTGCTTCACGCGTGTATTGTTTTTATCTTGTTCCTGACGATTGTCGTTTTGACAATGTTCGTTTGGGTTGGACAAACACTTGTGGTGGTACTGATTACTTCAACTTCACGAAGAAGTCGGAGCTGTCGTTTAACTACGATCGCAAACAATATCAAAAAGTAATTGGAAGTTACAACACGAGTTCATTCGGTTTCAACACCTACGACAGAGGCGCAACGGATAGGTACGTCACAACGACGAAAGGACTACAAATAAATAGCGACTGGGTGTCGGTTGGTGAGTTCAACTTATTACAAACGCTTTGCCGTTCCAACGACGTGTTTATAATTAACGACGACGGAACGCTCACGCCTGTCTTGGTCGACACTCAGAACTTTGTTATTAAGGACGAACGTTATTCGAAATTATACAACGTTACTTTGAATTTGAAATATTCTCAACCCGTTGGCTTATGATGAACCAAGTGATACTAACGTTAACCGATAGCAACGGCAACAGCTCGATTCTCGACCTTTACGAGAACGAGAAGATGCACCTCAATTACAAGTTTACCGACATTACCGACTTCGCTTCCGTAGGTAACTACTCGCAGGAGTTTCGCGTTCCTGCAAGTGCAACAAATGTAGATTTCTTTGGTGCTATCTTCAACGTGAACTTCGACGGTTGGTTTGATTTTAGAAAGAAGGTCGAAGCGGTGTTGACAGTTAACACAATACCAATTGCAAGCGGTCACATTCAAGTTAAAAAGTTGTATTGGCAAAGCGGTAAACTATTCGAATTTGAAGTTGTGTTTTTTGGTGAAGTGCCAAACCTTGCACGCTTGCTCAACGAGAAAAAGTTGAAGGACATTGAGAGCATCGTTGCAGGCGACTTGGACTACGACTTACTTCACGAATACGTTGAAACACCACCCAACGAACACACGATATTAACGCTATGCGACAAGTGGAATCTAACTGCAACGAACGTTGAAGGTCAACCCGTTTATTCAACCGTTATTGCAGGGCAACCGACTTATAAACCATTGTACGTTGGACACTTAACGCCTGCCGTTAAGGCGCAATACTTGTTCGATGAAATAATGAACGACGCAGGGTTGCAATACACAAGCGACAATCTTGCGAGCTGTTTGGATAACGTCTACGTTCCATTCGTGAACGGGCAATACTTAGATACAAATGCAGGTTTGAACGACAACGCAAGTTTACTTGTAGCTACTTCAAACATATCAACAAATTTTAATTCTGGAACTACTTCATTTTTCCCTTTATATTTAGATTATGTTGAATTTGAAGACGCAGGTTCTAATTGGAGTGGCGGTGTTTTTACCGCTCCTTTTTCTACTCAATATACTTTTCAAGTTTGGACAAATGGAACATACACTATAAATGCAGGTGGTGGGCAATTTAGTTTATTGTTTCATTTTTTTGTAAATAACGAATACTCAACAGGTTTTATAAATCAATTTGATAATGGTGAAATTGCAGTAAATCAAAATATTACAATATCATTAACCCAAGGAGATACATTTAAGGTGTACATTGATAATGAAGGTGGTTTTATTACTGACGTCGATGTTGATTTAATAGGAAACGGAAGCGGTGGTATTGATGACTTTAGCGGAACGGGAATAAAACTTGTTTCGATGTCAACTGCATTAACTGAAGCAACAGTTCAAATGGAATTCAACGCTCCAGACATGAAGCAAATTGATTTTATCACTTCAGTACAAAAGATGTTCAACCTTGTTTTCGTGGCCGACAAGACGCTTCCGAACACGCTTCGCATTGAACCAATGGTTGAGTACATCGCAAGCGGTAATACGCTCAATTGGTCGCAGAAGTTAGACTTGTCGAAAGACATTATGTATTCACCAACGACCGACCTGCAAAAGTCTAAGTTCTCTTTCACATACACCGAAGACGGCGACTATTTCAATTCGGTATACAAAGACAACGGGCGCATCTACGGAAGGTACGAAGTAACGGAAAACGACTTCGAAGTAATTAACGAGTTCGCAACAGGAGAAGAAAAGGTTGAGTTAGCATTCGCGTCCACTCCTTCAGCACCTGTGGAAAATACGAACGTCGTTGTGCCTAAATTCTTGAACTCAGAAGGCGAGTTTGTGCAACCTAAACCTCGCATTCTTTACTACTTCGCTGACTTCTTTGTCAATATGTACGACGAAGTGAGCGGTGACGTTTTGCAAACTGCGGTTAAGTGTCTTAACAACTACTCGACAATGAACGCGACGGTAACGGATAGCGACCTCAACTTCGCTCCCGAAGTACCTATTCACACGATAATAGCGAACCCATACGAGAACTTATACAACCGTTGGTGGCGTAACTACTATCGCGAGTTATTCGACGGACAGGCGCGCATCCTAGAAGGAATGTTTGCACTAACGCTCAACGACGTTTTCACGTTTCAATTTTCAGATAAAATATGGATAATAGATTCTTGGTGGCGCGTTCTTGAAATTCAAGGCTACGTCGTAGGTGAACAAGACCTCACCAAAGTGAAACTTATTCGCGTGCTCGACATCGACAACGGCTGCGACCTTTTGCCCGTGTCCGCTAACTTAGACCAGTCTTTAAATTGGGAAACACCGAACGGCGACCCTGCGGTAATAACGCAAGAATGTTGTTTGCGTTTTGGCTACAATTGGAACATCGCAAAGAACGATTGTTTCTCGCAACCAAACGGCGGCACACGTTCCTTCATAACGCAACAAGTACCTTCACTTGCACCAACGCGATTCGGTGCACCTGTGAGCTTCAATGGTTCAATCACGCAACCAGTTAGAACAATAACTACGGACTACGTTGTGACGAATTTCGACCGAATGATTTTCGCAGATACGACAGCAGGCGGCATAACTATTTATTTACCTTCTGCAACGACAACGGCAGGGCGTGAATTGATAATACAACGCGTTGTTTCGGGGGCTAATCCACTAACGGTACAAGCATACACAGGAGAAACGGTCGAAGGTAGCGGAAGCGTTACGTTGAGCGCAGCAGGTGACACAATAACAATAATAAGTAATGGAAGCGACTTCAAAGGAACATCTACAAAGTAAAGCGGGCGCAATGGTCGCCTGTTTGGAGTTCATTAAATTGAACATAAAAAGCGAAAGCAACTACGGACGCATCGCGAACGGCAAAAACAAACTATCAAAATGGTTGTGTCGATTGCATAATTGCACCCCAATTTATGTAAACGTAGCGTTTTGGATATTTATAATTTATATAATCTTCTTCTAAAATGGCAACAACAATTGATTTAGTAGTAAATAGTAACGGTGTAACTGTTCTTAATCAAACAACTGTTGCTGCTGAAGGAACAGCTGAAGCGGTTAAGTCGTTAAACCAACAATACACCGCCTTAAAGAAACAGCAAGAACAATTTAAGCCAAACACAAAAGAGTTTAAGGAATTAACTCAACAAATGGCTGAATTGAAAAAGCAGATGAAAGAATCTGCTGACGCTGTTGCTCAAAGCACTCAACCAGCTATTGAAGGATTAAGAGGAACGTTTGGAACAATGAAAGAGCAAGTAATGAACTTCAATTTTGAAGGTCTTACTGAATCTCTTAAATCTTTTACTGTAAATCTCGCGCGTGTTAATGTTTCGAGTATTACAGGTTCTTTAAAAGCAATGCTGGCAGCGGGTGTTCAAGGTTTCAAAACTTTAGGAAATGTCATTAAGCAAAATCCAATTTTTGCTGTAGCGGGTTTGCTTATTGGTATAATATCTTACTGGAAAGAAATTAGTGATTTAGTTAGTGGAAAGAAGGGAATGTTGGAAAGTCTTAACAAACAAGCGGACGCATTAAAAACACAGGAACAATCGTTAACGCGTCAACTAGCGTTACAAAAAGCGTTAGGCGAAGGAGCAGCGGCAATTTTAAGGACGGAACTAGATATGCTTGCAAACAAACAAAGGCAAGCGGAAGTTGCAATGGAAATAGCGGTTCTTGAAGACGATAAAGTAAAGTTTTTAGAAGCGCAACAACAACAGTTGACCGCAATTAACGACACAGAAATGCGTCGAATAAAAATACATAAAGACGCGCAATCATTACTTGATAAAATACGCGCGGGTAAAGATGATGAATACAATAAACAACTTCTGCAAAATCAAGCGTTTAGTGAGTACAAAGCGCGCACGGAAGAACTCGGTGTAGAGCAGCAAAGAAATAACGAAAGAGCAAGACAAGTCAACAACGAAATTGCCGACGCGCAAAGACGCGGAAACGACGAATTAGTAAAAAAACTTCAATTAGAAAAGCAATCTTTATACAATCAAAACGTTTCCATTCAATCGAACAAAGACGAAATATGGAACGCAGGAATGGCTGCGAAAGCTAATGTTAAAACAGAGAAAGAACTTGAGAGAATAGCAGCGAGCAAAGCTAAGCAAGCAGAGCGCAAGAGTGCTGCAGATGCAGCAGCTAAGAAGTTAGCAGATGATATCTTAGCTATTGAGAAGAGTATGGTAGATGTTACGAGATCTCTGATGCCTGACAAAGAAAGAGAGATTTTGTTATTGGAAGAGAGGCAAAAACAAGAGCTCGCTACATTTACAAAAGCTAAAAAGAGCGAAACAGAAATAGCAGAATTAAAGAAATCTCACGCTACCGAATTAAAAATTCTAACGGATAAGTACGACAAAGAAGCGCAAGAAAAAGAAGCTGAAAAGTTAGCAAAAGAAAAGGAAGCAGCGCAAGAAAGATTAAAAGAAAAACAGCAAGAACTAATTGACTTGCAAACTATTATTGACACGGCAGACGAAGGTAATTTTCAAGCTACATTATCGCAACAGCAACGCGATTTAATGGCTTCGCAAGATTACTACTTCAATCTAATTTCACAAGCGGAAACGGCAGGCTTAGACACCGCAGCATTGATTGAAGAACAAGGACGCAAAGAGAATGAAATAAAAGACAAGTACCGCAAAGAAGACGAAGCTAAACAACAAGCAACGCAAGACTTCAGACTGAAGCAATTAGGCGAATCATTCGCAGCACTTGGAGCGTTAAACGACGCGTTTACAAAGAAAGGACAACAGCAATCGAAGAAACAATTTCAGATTCAAAAAGCGTTGAACCTTGCGTCCGCTGTAGTCGATACTTACGGTGGTATCAATAGAGCGTTGAACGACAAGACTATGCCTTCGACAACGGCGCGTATTATTCAAGCGTCAATCGTTGGAGCAATGGGACTGGCTAACGTTATCAAAATATCAAAGACGGAATACGGAAATGCAAGCGCACCTTCGGGAACAAACATGAGCGCGGGTGGTGGTGGTGACGACGGCACAGCTGCTCCTTCGCCTGCGAACTTCGCCTTCTTGCAGAACCAACCGAACCAACAACCACCGCTTCAGGCGTACGTTGTTGGAACGCAGGTGTCAAGCAACTTAGAGGCACAACAACTTATTCAAAATCAATCTCGCTTAGGCGGTTAAAAAAAACAATATGAAAAAAATTAAAGTAATTGAATACGGAATTGACGACGCTGGTTTGTTGGGTGTGTTCGCTATCTCCGTTGTTGAACAACCCGCAATCGGTGTGGACTTCGTGGCCTTATCGGAACAGCACAGCGTCAAATTCAAAGAAGATTTTAGAGGGTTGTTGTACGGTGCTTTGCTTATTCCCGACCAACTCATTTACAGACGCGACGACAAGACGGAAGAAGAATACTACGTTAAGTATTCGAAGGACACGATTCGCGCTATTGCTTACAACTACTTAAAGCAAAACATGACGAACAACGCAACAGTTGAACACGCAAAAGTTGTGGACGGTGTTTCGTTGGTTGAAACGTGGATCATTGAAGGCGAAAACGACAAGTCTAAGAACTTCGGGTTCGACCTTCCTGAAGGAACGTGGTTCGGTTGCATGAAAGTAGAGAACGACGAAGTGAAACAACAGATTCAAAACAAAGAAGTGTTGGGTTTCTCAATCGAAGGAAACTTTGCCGTTGAGAAAGAAATGTACATGAACTCACACGACGAGTTCGCAGCCATTCTTGCTGAAATAAACGAACTTCTTAAAGGTGAATAAGAATGAACATCGAAGCGGGTGGGTTCTTAAAGGTTGAATTATTCAACGACGACGCTAACCTGTTTCTTCTTGCGCTTACTAAGATTACAAAAGAAGGTGGTGCAATGGGTTTTAAGACGTACGGATTGAACGAACAAGAGGTGAAGGTACTGAATGACATTCTCGAAAACTTAGGATAAAAAAAAACGGGGGTAACTACTCCCCCGTTCAAACCTAAAATCAAAATGTAATCAATGAAAAATCGAATTACGAAACAAATATACCTCTTTTTATATCTCCTAATCAAACAAACAATTAACAGAATTATGAACTTACGAGAAAAAGTAAACGCACTATTCGCCAAACACAATGTTAGCCTATCTGCTGAAGAAGTAGTTGAGGTTAAACAAATGGTTGAGGCGATTCTTGCAGACGGAACAAGCATTTATTCCGACAGCGACACTTGGGCGCCAGGCGTTCGTGTATTATCAAAAGACGCAGACGGCAACGAGGTTGTTGTTGCTGACGGAGAGTACACAACAGCAGAAGGTGTGATTGTAGTCGTTGCAGACGGACTACTTGTTGAATTAAAACCAATGGTTGAAGAAGAACCAGAGGTTGAAGTTGAAGAAGAAAAACAGTCTACGGACGAATCACTAAGCAAAGAGGTTGAAGGACTTCTTTCGTTGGTTGCAAAGTTGGAAAGTGAACTTTCAGACGCTAAAAAAGCGAATGAGAATCTTTCTTCTGAAGTAACAAAATTAAGCGCACAACCTGCCGCTACTTCTATCAAAGAAGTTAAACAAGCAAAACAAACACCTTCGAAGCCATACGCTAAAATGTCGGCAGAAGAACGTTTCGTATTTCACCTTAAAAAATAAAAAAAACAAACAATAAAAAATGGCTACTACAACATCATTAACTACGACCTACGCAGGTCGTGAAGCAGCAGGATATATTCGCGCTGCATTTTTAAGTAACGAGTCTTTGGCTGCGGTTACAATCAGAGAGAACATCGAATACAAGCAAGTTATTCGCAAGCTCGTTGACAACGTTTCTTTCGAAGCGCCAACGTGTGACTTCACTCCACTTGGAACGGTTACTTTAACCGAGCGTATTTTGACACTTGAAAAATTCCAAGTACATCGTCAACTTTGCAAGAAAGATTTCTTAGCAGATTGGGAAGCGAAGTCTGAGCAAAACGGACAACTTCACGCTTCTTTGAGCGACGCTATTATAGCGAACGTTTTAGCAGGTGTTGCAGCTCGCAACGAGGTCTTGATATGGCAGGGTGTTAACGCTAACTCAGGCGAATACGCAGGTTTCGAAACATTGTTCTTGGCTGACAATGCGG
>Ga0222712_10006434_pt1 | contig 11606 bp, 7 predicted proteins | sample C33_657DmetaG_FD_165043 | JGI IMG/M metagenome (GOLD analysis project Ga0222712, IMG submission 165043) | Estuarine water microbial communities from San Francisco Bay, California, United States - C33_657D | ecosystem: Environmental > Aquatic > Marine > Unclassified | place: USA: California... | reverse complement strand
TCACCCCGGAGGATTCGTAGGAAAGCGACATGGTCGGATGAAAACGTCAGGCTGGCTCAATAGCTCCGGCCCTCGGATTTTTCAAAATAGTTCAAGTACGCCTGATTGACGACGCGGTAACCACCGGGCGTGGGATATTTACCCGTGAAGTACCAATCGCCGGAATGCTCCGGCACCGCGGCGTGCAGATTTTCAATCGTCTGGAAAATGATCTCAATTTCGCCCTGCCAATCGATGTCCCGCGGGCGAACGCGCTCGACGATCTTCGCCGAGATTTCCTCCGGCGTAAACGACTCGTAAATTTTGCGCACGTGGTTGGTGCCGGTCGGGTTCGCGACTTCGGCGCGGCACAAGGCGTGGACTTCATCGAGCACCGCCGCTTGGCCCCGTTCTTTGAGCAACGCCACCGCCGCCTCGAAGGCGACGAACTTGCCGAGCTCAGACATATCAATGCCATAGCAATCCGGATAACGAATCTGCGGCGCCGTCGACACGATCACGATCTTCCGCGGGTTGAGCCGCGTGAGGATACGCAAAATCGATTTCCGCAACGTCGTCCCGCGCACGATGGAATCGTCCACGCAGACCAGATTATCGCCGGGTTTCACGGAGCCGTAAGTGATGTCGTAGACGTGGCTCGCAAGCTGGTTGCGCATGCCTTCTTGGCCGATGAACGTGCGGATCTTGATGTCCTTGCTCACGACTTTCTCGCCGCGCGGCCAGTTGCGCAAAATGAGGTCATCGAGGAGCGCTTCGTTGAGTTGGCCCGCCGCGCTGGCTTTGAGAATAGCCGCTTTGACCTCGTCGCGCCGCCGCGTACGTAGCTCCGACATCAGGCCGTAGTACGCGACTTCCGCGGTATTCGGGATGAAACTGAAAACGGTGTTACCCCAGTCGTGGTTAATGGATTTGATCACCTGATTGGCCAAACCACCGCCGAGCGCCTGCCGCTCGCGATAGATGTCCAAATCGTTGCCGCGGGAGAAATAAATCCGCTCAAACGAGCACGAGGTGCGCGGCAGTGACGCGGTGAACTGCGTCGAGGTAATCGTCCCGCGACGTTTCATCACGACGACGTGACCGGGCGTAACTTCCTGCACCTGCTCGACCGCAAGATCGAACACCGTCATCAACGGCGCACGCTCGGAGGCGAAAGCGATCACCTCGTCGTTCTGAAAATAAAACGCCGGCCGGATGCCCGAAGGATCGCGCGCGACGAAGGCGTCGCCGTTGCCGATCTGCCCGCACAACGTGTAGCCGCCATCCCATTTTTCCGAGGCGCGCCGAATGACGCGGGCCACGTCGAGGTCTTCGCTGATGCGACGCGAAAGTTCGTCGCCGGCGAGATTCCGCGTGCGCAAGAAGCGGTAAATATCTTCGTGCTCTTCATCCAGGAAGAAACCGATTTTTTCCAAGATCGCCTGCGTGTCTGTGGCGAAGATCGGATGTTGGCCCATCGCGGTCAGCGATTCGTTTAACTCCGTCGTGTTGGTGAGGTTGAAATTACCACAGAGCGCGAGATTGCGCGTCGGCCAAGGCGAGCGGCGAAAATACGGATGGCAGGAGCTGAGGCTGTAACCCCCGCTGGTGCCGTAGCGCAGATGCCCCATCAGCAACTCCCCGCCAAAATCGAAATGCTTCTTCACCGTGTCGGCGAATTCAGGATGAATCGTGCCGCCGGCGACTTTTTCGTTGTAGGCACCGAGTAAGGTTTTGAAAATTTTATCGAGCGGATTGCTCTTCACGCAGCGCTCGCGAAACATGAACGGCTCACCCGCCGGCACATCGAGTTTCACGCACGAAACACCCGCGCCGTCTTGGCCGCGATTGTGCTGTTTTTCCATCAGCAGGAACAACTTGGTGAACCCCCACAACGGCGTGCCGTACTTCTCCTGATAATAAGAGAGCGGCTTCAACAGCCGCACCATCGCGATGCCACATTCGTGCGTAATCCGGTCGCTCATAACGGGGTCCAAATCTCGCGCGCAGCGCCGCCCCCGCAGGTGGGACGGTAGGGAAACGCTGTTCGCTGCTCGCTACTCATAAAGCCGGCCATCTCGAAGTTCCGCCACGAATCGTCAACGGCTTTCTCCGGCCTCCGTTTTTCCACGTAGCAGCTCGCCGCGCGGCGCTCCCTTGACCGCGTCCGCGATGTCACGAAACATCTCGTGTTCCGACCATGTTGATTCTCCGCGGCTCCCCCGCCCTTTCTTCCTTTCGCCTGCAAAAACTGCTGGACGGCTTCCTTGGCGCCGGCCTGCCCATTCGCGCCCTCAACGCGGAGTTCGTCCACCTCGTCGAAACGACTGCCGAGCTCACGCCGGCGGCCCACGCCGTACTTGCGCAACTCTTGACCTACGGCCCACGCCGCGCCGCCCAAACCGTCACCGGTCTCACGCAAATCGTCGCCCCCCGACCCGGTACGATTTCGCCGTGGTCCTCCAAGGCCACCGACATCGCCCGCATCTGCGGCCTGAGCCAAATCGCGCGGATCGAACGCGTCATCGCTTACACGATCGAGCTCGCCCCCAACGCCAAAAGCACGCCGACGTCGCTCGCGCCCGCACAACTCCAAACGCTTCGCGCCAAACTTCACGACCGCATGACCGAGACGGTTTTCGGCGAACTCGAGGCCTGCGCCGCGTTGTTCCGCCAAGAGACGCCGCGCCCGATGCAAAGCATCCCGGTCCTCGCCGCCGGCCGCGCCGCGCTCGTCGCCGCTAACCAATCCCTCGGACTCGCCCTCGCCGACGACGAGATCGACTACCTCGTGAACGCGTTCACCACGCTCGGCCGCGATCCTCACGACATCGAGCTGATGATGTTCGCGCAGGCCAACTCCGAACACTGCCGCCACAAGATTTTCAACGCCACTTGGGCCATCGACGGTCAACCGCAAGACCTGTCGCTGTTCCAGATGATCAAGAACACGTACACGCTCCATCCCGAAGGCATTCTTTCTGCCTACAAGGACAACGCCGCCGTACTCGCAGGCACGCGTGGCGGGCGTTTTTACGTCGACCCGCAAACCGGTGAATACGCCGCGCACGAAGAAGACATCCACATCCTCTGCAAGGTCGAGACGCACAATCATCCCACCGCGATCTCCCCGTTTCCCGGCGCCGCCACCGGCTCCGGCGGCGAGATTCGCGACGAAGGCGCCACGGGCCGCGGCTCGAAACCCAAAGCCGGCCTCGTCGGTTTCTCCGTCTCCAACCTCAAACTCCCCGGCGCTGTTCAGCCTTGGGAAAAAGATTTCGGCAAACCCGGCCGCATCGTCTCCGCCCTCGACATCATGCTTGAAGGCCCGCTCGGCGGCGCGGCCTTTAACAACGAATTTGGCCGTCCCGCCATCAACGGTTATTTCCGCACGTTCGAGCAAGAGGTGCCCAACGCCCGCGGCACCGAACTCCGCGGCTACCACAAGCCCATCATGCTCGCCGGCGGCCTCGGCAACATTAAGGCCGAACACATCCAAAAGGGCGCCATCAACCCCGGCGATCAGCTCATCGTCCTCGGCGGGCCGGCGATGTTGATCGGCCTCGGCGGCGGCGCGGCCAGCTCCATGGCCAGCGGCTCCGGCAGCGAAGACCTCGATTTCGCCAGCGTCCAACGCGACAACCCGGAAATGGAACGTCGCTGCCAAGAGGTCATCGACCGCTGCTGGGCCCTCGGCGCCGAAAACCCCATTTCGTTCATCCACGATGTCGGCGCCGGCGGCATCTCCAACGCCCTGCCCGAACTCGTCAACGACGGCGGCCGCGGCGGCAAATTCCAACTCCGCTCCGTCCCCAACGCCGAGCCGGGCCTGTCGCCCCTCGAGATTTGGTGCAACGAAGCCCAAGAGCGCTACGTCCTCGCCGTCCCGGCGGCTCGCCTCGCCACGTTCCAAGCGCTCTGCGAACGCGAGCGCTGCCCGTTCGCCGTCGTCGGCGAAGCCACCGCCGAAAAAAAACTCGTCCTCGAAGATTCCCATTTCAAAAACACCCCGATCGATCTGCCGCTCGACGTGCTCCTCGGCAAACCGCCGCGCATGGCCCGCACCGACGTCACCCTCACGCGTCCGCGCAAACCCCTCGACCTCGGTGAACTCACGCTGCTCGAAGTCGTGCAACGCGTCCTCTCGCACCCGACGGTGGCCGACAAGACGTTCCTCATTTCCATCGGCGACCGCACGCTCGGCGGTCTGATTGCCCGCGACCAAATGGTCGGCCCGTGGCAGGTCCCCGTGGCCGATTGCGCCGTCACCGCCGCCGCCTTCGACGTCTACACCGGCGAAGCCATGGCCATGGGCGAACGCACTCCCGTCGCCATCAACGACGCCGCCGCTTCCGCCCGCCTCGCCGTCGGTGAAGCCCTCACCAACCTCGCCGCCGCCCAGATCGGTGACCTCGGCAAAGTTAACCTTTCCGCCAACTGGATGGCCGCGCCCGCCATCGCTGGCGACGGCGCCGATCTTTACGCCGCCGTTTCCGCCGTCGGCCTCGATCTCTGCCCCGCCCTCGGCATCACGATTCCCGTCGGCAAAGATTCCATGAGCATGAGCACGGCGTGGAAGGAACCCGCCATCGGCAACAAAGAAGGCCTGCACAAACGCGTCACCGCGCCCACCTCGCTCATCATTTCGGCCTTCGCCCCGGTCGCAGACATTCGCCTCACGCTAACGCCGCAACTCCAGCGCGACGAAGACTCCGTCCTGTTGCTCCTCGATCTCGGTCGCGGCAAAAACCGTCTCGGTGGCTCGATCCTCGCCCAAGTCGTTTCCCAGATGGGCGAAGCCCCGCCCGACGTCGACAGCGCGCACGACCTCAAACAATTTTGGGCCGCCATCCAACTTCTCGGCCGCGAGGGTAAACTCCTCGCCTACCACGATCGCTCCGACGGCGGACTCCTCGCCGCGGCCGCCGAGATGGCTTTCGCTGGTCACACCGGCGTCGACCTCGAAATCCTTCACGGCCACAACGTCGACAGCACGCTCTTCAACGAAGAACTCGGCGCCATTCTTCAGATCCGCACCGCCGACCTAGACAACGTTTCCCAAACGCTCCGCCAACACGGCTTCAAGGCCTGCACCACGCGAATCGGCACGCTCAACCGCGACAACCGCTTCCGCATCAAACGCGGCGGCAAAGTCCTGCTCGACGAAGACCTCTTCGCCCTGCGCGCGATCTGGTCCGACGTCACGCGCCGCATCGCGACGATCCGTGACAACCCCACCTGCGCCGAATCCGAACACCAACTGCGCAGCGACCGCACCGACCCCGGCATCACGCCCGTCGTTACCTTTGATGTCACCGCCGCCCCCGCGATGATCACGGGCGCCCGTCCGCCCATCGCCATTCTCCGCGAACAAGGCGTCAACGGCGAAGTCGAGATGGCCGCCGCCTTCACCCGCGCTGGCTTTAAGGCGATCGACGTCCACATGACCGACATCCTCAGCGGCCGCGTTTCACTCAAAGATTTCCGCGGCCTCGCTGCGTGCGGCGGCTTCAGCTACGGCGACGTACTCGGCGCCGGCGAAGGCTGGGCCAAGAGCATCCTGTTTAACGAACGCGCCCGCACCGAGTTCGCGACGTTCTTCCAACGCTCCGATGCCTTCGCCCTCGGCGTGTGCAACGGCTGCCAGATGATGAGCAATCTCCACAGCATCATCCCCGGCTCCGACCACTGGCCGCGCTTCGTCCAAAACCAGAGCGAGCGCTACGAAGGCCGCTACGTTTCCGTGAAAATCGAAAAGAGTCCGAGCGTCCTTTTTGCCGGCATGGAAGGCTCGGTCCTCCCGATCGCCGTCGCCCACGGCGAGGGCTTTACCGAGTTCAAAGACGCCGCCGCGCTCTCACGCTGCGCCACCTCCGGCCTCGTCGCCGCCCGCTTCGTCGATAACCACCACCAACCCACGGAACGTTATCCGCTCAACCCAAACGGCTCGCCCCTCGGCCTCACCGCGCTCACCACGACGAGCGGCCGCGTGACGATTATGATGCCCCACCCCGAACGCGTCTTCCGCAGCGCCTGCATGAGCTGGACACCCAAGACCTGGGGCGAAGATTCCCCGTGGATGAAGCTCTTTTACAACGCCCGGAGCTGGGTCGGTTGAAGAATTAAAACCTTATCCCAACGAGCGCGCTTAAAACGCGCTCGTTGGGATTTTATCTTAAACAAGTCAGACGGGCGCGAACGTCACGATCTGGTTTTGCTCGCGGTGATTAGTCCAAAATTTTGTGCCATCCCAAGCCAGCGCCCGAGCTTGAAATGGAATGAGCGCGATGTCCTCAATCAGCGGTGTCGCTGGCCGCGGGTCTACGCGCGTTAGCCAATACTCGTTTGTCTCCTCGGCGTCAGTCGTGATCAAGTAGATCAGACCATCGACCCAGACTTGTCCGCAGATGCCGTGCGACAACTGAATCACGCGCTCAACCTTTCCGTCGACGGATAGGGTCAGAACTTTCTTCGGGTACCACTGGCTGACGTGGAGTTTTCCGCCGGAGAAACCGAGTTGTGATCCCGTGTCGTCGGGACAGGGCTGCGCCCAGGTTGCGTCGAATCCGACACCGGGCACGAAGCGCCGAATCACGCGATGATCCTCCGCCGTCTCGCCACACAGCACGCGGAGTTCACTCCCTGCCGCCGTCATGCCCCACGGCGTGCCGGGCGCAGCGGTTTCACTCGTCACGCTCCACGTCGCGGGTTGGATCGAATAAATGGTTTTCGTCGCCCGAGAACCCATCCAGAGCGTCGCACCATCCCAGGCGAGCGACTGTGGTTTTGGTGCGGGCGAGGCGAGACGTTGCAGTTCGGTGATGGTCTTCATGCGGCGGCGTGAGGCGGAGAATTATTTGATGAGGGTGGCGCCGGTAAGACGGCCGAGGGCACCGAGCGTCGTCTGCGCAGCGTTGAGACCGAGGCGGAAATCAGCGTCGCTAAATGTGGCAAACATATCCGTTGGCTGGTGCCAATGCGGGTCCCAGCCGGCGCCGATTTCGCGACCGCGTTCGTTTTCGCGCAAGCTGATGGCCGGCACGAGATCCATAAACGGCGTGCTATCGGTGTTGGTCATGTGCGGGCCGACGGCCGCGGGATAATCGGTCGCATAGGCTTCGTTGGCGGCGTGGAAAAACCACGCGAGTTTCTGAGCGCCTTCGGAAAACTTGGCGGTCGATTGAAACTCGATGTTCACGTCGGCTTCAGGGCGCTGGTCCTTTGAAACCGTGCCATCGGCGCGCGGGGCCCCGTGATCGAAAAGCATCATGTCATGCTGAATCATGCCGAGCCACTTCGGTTCCGGATAAAGGCCCGAGCCCGCGGGCGCCTCTTGGCCTTGCAGCGCGGCGCGTTGAGCGACGTAGGCGCGGGCGCCGTTGAGGCCGGTCTCTTCGTTATTCCACAAGACGAAGCGAATCGAGCGTTCGGTCTTCACATCGGGCGACATATAAATGCGCGCGAGCTCCATCACGATGGCGGTGCCGGAGCCGTCGTCGTTGGCCGCTTCACCGTAGCCAAGGCCGTCGAAATGCGCGCCGACGATATACATTTCCTCGGGATGCATGGTGCCGATTTTGGTGCAGTAAACCTGTTCGCGCGGCCCGATGTCACCGGGCTGAGAATTCAACGCGCGCAACGTTTCGTCGGGTTGTTTATTGGGATCTTGGTTCACGCCTGTTTTGGCACGGAGACCGCGATAACGCCCGCCACCCTGCGCCGCATCAGGTGCACCACTCGTCGCGGGTCCACTCGGACGACGCGGATCGGTCGGAAAATATTCATACTTCATCCGCGTGGTGTTCGTGTAACCATAGCTCTTTAACTGCGCCTCGATCCAATCGAGCGCGGCGCGGTTGCGAGCCGTGCCTTGGCGGCGGTCGCCGAACTGCGTGAGACCTTTAATCGTAGCTTTATACCGCTCCAATTCGAGGCGACCCACCATCATCTTAATCGGATCGGCTGGGAGTTCGACGGATTTCGTCTCGATGGCGCGCATTGGCAGAGAGCCGAGCGCGAGGGTTAACAGCACGAAAGACCATTCACGGCCGCAGGAGAAGAGAGCGTTCATGGACCATGGAATTAGCGGCGCCAATCGTCGCTGACAATCCGCACCTTCGATTCAGCCCAAAAAGTCCGCGCAGATCACGCTGCGCCCGGCCATTGCTTTCAGGGTTACGCCCATCAATGTGCTAACTTACCGCGCACCGCTGCCCGGCCCATTATATCCATGCGCCCAAGAATCCTCACCGTCGATGACGCCAAAACCGTGCGCACCATCGCCGCCGACATCCTCGCTCCATTCGACTGCGAAGCCGACGGTGCCACCAATGGCTACAACGCGCTTTTCTCCATGGAGCGCGCCCTGCCCGACCTGATTTTGCTCGATGTGAGCATGCCGATCATGGGCGGGCTAGAGTTGCTCGAGATGTTGAAATCGAAACCCGCATTGCGTGCGATTCCGGTGATCATGTTGCCCTCACCCGCCGATCACGCGGTACTGCCGAAACTCACCGCGCTCGGCGTGGCTGGTATGGTGATGAAACCGTTCGCCGCCGCGACTCTCCTCCAAGCGATCCGTACCGTCGTCGAACTGAAGCCGGCCAAAGCGACATAAAACAGCCTCGCCCTCGGTGCGCCCAATTTTATCCCATTTCGATCATGGACTCCAACCCCACTCCCGCCACCCCATCAAAAGGCATGCTTTGGACCGGCCGTATCATGAGCACGCTGCCCGTGCTGATGCTCTTGTTTAGTGCCGCCATGAAATTCTCCGGTTCACCGGATCTCGCCAAAGGCTTTGAACACCTCGGCTGGAAGGTCCAACTCGCTCCGAGCCTCGGCGTGCTCGAACTCGTCTGCACCGTGCTCTACGCGATTCCGCGCACATCGGTGCTCGGCGCGATTTTGCTGACCGCGTACCTTGGCGGTGCGACGGCCACGCACGTCCGCGTAGGTGATCCCTTTGCGTCCACCATCATCGTAGGCGTCGTCCTTTGGGGCGGACTTTTCCTGCGCAATCCTCGCCTGCGCGCGTTGCTTCCGCTGGCTCGATAATCACGAGAGGTCGAGTCCGCGCGGCCCATCACGCGTGACCCCATCAGCGAGTCGCTCAAACTCCATCAGGTTCGAGCGCGGTTTCGGCGGAGGGCAATTCCACTTCGCCTGCGAGGGCTTTTTCGACCCACTGCTTAATCCGCATCAGCCCGGCTTTGCGCTTGGGGTCCTCGCGTTTCATCGTGCCGAGCAGATTGATGACTGTGACGGCGTAATCATCGGCGTTGGCGGAAAAAATCGTAGGCAACTCAAACGGGTTGACCTCACCGCGTCGGATCATCGCGCGCGCTTCGCGTTCGATTTCCATGTTGCCGCCACCGAGTGAACCGCCCTCGCCTTTGTTACTGGGGCGACCACCACCGTCGGCCCCGCCCTCGCGGGATGAACTTTCCGTTTTACCGAGGGGCTCATGTTCCATCTGCGCCGGGTATTCTTTACCGTCGCGGCCTAACACGGTTTCCTTGCGTGAAATACGCCCAGATTGTGTCAAACCAACCCGGCACGTGCGGACAAACTCAACCGATACGCGGCAGATTTCTGCGATCACGGGATTGGAACGATCCGGCCATTCCTCGAGCGCAATCTCGACGGCGTTGCGCTTGTCGGCGTTATTACGATGAACGCCATTGGTGGCATTTGCCCCGAGCGCGTGCCGCAACGCATCAATGCGACCGCCCGGCTGCACCGCGGCGGTGATCTTCGGACGCTGGATGCGTTTGGCCGCGAGATAGCGGTGAAATCCATCCGCTAGCCAGTAAGTCGTGCCGTCGAAATAAACCTCGATCGGCGGAAACACGGTGCCGCGACTCATTTCTTCGCCGTAGTTTTCGATCGCGTCTTCGTTGGTCTGTGCGCGGGCTTGGGTACCGCCATAAATATCGATGCGCTCGAGGGAAATTTCTTGGGTCTGCATAAAAAAGGGCGGTGGTTCTGGAAACCCCTCGGCTGATCCGCAAGGGCAATCCCGATCGGCTAGCGTGATTTAACCGAGCGTTTGCGGTCCTTCGACCACAAGACGGATGGAATCCAGTCGCAACCGAGCCTCGGCGATGGCCGCGCCGGTGCGCACCATCTGTTCGCGCGAACCCGCGATCTCCTCGGGCCGCACATGATCATTGAGTCGTTGCAAATCGATCAGTCGTTGCAACTCAGCGCCCAACGCGGCCGCCGCCCGCTCGCCGGCCGCTGACTTCAAAGCGAGCGCGAGTGACTCTGCCCGCTCGGTCGCGGATGCGAGCATCGTCTTGAGGAGTGCCGCATTAAAACCCGGGCGCTCGAGAAACCGTTGTAACGTCGCATCGACAAAATCCTCCGCGAGCGCCGCCGCCGGTCGCGTCGCGGTGAGATCATTGCCGCGCAGATCCACCACGACGCGGACCGGTGTGGGCGCGAGAAATTGATCCACGTGCCAGCGCGAGTCGGCGACGGTCTCGAGCAGAAAAACAACCTCCAGCAGCAAATTTGGCTTCGGCGAACGCATCCAGCCAAAGGCCGAAGTGCCCGTCTTGGAATCGAGCAGTAAATCAATCGCGTCCTGCACGAGCGCGTGATCGGGCGACAGAAAACGAATATCTTCGCGCACCATGGCGCGCGCGCGGTTGAAGGTGGCTAACATGCCGTCACGCGGGATGGAGGGAAAGCCCTCGATGTACGCGTGGCTCGGATCGAGAAACACATCACCTTCCTCATGCTCTTTGATGCGCACGCCGAAATGGTCGAGTAACTCGACGAGGAAATTCCGCAGCGAAGGATCCGCATCCACCGCACGTACGCCGGCGATCACCTGCTCGGCCACCGCGGGATTAAAGGAATTGAGTTCCAGCAAACGATCCCGGCCTTTCTGCATTTTCAGACTCAACGCTTTTCGGAATGCCGTGGTTTCCGCGATGAAGGCGTCGAGTTGCTCACGTCCAGCCTTGCCGCCTTCACCGTAAGTGCGCGCGAGCAAGAGCAGTCGCTCTTTAAACGCTTCCTGATAATCGTTGCCGCCGTGAATCGGCGTCTCAAACGCGTCCAGCCCGCGGTGATACCACTCGACCACGCATTCCTCACCACTACCCGCGACGTACGGGACGTGGATACGGATCGTCTGCGTCTGCCCGATACGATCCAGCCGACCGATTCGTTGCTCCAAAAGCCCAGGATTCAACGGCAGGTCAAATAGCACGAGATGATGCGAAAACTGGAAGTTACGCCCTTCGCTCCCGATTTCGGAGCAAATGAGCAACTGGGCCCCGTCTGGCTCGGCAAACCACGCGGCGTTGCGGTCGCGCTGCACCAGCGGAAGTCCCTCGTGAAACAGTCCGACCTTCACGTTGAGCTTTTCCTGCAACGCGGTTTCAAGCGCGACGACTTTGCGCTGAGATTTACAGATCAGAAGAATTTTTTCCGCGCCCTGCGCCTTCAAAAAATCTACGAGCCAGTCGAGCCGCGGGTCCTCTTTGAAAGCGTAACGAATACCGCCGTCAGCGCCCGTATCCTCCGCCATCAACTCCCGCGCGATGCGAGCAAGATACGTGAGATTATTTTCCACCGTGAGGGGCGCCGGACAAAATTTACGACGTGGAAAT
>Ga0222712_10006432_pt1 | contig 11608 bp, 14 predicted proteins | sample C33_657DmetaG_FD_165043 | JGI IMG/M metagenome (GOLD analysis project Ga0222712, IMG submission 165043) | Estuarine water microbial communities from San Francisco Bay, California, United States - C33_657D | ecosystem: Environmental > Aquatic > Marine > Unclassified | place: USA: California... | reverse complement strand
ATTTATGTTCGTTTAATCAGCATCGTTTCCGCTTCTTCTCTCCGCATAGACAGAGTATATGAGCCAGAAACGCGAATGGCGATAGGGTCGCCGAAAGGTGCCAAATGAGTCAATATGACTTCAGTTCCTGGCAAACATCCCATTTCCAATAGCTTTAAGGAAAGCAATTCGTCCGTGAAGCCCACAATCTCCCCCTTTTCACCAATCTTCAAGTCGGCCAAATTTGCCATGCTCACTATTTAGAATAATTCAAAATTAGACACAAATGTACTAAGTATTTCTGAGCTAAAAAATGATACAAATAGTTTTTTCTGTCGTAAATTGCAGGTTCATGGCATTAACAGAAATTTTCGTGTTGATTCGCAAAGAAATGCAATTAGAGTGGCGCAATAAGTATGCGATCCATGGTCTAGTGCTGTACTTAGCCGCGACCATTTTCATCTGTTACTTATCCTTTAAAGCGAAGCAACAATCGATACACCCGATTATGTGGAATACGCTGTTTTGGATCATTCTTTTGTTCTCTGCTGTGAATGCGGTGGGCAAGAGTTTTACGCAGGAATCAGCGAACCGAAATATCTTCTATTATACGTTTGCGAAGCCTGAATCGGTCATTTTTAGCAAAATCATCTACAATACCTTGGTGATGCTAGGCGTGTCCTTGATCGGCATTTTCTTTTACTCCTGGGTCATGGGTAATCCGGTGGGAAATATGCCACTGTACCTAATTTCCCTTCTTTTAGGTGCGGTTGGGTTTGCTTCGACCCTTTCTTTAGTGGCAGGAATCGCCGCGCAGGGAGAAAATTCAGCCACTTTGATGGCGGTGATGAGCTTCCCGCTCATCATTCCGTTGCTATTGTTATTATTAAAATTGTCCAAAAGTGCCCTTGACGGCATTTCACTCTCAGAAAACTGGGATGAGATCGCCATTTTAGGAGCTTTAGATATCATCGTTATTGTATTTTCTGGGATCCTTTTCCCCTATATATGGAAACATTAAAACGCCAGTATTGGAAGATTTTGTCGATCATTTTATTGATCTACACCGTCTATGCCGGTTTTAACGGTCAAGTGCCGCGCCAGCCTATTTTGAACGAGACGATTCGTAACCTGTATTTCCACGTGACGATGTGGTTCACGATGATTTTCTTGCTAGGAACATCGGTATACCACTCTATTCAATACTTACGCAAATCTGATTTGAAATCGGATCTCATTTCGAGCACTTATGTGGAAGTGGGGATGGTTTTTGCGGTTTTAGGTTTGATTACGGGAAGTGTTTGGGCGAAGTTTACCTGGGGTGATTGGTGGACAAATGACCCTAAATTGAATTCGGTAGCGATCGGCCTATTGATCTACCTGGCTTATTCGTTAGTGCGTTCGTCGATGCCGGATGAGATGCAGAAAGCCCGCATTTCGTCGGTATATAACATTTTTGCATTTGTGATATTTATGGTGTTGATTTGGATCTTACCCCGAATGACAGATTCATTGCACCCAGGAAATGGCGGAAACCCTGCTTTTTCAAAGATGGACTTAGATAACCGCATGCGGATGGTCTTTTATCCGGCGATTATTGGGTGGACCTTATTGGGCTTTTGGATCGCGCAATTGCGTATTCGCATTAAAAACATTGAACAACAAAACGAGTTATAATGAAAGCATTCCTTTTACTCTTAGTAAGCTTTACGATAAGTTTTACGGCCAGCGCTCAAGCGAGCGATATCGAGATGGCAGATCAATTCCGTGCTGATGGAAAAATCTACGTGGTCATCGCGGTGGTTAGCGTAATTTTGATCGGGCTATTTGCCTATTTATTCCGTTTAGAGAGAAAAGTCACTGAATTAGAAAAACGCAGCAAATGAAAAAGACACACATCATTGGATTAATCTTAATTGCGGTTGCTATCGGTATCATTTTGATCACGACGGGCGATGCGAGTACCTATGTAGGCTTTGATGAGGCGGAACGCATTTCACAGCAGGATCCGAGCCAGAAAGTACACGTGGTGGGAACATTAAGAAAAGATGCAGCAGGCCAAATCGTGGGCTTAAACTACAACCCTGCCTTAGATGCTAACCGACTAGAGTTTTTAGTGCAAGACAGTTTAGGTCGCGAAAACCAAGTGATTTATGCTGCACCTAAGCCACAGGATTTTGAGAAATCAGAGAAGATCGTTTTAGTAGGAAGTATGCATTCAGACAAGGTCTTTTATTGCGATAAAATATTATTAAAATGCCCTTCTAAGTACCAAGAGGGTAAAATTTCAGCAGACTCAAGCGCCTCAGTAGCCGCAAAAAATTAATATGATACACGAAACCATCGGTTCGGTCGGACATTTATTTGTTATTATTTCCTTCGTAACAGCGCTATTAGCGACTTTTGCGTATTTCAAATCGACGCAGGCCGCAAATGAGATTGAGAATGATTGGAAAATGACGGCGCGCGTTTTATTCGGGCTGCATTTTATCTCGGTGATCGTGGTGGCGGCGAGTTTATTCGTGATCATCTACAACCATTATTTCGAATACCATTACGCGTTTACGCACTCCTCGTTGCAATTACCTACGATGTTCATGATCTCCTGTTATTGGGAAGGACAAGAGGGTTCGTTTTTATTATGGATCTTTTGGCAAGCGGTTTTAGGGCTTTTGTTAATGATCAAAAACCCGAAATGGGAGTCTCCTGTGATGACGGTTTTTGCCCTGGTTCAGACGTTTTTGACTTCGATGATTTTAGGGATCATTATCCCTTGGATTGATTTGAAAGTGGGTTCTTCGCCGTTCTTGTTGTTGCGCGAAGCGCAGCCGGATCTTCCGGTTTGGAGCATGCAGCCTAATTTTATTCCCAAAGATGGCCGTGGATTGAATCCATTATTACAAAACTATTGGATGGTGATTCACCCGCCTACCTTGTTCTTAGGTTTTGCGTTGACATTAGTTCCGTTCGCCTATTTGATTGCGGGTTTGTGGAAAAAGAAATTGACGGAATGGGTGATGCCAGCATTGCCTTGGGCCCTTTTTAGTGCGGGAGTATTAGGGATAGGCATTATGATGGGCGCTTATTGGGCTTATGAGACCTTAAACTTTGGGGGGTATTGGAACTGGGATCCGGTAGAGAATGCGTCATTTGTGCCTTGGTTAGTATTATTAGGTGCCATCCATACGATGATTGCGCACAAGACTTCAAGTTCGGCATTAAAGACTTCGATTATTTTAGTGATTGCTACCTTCATATTGGTCTTGTATTCGACCTTCTTGAACCGTTCTGGAATTCTGGGGAATGCCTCTGTGCACTCCTTTACGGATTTAGGTCTTTCTGGGCAGTTGTTATTATATATGGGAACCTTCCTTTTAGTAGCGATCGGAATGTCGATCTACCGTTGGAAGGATTTGCCTAAGGACCAAAAAGAATTAGGGACGTATAACCGCGAGTTTTGGGTTTTTGTGGGTGCGGCAGTTTTAGGCTTGTCGGCTTTCCAATTAACATTTACGACTTCGATCCCCGTTTATAATAAGATTGCTGAGGCTTTTGGCATTCTATCAAACATCGCCTTACCGGCAGACCAAGCAGAACACTACAGCAAAATTCAGATTTGGATTTTCTTAGCGGTAGCTATTTTGAGTGGTATCGGCCAATATGTGTGGTGGGGGAAAATCAAACAAAGCACGACTTTCAAACCTCTTTTAAGTCCCGCTTTAGCAGCGACTTTATTGAGCGTTGTCTTCATTAACATAGGTAAGATTTACACACTATCGTACATCGCGTTGTTGTGGAGTAGTTTGTTTGCGGTTTTGGCAAACTTCAAAATCTTGTGGTTCCTGATTCGTGAGAAATTCTCTTTAGTAGGTGGAGCCCTGGCACACGTAGGATTAGCGATTATGTTAATCGGTATTTTATTCTCCGCGGGTTATTCCAAAGTCGTTTCGTTGAACCGCTCTGGTTTTGCAATCAGCACGAAAGTAGAGGAATTCACCAAAGACAATAACAAGGAAAACAAAGAGAACTTACCACTTTGGCTAGGACAAGGAGCCCAAATGCAGGACTATTTGGTAACCTACAAAGGACGTCGCATCGAGGTGCGCGGACACAAAGGTTATTTCAACAAGAATGATTTTGAGATTATTGAAGGGGACTTCCACGCGGTGGCTTTGAAAAATATCGAACGCGATGGAGTGAAAATTGCCACTAAAGGTGACACGGTAACCGTAGAACCAGAGAACACCTATTACGAATTAGAATTCAAAAACGAGGAAGGAAAAGCTGTTTCGCTCTTCCCGAGATGGCAAGTGAACCCGAAAATGGGCACGGCGATTTCTCCAGACGTAAAACACGCGTGGAACCACGATATTTACACTTACGTTTCTCTTGATCCGCGTTTAGCAGCCGAAGCAGGTTCTGAAAAACAATGGTCGCAAACAGAAGCCCAAACGGTTACCACCGGTGATACCCTTTTCATCAATGACTTTGTTGCCATCTTAAAGGAGGTGAATCGAGTAACAAATGTGGACGGGGTAGAATTAGGCGCGAACGATGCCGCAGTTCAAGCGAACTTCCAAGTATTAGGCAAAAACTCACAGCAGTTTACGTTGAGCCCTATCTTCGTCATTAAAGGCGGAATGGTTGCAATGCCTGCGTTCGAAAGCGAAGAGACGGGCATTAAAATTAAATTTACGGGCATCAACCCACAAGCCCAGGAGTTTGGTTTTGCGTGGAATACCACCCAACAAGAATTAATCGTGGTGAAAGCCTTAGAAAAACCTTATATTAATTTAGTGTGGATCGGTTCTATCTTGATTTTCATCGGTTTATTTATCGCGACGTATCGCCGTTTAAAACCCGCAACCGCGGCTTAATATGGGAAAGAAAGAGATCTTAAGTTTAGCAGCGGCTATCGGATTCATCCTCATTTGGATTATCGATTTGAATAGCCCTACACCTGCGGAGGTGAAGGGACAGTTTTGGGGAGAAATTTTCTACCACTATGGCTGGTTAATGTATGGGGTAGGCTGTTTATTCTACTACCAATTCGCAAAAAACGAACGGATCAAAAAAGAGAAAGATGGAAAGTAATATCAGTTTGGATAATGCTCAAATCATTGGTATCATCGCCTCGATGGTTTTTTCTGCCTTCTTTTCTGGTGTCGAAATGGCCTTTGTCTCCTCGAACAAATTGTACTTTGAGCTCAAAGCAAAGCAAGACATTCTGAGTGCTAAAATTATTGCGAATTTCAACCAGCATCCCTCCCGCTTCATCGGAACCATGCTCATCGGAAATACCTTATCCCTAGTGGCCTACGGTATTTTTATGGAGGAATTTCTGCACCACGTCGTGTTACATTTCTTGTCTATCAATGAAATTTTGGCCCGATTAATTGCCACAATCGTAGCGACCGTTCTTATCTTGATGACATCAGAGTTTACGCCTAAAAGCATCTTCTTGATTAACCCAGATGCCATTTTAGAATTTTTAGCCATTCCAATTTGGGTGATTTATACCTTGATGTTCCCTTTAGTTTGGGTGACGGTGGGTCTTTCTAAATGGTTTATTACTAAAGTCCTTCGATTGAGTTATTCAGAAGAAAAACCGGCCTTCGGGTTAACGGATTTAAACCATTACCTCCAAAACCTAAACCGCAAAATATCCACCGAGCAAGAGGCTGAAGTGGACCACAAGATCTTCCACAATGCACTTGAATTTAAGCAGGTGAAGGTACGTGATTGTATGATCCCTAGAACCGAGATTACGGCAATTGATATTGAAGATGGAATCGAGAAACTGAAGGAGGTATTCCTGGAAAGTGGTCACTCGAAAGTTTTGGTATATAAAGAGACCTTAGAGGAGGTCGTCGGCTACTGCCATTCTTTGGCCCTATTCAAAAAGCCTAAAGACTTGCAATCCATTCTGACCAGTATTCCCATTGTTCCAGAAGCAATGCCGGCGAATGATTTAATGATCAAGTTCTCGAAAGAACGAAAGTCGCTGGCTTTAGTAGTGGATGAATTCGGGTCTACTAGCGGATTAGTGAGTATGGAGGATGTGATGGAACAGATTTTTGGGGAGATTCAGGATGAATACGATGATTCAGAGGACTGGATTGAGAAGCAAATCGATGAGACTACTTTCGTGCTATCTGGCCGTCACGAGATCGATTATTTGAATGAAAAATATGAGTGGAATTTACCAGAAGGCGATTACGAAACGTTAGGAGGGATGTTGATCAGCTTGTATGAGGATATTCCGCAAGAAAATGAGTTGATTACCTTAGCGCCTTTCCAGTTTCAAATTTTAACGACGACTGATGCTCGTATTGATACTGTTAAAGTAATGATTACCGGCAAAATTGCTCCGGCTCCCTCATCCGAATTACTGCATTAATACCCGCTGCAAGGTTTGGCATTTCATTTGGGTTTCCTGCCATTCCTTTTCCGGAATAGAATCTTCCGTGATGCCGCATCCGGCATAGAAAACGGCTTTCTTACCTCTGATTTCCACCGTACGCAAATTCACAAATAAGTGCGTGGTATTCCCAAGATTCACTGGGCCTATATAGCCTGAATACATCGAGCGATCATGACTTTCAGTCTTGGAGATAAAATCAACGGCCTCCTGTTTAGGCGTACCACAAACAGCAGACGTAGGATGCAATAAGCCTAGCATCAAACCGGGCAATTGCGGAAAATCCATCGCTTTTGTATCGACGATGTATTCCGTTTTCAGGTGCAATAAGTTTCCGGTGGAAATAGTTTTAGGGCCTATTTCAGTATATTCTCTCAAACGGATCTTCTTAAAGCAATCGATAATATAACGACTGACGAAGGCCTGTTCTTCAATCTCTTTTTGGGACCAACGAGCCTGAGAAGTCGAAATGGCAAACCCGTCCGCATCTACTCCTGATTGGGTACCCGCCAGAGAAATCGTGCGGAAAATTCCGGCTGCATTTTGTTCGACTAAAATTTCTGGGGTCGCACACATCCAAACTCCGCCTAAAGCTGGAATGGATAATGCACACACAAAGGCATTGGGGTAAGCGGCGCCTAATTCTTCGAGCGCTGCCATCACGTTAAAATCGGCCGGCAAATCTTGTTGGTCTGTCCTAGACAAAACCACTTTCTGCAAAGGCCCTTGCTTGATGGCCGCAATAGCCTCTGAAACCCAGCCCATAAATTCGCTTTTCTTAACCGGATTTTCAGCGGGTGCTACGAAAGGTTTGGTACTTTCAGCTGATTGCAGCGGAAAAGAGGTTACTGAATCCGCTTGTAGAAAATAAGGTAATCCGATAAAAGGCGCGGCTAAGAAACCGGCAGCTAAATCTGCTAAATTCCAGCCATCTTCCAGTATGGTTCCTCCAGAAAAATCCTGCAATAGAAAGGCCTCCTCACCTTGCGGCAAGCGCCAAGCCGCAACTGCTGCTCCTTTTGCAATCCCCTCTTCCCAAACTAACCCTTGTTTCATTATAATGGTATAATCGCCACCGTTAAACGGCTGGCACAAATCAAATTTTCTTCCTCGTCGTGAATCTTAATTTCGTACACATGAATCTTGCGACCTATACGTAATGGAATACACGTCCCAATCACATACCCCCCTCGCGCAGACTTCAAATGGTTCGCATTTATCTCTACGCCCACTCCCGTTTCCGCCTTCGGATCCTTAACGGCTAAAACGACCGCCACACTTCCTAGCGTTTCCGCTAAAACCACCGAAGCTCCTCCATGTAACAAACCCAAGGGCTGTTTTGTTCGGTGATCGACTGGCATTTTGGCTTTAATAAATCCAGGCTGAATTTCCGTAAACTCAATACCCAAATGCTCGATCATATTTCCCTTCGACATCGAATTCAATGTGTCTATGGAGATGGAAGTATTAAACATATATTTCGTAATTTTGGCTAAAATTCGGAATAAAATACGATTAATATGCAAGCTCGGCCTGATTTAGTGAAAGATATTTACCTGATTCGCCACGGCGAAACGGAATACAATCGCAAGGGGGTCGTGCAAGGCAGTGGGATTGATGCAGATTTAAATGAATTAGGCCAAAAGCAGGCCGCCGCATTTTTTGCGCATTACCAAGATCTTCCCATCGACAAAATCTACACTTCCGCATTGAAAAGAACCCATCAATCCGTAAAAGGATTCATCGACAAAGGACTTCCATGGGAACAACATGAAGGTTTAAACGAGATTTCGTGGGGAAATAAAGAAGGAAAATCGCCTAATACAGCCGACGATTTATACTACAAAAACCTAACCAAAACTTGGCGCGAGGGCAATGTCCACGTACAATCTGAGGAAGGTGAAAGTCCAATAGAAGTTTTAGAACGCCAAAAACCGGTGGTCGATCTACTACTTTCAAGACACGAAGAAAAGGCTATTTTAATTGCGATGCACGGACGTGCCATGCGGGTGCTACTAACGCATTTGTTTAACGCCCCTCTTCACCACATGGATAACTACGCACACCAAAACCTGTGCCTTTATCACTTACAATACGATTATGCAGCCCAAGAATTCAGGCTGGTTAAAGGCAATTGCGTTATTCATTTAGCTGGTTTACCAGAATCCATGTAATATGTTACGAGAACGCATGTATTGGGTGTTTCAAGGCGGCGGCTGGTTCGCTTGGATTCTCAATGAGGCGGTATTGTACACGAATCAATATGGCTGGCATTGGGCTTGGTTATACGCGTCTATGGCCAATATCTCGTTAGCCATTTTACTCACGCACCAATACAAACGTATCGCGAAGCATTTTGCCTGGCAAGATTTACCCCTTTTTGCGATGTTGCGCAACCACTTCATCGCCCTGTGTGTGATGGCTAGTTGCCTCGTTGCGCTGAATTTACCCATCGACCAATACTTGTTAGGGGAGAATTTTGAGGTGCAAATTAGCCCTTTCATCATCACCCAATACCTCTTCAACTTTATGAAGCCGCTGGCGATTTGGATGTTGATTTATTTCTTCTTCCAATACTCGAAAAAACAGCTCGTGATGGAGCGGGAAAACAATCAACTCGAAAGGGCTATTCAAGAAACAGAGGGCAAGGTCTTGCGCGCGCAGATGAACCCCCATTTCGTTTTCAATGCCCTGAATAGCATTCGGGCCTTAATCACAGAGGATCCAGCTAAGGCCAAAAAAGGAATCAACCAACTCTCCAAACTGCTCCGCAGCTCCCTGCTCACCGAGCGCAAAAAGACGATCTCTATCGCAGAAGAATTAGACACGATTATCGACTACCTGAATTTGGAAAAGATCCGCTACGAAGAGCGCCTGACCTGGAAAGTAGACGTAGCAAAGGAAATAAATCAAGCCCAAATCCCTCCCATGTTGTTACAGACCTTGGTAGAGAATGCCATCAAGCATGGGATTGCGCATTCTTCGAAGGAAGGCTTGATCGAAATCAAGGGTGAGGTTATCGGTGATCAAATTCAATTACAAGTCATCAATTCAGGGCATTTAAAAAGCCGCGGGGAATCCACCGGCATCGGCTTGATCAATTCCCAAAATCGCCTCACTTTATTGTTTGGGGAGACCGCTCATATTGACATTAAGCCTTTGGACAAAAATCGCATACTTGCTTCCGTCACGATTCCGTACCTTGCTGAAACAATAGCCTAAATCCCCTATGAGAGCCATCATTGTTGACGACGAACGCCTTGCCAGAAATGAACTGAAACGTTTATTGGAAAATTTTCCCTCCATCGAGGTGATCGGTGAAGCGGCGAACACAGAGGAGGCAAGTCAACTCATCGAAGAATTACAACCGGATGTGGCCTTTTTAGACATCCAAATGCCTGGTAAGACAGGCTTTGAGTGGCTAGAGGAATGGGATGGTTTTCTCCCGGAGATTATTTTCACAACAGCATTTGACGAATATGCGCTGAAGGCGTTCGAAGTGAACGCTTTAGACTATGTTTTAAAGCCGATTGAATTAGCGCGTTTAAGTGAGAGCATTCAGAAATTAGAATCCCGTTTTCAGCGACCTATCTCTACAGAGAAAACGACGTCTACGAACCATGTTTTAGGGGGGAATGATCAAATCTTCGTAAAAGACGGGGAGAAATGTTGGTTTGTGCGCTTGGATCGCGTACGCTTGTGTGAATCGATGGGGAATTATGTGCGCTTGTTTTTTGACGACCAAAAACCCCTCGTCCTAAAATCCCTCAATTCCTTAGAAGAACGCTTAGATCCGAAATTATTCTTCCGTTGCAATCGCAAACACATCGTCAACCTGAACTTCATTGAGAAGATTGAACCTTGGTTTTCCGGTGGACTACAAGTAACCTTAAAGGGAGATAAAGCAGAGAAAATCGAAATTTCGCGCCGTCAATCTATCCGCTTTAAGGAGCTTTTGTCTCTTTAGTACTTTTAGTGGTTCGCGCTGGTGCTTCCCCTAACAAGAAACCATAAGGTTCTAAATTAGGAATCGAATCGAATATCACTTTCATCACGGCCGTAAGCGGTAACGCTAAAATCAATCCTGGAATACCCCAAAGCAATTCCCCGCATAACAAAGCCAGCATCGCCACCATCGGGTTCATACTTACTTTCGATCCCACCACGAGTGGCGTTATAAAATTCGCTTCAATAAACTGAGCCGCCGCTACCCATGCCACCACGGCTAAGGCGTGCGATGGACTCAAAGTCACAAGGCTCAATAAAATAGGTAACAAAGCCCCCATCCAAATGCCGATGTAAGGAATCAATAAAAGTATTCCTGTTAAGAATCCGAAAAACACGGGATACTCCACCCCAATCCACCAAAACCCAATCGAGTTCAACACCCCCACAATTAACATCACCACGAGTAATCCCACTAAATACCCTTGGATCACCGAGCCTGTTTTTTCCATCACTTTCGTCAAAACCTGCCCCTCCGTTTTAGGGAAGACTTTCTGCAAAAAGCTTTCAAAGAAATCGCGGTAGAATAAGAAGAAGAAAGTAAATACGGGTACTAAAATCAAGGCTGTAATGGCGTGCAATGCCGTCGAAAACGTCGTACTGATAATGACCCCTGAATTCTTCATCAAGGACATGAGCTCATTACTCAGCTCTAACATTTGCTTCCGACGCGAGATATTGAAATTCGCAGAAATAAAGGACTGCAAACTGGAAATCCACTTTTCCGCCTTTTTCGCAAAGAGTGGAAGCTCAGAAGAGAATTCCATTATTTGCATTCCTGCTACGAAAAGCAAGGAAGAGATTAGTGCAAAAGTCAATAAAATGGCGATGAAGATGGCGAGGGCCCGGGGAAAACCTTTGGCCTCCATCAATTTACTCGCAGGCAGAAGTAAGAGGGACAAGACCAGGGCAAAAGAAAGCAAAATCAAGAGGTCCTGTAATACGTAGGCCGCCGCAATAATCAAGGCCATCGACAAGAGGGCGCTAGATAAACGGGACGAGTAAGCGGTGTTATTTGACATATCTAATAAATTAACAATTCCATAACATACAACTTTCTATATTTGTGAGGTAATCCGTTCAAAACTATGGCAACAGCTTCACCCGCATACAAAATTCTACTCGTAGATGATGATGCAGACATTTTGGAGTTATTGGAATACAATTTACTAAAAGAAAACTTTCTTTTAGCAAAAGCGACGA
>Ga0222712_10006431_pt1 | contig 11608 bp, 11 predicted proteins | sample C33_657DmetaG_FD_165043 | JGI IMG/M metagenome (GOLD analysis project Ga0222712, IMG submission 165043) | Estuarine water microbial communities from San Francisco Bay, California, United States - C33_657D | ecosystem: Environmental > Aquatic > Marine > Unclassified | place: USA: California... | reverse complement strand
TGGTCCATACACACGCAGGGCCACGCGAGTAATTGAAGCATCTGCTGGTTCACTTGAGCGTTGGAACATAGGAATCGGCAACACAGTGGAGGTGCGACATGTCCAACCATGACGACGTCTCTTCCATCGTGCACGCCGGCCTGTGGCTTGTTGCAACACCAATTGGCAATCTCGACGACATCTCCCCTCGCGCCATCTCCGTCTTGCGCGCTGCAAAAGTCATTTGCTGCGAAGACACACGACATAGCGGCACATTGCTCAAGCGAATGAACGTCACGCCCGAGCGTCTCATCGTTACGAATGATCACACCGAACATGACGCCATTGAAGAAGTGTTGATGCTGCTCGCATCTAATGAAGTTGTTGCTGTCATAACCGACGCGGGAACTCCAGCGATTAGTGACCCAGGTGAGCGTCTAGTGAAGGCTGCTGTTGCAGCAGGTCACGCCGTGCATGCCACGCCCGGTCCCGTTGCGTTTGTTGTTGCCGCCACTATCAGCGGATTACCGACCGACCGCATTGCGTTCGATGGGTTCCTACCTCGCAGTGGCGCCGAACGCCGTGAACGACTGACCGAAGTCGCACGCGAACGCCGCACCACCGTGTTGTATGAAGCACCACACCGCCTTGAGAAGACATTGGTCGACCTTGCATCGGTGTGTGGCGATGACCGTCGCGTTGCGCTCACACGTGAACTCACCAAGATGCATGAAGAGGTGTGGCGCGGCTCTCTTGCTGAGGCTGTGCAGCACTCACAATCTGTTGCACCACGCGGCGAGTACGCAATTGTCATTGCGCCAGCGCTCAATTCCGAAGTAGAAGTAACAGATGAGGAAATTGTTCGTGAACTTGCTGCACGCACCGCAAATGGTCTTAGCAAGCGTGATGCAATTGACGAAGTGACAGCAGCATTCGGAGTCGCACGCAAGCGCGTCTATGCAATCGCGGTGGGATCATGACCAACACAACTCGTACAGCAGCATTCTTCGACCTCGACCGCACACTCATCGCAGGTTCATCTGCTTTCGTGTTCGCACGAGCTGCGAGAGATGCCGGGTACATCCGTATTCAAGATTTTCTTCCCGATGTTGTTCGTGCATTGAAGTTCCAATTGGTTGGCTCCAGCGATGAATCCAGCCACAGCGTGCGCGATCGCATCTTGTCGCGTGTTGGCGGAATGAATCAGGCAGACCTTGTCGGGCTCAATGAGTTGGTATTGCCCGAACTCCTCGGACTTATTCGCCCGGAGGCGCGCGCGCTTCTTGACCAGCATCATGCAGCAGGTCGTGAAACATGGATCGTCTCTGCATCACCCATTGAGTTAGTCGAGCCACTTGCGATTGCACTGGGTATGACTGGCGGCATTGGCACCAAAGGCGAGGTTGATAACGGCGTGTACACCGGACGCCTCGATGGTCCGTTCTGTTACGGCGAAGGAAAAGCCGAAGCCATCACCACGTTGGCTAGCGAACGCGGAATTGACCTTGCGAACTCATGGTCATACTCCGACTCCATGAGTGACATCCCGATGATGGAAATCGTGGGTAATGCGGTCGCGGTGAATCCCGATGCAGAACTTGCAACGTTGTCGCGTTCACGCGGATGGCCGGTCGTTGTCTTTGCGCAACGTTCCAAGATGTTGATTCGTCGCTCATCGACAATCACTGCAGCAGTAATTGCGATGTTGCTGACGTATTCGCTAGGCCTGCGGCAAGGGCGAAAGCGCTAACTGACGGCTCATTGCCACCAAGCGACCTGTGGAGTCCCACATCTCGCCATTCTCTTCGAAGAATCCGCCTTGCACCACGTTGCTATAGAAGCGGCATGCAATTGGGCCAGGTGCTGGCACAGCACGCACATGCACCGTGAGTTCCAATGTGGGCGCCCAGCCAATGAGCCCGTACAAGTTAAAGATGACCGGCGGGCCAGCGTCAGCAGCCAACAACAACGCAAGAGTGTCGACGTCGCGTCCATCAGCAAACGCAAAATAAGTACGCACGAGCGGGTAACCCGTTGGCTTTGCATCGGGCAAACCTGACATCACCACTGCATCTTCTGGATGCATTCGTGAATCAAGGCGTGAATGCAAACCAGGCGGCATGTCGGGATTTGGTTTCCGCTTCACAAGTTCGTCATAAGCAGGAAAATCTGGCGGCGTGAGGTCGTTGTACTGCGCACCTTCAGTCGCATCAAGATCACCGAAGGAACCAAGCAAGCGAATGACTTCTTTACCGCCGCTTGTGAGCGACCCCGTCATCGTTGCAACACGGCGGCCAGCCTTCACCACAGATGTTTGTGTTTGTGCTGGACCAGGTGAGCCGGGCGACAAGTAATGAGCCGTCAAGGTCAACGGATGAGCGCGCTCGCATTCTTCACGCATGGCATTGGCTGCCAGTGCCATCAGATATCCGCCATTTGCGATACCAGGGCCAATATTCCAACGCTCTTGAATGGGAGTGTCGTACAGACCGTTACCGAGAGAAGTGGCTGCAGTCGCGATATCGAACTCAAAAGGCATCAGAAGAGCGTACGAAAGTTGACCTATTGAAAACGAACCGACGACCAGCACCCGCTGTCCCGTAGCCTGAATGAGTGGGCACGTACTACCTCACCACTCCTATCTATTACGTCAACGCACGGCCCCACCTTGGCCATGCGTACAGCACCATCGTTGCTGACGCCCTTGCTCGTTGGCATCGATTGCTGGGGGACGACGTGCACTTCCTCACTGGCACCGATGAACATGGTCTCAAGATCCAGCAAGCTGCGGATGCCGCTGGCACCACACCGCAGGAATTCACCGACTCCATCGCTCCTCTCTTCCAAGAAGCGTGGCAGCGCCTCAACATTTCCAATGACGACTTCATTCGCACCACCGAACCTCGTCACCGCGCTGGCGTAGAGAAACTGCTGCAGGCATGTTTTGATGCCGGCGATATTGAACTCGACAAGTACAGCGGTTTGTATTGCGTCGCTTGCGAGGCGTACTTCACCGAAGACGAACTCGACAACAACAACTGCCCCATTCATAAGCGTCCTGTTGAACACGTCGAGGAAGAGAACTACTTCTTCCGTCTCTCACGTTTCGAACAGCGCCTCATTGATTTCTATTCATCACACCCTGGTGCAGTCGTCCCCGATCATCGCGTGAATGAAGTTCTTGGCTTTATCAAGCAGGGTCTTCAAGATTTCTCTGTGAGCCGCAAAACACTCACCTGGGGTATCCCACTTCCATTCGACCCATCTCACGTTGCATACGTGTGGTTCGATGCATTGGCTAATTACATCACGGCAATCGGTTACGGAACTGATGACGAGATGTTCAAGAAGTGGTGGCCTGTGAACCATCACGTCATTGGCAAGGACATCATTCGATTCCACAATGTGTATTGGCCAGCGATGTTGATGTCTGCCGGCATCGAACCTCCGCAGGGCTGGGCCGTCGGCGGCTGGTTATTAGTCGGCGGAGAAAAGATGTCAAAGACATCGGGCAATGTTGTCAATCCACTCGAACTAGTCGATGAAATCGGTGTTGACGGCTTCCGCTACTACGTGTTGTCGGACACTGGCTATGGCAACGACGGTGACTTCACGTACGAAGGTCTCATCAGCCGTTACAACTCTGACCTTGCAAACAACTTGGGCAACCTTGCAGCTCGCGTCGCAACAGTTGTTGGCAAAAAGTGCGAAGGTCTTGGCACCTCACCGTCAGCCGATAGCCCACTGGCGCCAATTGCTGAGCAATCAGTGAGAGAAACGATTGAACATTGGGAAGTCGTGCAGCCATCACGTGCGCTGGAAGCCACGTGGCAACTCATTCGTGCGACAAATGCGCACCTCGAGAACAACGAGCCATGGAAAGTTGAAGCCGGCCCGCTCGTTGATTCCGTCATGGGCGATGCACTTGAAGCACTTCGAATTGTCACCATCCTCGCCTTCCCCGCTATCCCTGATACAGCTCGCGAAATTTGGCGTCGTATCGGTATGACATCCAACATCGAGGATTGTCGTATCGGCACGGACACCACATGGGGTCAGTACACCGCGGGCAATCCAGTCGAGAAGGGCGATCCGCTCTTCCCTCGTCGCACCATCGCTTAGGAACACCTCGCATGAGTCACGCCACAGGGTGGACAGATACGCACTGCCACATTCATGACGACAAAATGGCGTTTGGTTCCGATGAGTCATTGACTCGCGCTCGCGAATCGGGCGTTGATCGTTTTGTTGTAATCGGTTGCGATGCAGAGACATGCACCGCAGCACTTGATATCGCTTCTCGTCACAACGATGTGTGGGCCACCATCGGTCTTCATCCACACGATGCAACACAGGGCGTTGCATCTATCGTTCCGTTCATCAATCAGCCGCGAGTTGTTGGCATTGGCGAATGTGGCCTCGATTACTACTACGAACATTCTCCCCGCGAGGTGCAGATGCCCGCCTTCGCAGAGCAGATTGCATTGGCAAAAGAGCATGACCTCACGTTGGTGATCCACACTCGCGATGCGTGGAAAGACACCTTCGATGTTCTCGATGCGGAAGGTATGCCAGAGAACACGATCATTCATTGCTTCACTGGCGGCCCCGACGAAGCCCGCGAATGTCTTGACCGTGGCGCATATCTCAGTTTCAGTGGCATCGTGACTTTCAAAAACGCAGTCGAACTGCGCGAGGCTGCTGAACTTTGCCCCATCGACCGCATCCTCGTCGAGACCGATAGCCCCTTCCTTGCGCCCGTTCCGCATCGTGGTCGCCCGAATGAACCTGCACATGTGGGCATTGTGGGCACGGCAATCGCTGATCTTCGTGGTCACGATGCAGCAGATTTCGCCGTTCGCACCACAGCGAACGCTCTTCGTGCATTTCCCCGCATACATTCATAGGTAGATGGATTTCACTCGCTTCGACAAGAACCGCATGACGGTGGCTGTCATCGCTACGGCGGTGCTCATTCCGCTCCTGTTCATGGCAGGCGGTCGCTCTTCCGACTCAGCAGCAGAGCCCATCAAAGCCACGACCTCCACCTACGACCTTGGACTTTCTTCCGATGGCACCGCCGATGCGCCCGCCAATCTTGATGGTCCCGTTAGCCAAGACCCCAATGGCTCTGGCGAAATTGCGTATCCAGCAGACAACGATGGTCAGATGGCGCGAGTCACGGCGTCGTACAAGCGCTTCCCTAATTCGGCAAAGACTGGTTGTTCCACAACAGCAGCACCGTTGGGCGCAACTGTCACCGTGTTGAATCTGAACAACGGCCACAAGACCACATGTCTCAACATCAACATCGGTCCCACCACAGGAACTTTCGGCATCATCATGAACACGACAGTGTTTGAACAGATTGCCGAACTTGTTGATGCGCCACTTCCCGTTGAGTTGACCTGGTGACACTTTCTCGTTCTGATGCATCGCGCCAATTAGAAGGTGCTGGATTACGTGCAAAGCGTGCCCTGGGACAAAACTTTGTTGTTGATGCAAACACAGTGCGCAAGATTGCACGTCTCGCAAACATTGACAATCACGGCCACGTCTTAGAGATTGGCGCAGGTCTCGGATCACTCACACTTGCACTGGCAGAAACAGGCGCACAGATCACCGCCGTCGAAGTGGACGATCAACTCATTCCACTTCTTCATGAAAACGTTGATCCCATCGACAACATCACAGTTGTACATGCCGATGCGATGAAGCTGAATTGGAATGAACTTCTCGTGGGTGGCGATCAATGGGCACTCGTTGCCAACCTTCCCTACAACGTGGCGACTCCGCTCGTTGCAGATGTTCTTGACTTTGTTCCGCAAGTGCAACGCATGTTGGTGATGGTGCAAAAAGAAGTGGGCGAACGTTTTTGTGCATCACCCTCGACCGAGGCGTATGGCGCACTCAGTGTGAAAGTTGCGTTTCATGCCACTGCGCGAATTGCAGGAATCGTTCCACCATCGGTATTTCTTCCTCGACCCAATGTTGATTCGGCATTGGTAGAAATCGTGCGGCACTCCGAGCCGATTGATGCAGTCATCAACCAAAAAGAACTGTTTTCATTGGTCCGAATGGGATTCGCCAAGCGACGCAAAATGTTGCGCGGCTCTCTCGCAGGTCGGGTCTCACCTGAACAATTCGAAGAAGCAGACATCGCACCCACTGCACGCGCAGAAGAACTCTCCGTGCATGACTGGATGCGTCTTGCACGCATCGTGAATGGTTCCGGCCAGTGATTCGACTCGAGGCGCCAGCGAAACTCACGTTGACTCTCTCCGTCACCGGCGTGCGCGCCGATGGCTATCACCTCATTGATGCAGAGATGGTTGCACTCGATATTGCAGATGTTGTCACGATTGAAGATGCCGATTCAACATCCATCACTATCGATGGCCCGTTCGCCGAAGGAATTCCCACAGACGAATCAAATCTTGTTCACAAGGCACTCGCGCTGACGGGTCGCACCGCTCGCGTGCACATTTCAAAGAACATTCCGCATGGTGGCGGACTCGGGGGCGGCTCCACCGATGCAGCCGCCATTCTTCGCTGGGCGAACTTCACCGATCACGCAGCTGCCGCAGCAGTTGGTGCAGATATTCCGTTCTCTCTTGTTGGCGGTCGAGCACACGTCAGTGGCATTGGTGAGATCGTGCAACCTCTTTCCTATGAATCTCGTGACATCACGCTGCTGATTCCGCCCGTTCATGTCTCAACCCCACTCGTCTATAAAACCTGGGATGCCATGGGTGGACCACGTGGCGACAATGGGAACGATCTGGAACCGGCAGCTTTGGCCGCAGTTCCGGAATTACGTGAGTGGAGACAACGAATCGCTGAGGCGCTCGGCCAAACCCCGTACTTGGCGGGCTCCGGAGCTACCTGGTTTGTCTACGGACATGCACTTGACATCTCTGAACAGGTGACCGGACTTGGGGTGGTACACACGACAACGCGCCCCGATCCGGGACGCGTTGCATGAACTTGTACGTGTAGTTGTAGTGCTACTTACGACGCTGGTGGCGTGTGCGGCGAAGCATCTTCTTGTGCTTCTTTTTGCGCATGCGCTTGCGACGCTTCTTGATAAGAGAACCCATAAGGCATATGAACCTATCGGGACAATGCAGAAAAAAGAAAATCCGCTACCGTTATTACTTCCTTCCGGGATCGTTCAATTGGCAGGACAGCGGGTTTTGGTCCCGTTGATAGGGGTTCGAGTCCTCTTCCCGGAACCACATGGCTCTTCGTAGCCCATTCATCAGGCCTGCTGGCACCACTCGTTCGGTGGCCAATAGGCGGAGAGCCCTCGCGTTCTACACTTGGCTTCCATGAGCAACCGTTCCATGGAGAAGGTCACCACCAAGCGCTTGTCGCTTTTCACCGGACGGACGCACCCGACGCTCGCCAACGAAGTCGCAGCGCACCTCGACATCGCACTTGGTGATGCCAACGTTGTGCAATTTGCCAACGGCGAAATTCGCCCACGCTTCTCCGACAGCATTCGCGGTGGCGATGTGTTTGTCATGCAGTCACACTTCGGCACTGATGCGGGTTCGATCAACGACAGCATCATGGAACAACTCATCATGATTGATGCTGCACAGCGCGCATCAGCAAAGCGAATTACTGCTGTGTGTCCGTTTTATGGATACGCACGTCAAGATCGCAAAGCAGAAGGTCGTGAACCAATTACTGCTCGTCTTGTTGCCGACATGTTTAAAGCTGCAGGTGCTTCTCGCATGGTTTCCATCGACTTGCATAGCAGCCAGATTCAAGGTTTTTTCTCTGGTCCCGTTGACCATCTCACCGCGTTGCCAGTCCTCGAGCAATACGTACGTCAGCATGCAGAACAAGATCTCGTCATCGTGTCGCCTGACGCAGGTCGCGTAAAAGTTGCAGAACGTTTCGCACAACACTTGTCTGACAAGAATGCCGATGTTGCTTTCATTAACAAGCGTCGACCAAAGGGTACGCAGAATGTTGCGATCGCAAAAGAAGTCATCGGTGACATCGAAGGCCGTCTCTGCATCCTGACCGACGACATGATCGACACCGGTGGCACTATCTGCTCCGCCGCTGAACTTCTTCTCGAGCGCGGCGCAAAGGAAGTCTGGGCCATGGCGACACACGGCGTTCTGTCCGACCCCGCCGTCGAGCGCCTGTCGAACTCCCCCATCACCCGAGTGGTTCTCACCAACACGTTGCCCCTCGCTCCCGAGAAGATGTTCGACAAGGTCGAGGTCCTTTCCGTGGCCAAGATCATTGCCGACGCCCTTTCGGCCGTGTTTGACGAGACCAGCGTCTCGGAACTCTTCAACGGCGAAAACCAGTCCTAAAACCATCTCGGGGCGGTGTGGGCCCTGAATTCGACCCATTTGCCCCGTCCCGTGTGGCAGTTGCAGGAAGCGGGCATAGACTCGCTAACCGTGTCGAATACAGCAACTCTCTCCGCCGAAGTAGGCCGCGAAACAGGAAGCGCAGCTTCCCGTCGTCTCCGCGCCGCCGATCGCATTCCAGCAGTCCTCTACGGACATGGCATGGAGCCCATCTCTCTCACCGTGGTTCGTCGTGACCTCCGCGTGGCCATCTCTGGTCCTGCAGGTCAGAACACCATCTTGACCCTCAACGTTGAAGGCAAGAACTACAGCGCGGTCATCAAGGAACTGCAGCGTCACCCAGTGCGCCGCAACGTTGCTCACATCGACTTCATTCAGATTGACCTCACCGAGGAAATCACCATGCACGTTCCAGTGGTTCTCACCGGAACCGCAAAGGCTGTTCTTTCCGCTGGCGGTCTTGTTGACCCAGCAGTTGACACCATTGAAGTACGCACCACTCCTGCGAACGTTCCAAACGAAATCGCAATCGACATCTCCGCAATGCAGACGGACAGCGTGATTCGCCTTGGTGACATCAAGCTTCCTGCAGGAGTTGTTGCAACAGGTGATGCTGACATGCCAGTCGCAACTGTGCTCATCTCGCGCGCTGCAACCGAAGCCGCTCAGGCCGCCGCTGCTGCCGAAGCTGCACCCGAAGCAACCGCCTGATCACACGGCCCACGGGTCGTCATCACATCTGACCAGCCATGTTGCGCCGCTCTGAACCTCGTTCGGGCGACATGCAACGCACGCTCATCGTTGGCTTAGGTAATCCCGGCAAGAAGTACGCCCGCACTCGACACAATGTGGGAACTGATGCGATTGAGTTATTGGCCAAGCGTCTCAATGTTTCGTTGAAGGTCGGCCGTGATCGTGCACAAGTTGCCGAAACACGCATTGGCGACGAAGCGGTTGTTCTCGTCATCCCTACAACGTGGATGAATGAATCCGGCGAAGCCGTCGGACCCATCGCACGTCGCTACAAAATTCCAGCTGCAAACATCATCATCATTCATGACGAACTAGATCTTGAACCTGGTGCAGTGAAATTGAAAATGGGCGGAGGACTCGCTGGACATAACGGTCTCAAGTCGGTCTCGCAGCACATCGGCACGAATGATTACGCACGAGTGCGCATCGGTGTTGGCAAACCGTCGTCAAAGGAACAAGGCGCTGATCACGTGCTCTCGTCAATCCCACCTGCAGAGCGCAAAGTTCTTGATGTTGCTGTGGAAATTGCATGCGATGCCGTCGAACGCATTGTGAAAGAGGGCCTTGACGCTGCAATGCAGGAGTACAACGCACGGTGAGCGAGAACACTGAGCCCCTCATTCCGTTTGAATCACTTGCCGCAGTCGTTTCGCACGAACCTGGCATCGATGCCATCGCCGGATCTCGCAACTCTGTCATTGCCGTACCTGAAGCGGCTCGTGCATCAGTTCTTTCAGGCATCACTCGCGCAAATGGACGTCGACCCATCGTCATCGCAACTCCCACAGGCACCATGGCGCAAGAAGTTGCCGATGATCTTGCAGCCTTCCTCGGTGAATCGTCCGTCGAACTCTTTCCTGCTTGGGAGACACTGCCCTTTGAACGTGTGAGCCCGGCCGTCCACACGATGGGTGCACGTATGCGCACGATGTGGCGCCTGCGCAACGAAGAAGAATGCCCCACGGTGATAGTCGCGGGCACTCGTGCGCTACTGCAGAAACTTGCACCGGGAACGACGACCACGGATCCCATTCGTATCTCGGTTGGCACCACTGTCGACATTGACAAATTGTGTGAGCAACTTGTGCACTTCGGCTATCGCCGCGAGACCGTGGTGGAACATCGCGGTGAGTTCGCACGTCGCGGAGCCATTGTCGACATCTTTCCTGCGACTGATGCTGAACCAGTACGAGTCGACATGTGGGGCGATGAAGTTGACCGCCTCACACGCTTTACCATTTCCGATCAGCGCAGTACCGATGACTTAGCAACCACGCTGATCTTCCCCGCTCGTGAACTTCTATATGTCGATGGCGTGAAGGAAAAGGCTGCGACGCTCGTGGCAACAGAGCCATGGGGTCGCGAACAATGGGAACGTCTTTCTGAAGGTCAAATTTTTGACGGTATGGAAAGTTGGCTGCCATGGCTGACCGAGCGCGACGAGTTATTGACGGACCATATTGGTGATGATGCTCTCATCATCATGATTGAGCCACGCCGCATGAGCGACCGTGCCAATGACTTACTCGCCGAAGAAGACGACCTTGCACGTGCGTTAGCGACATCATGGGCCCGCGATGCCGACGTGCAATTCCCTCGTCTTCATGTCAATACAGATCGTCTTTTGTCTGGCGACCAACGTGTGCCGACCATTGCCTTTGTCCCAAGCGCCGAAAGTGTTGATGGACCCGCGATTCCAGCATCAACGTGGGGAACCATTGTGCATGACCCCACATCCGTCGTGCGTCGTCTCAACGAAATGCTCACGGAGAAATGGCGCATCATTGTTGCGGCGGAAACTCAAGAGTCAGTGGGGCGTCTCGTTGAACTGATGCGTTCTCATGGCATTGACTTCACTGCAACAAACGACGCCGACACACTCGCCACTGCAGGTGCTTGGGTCACGTGCGCGCCGCAATCACATGGCGTGTCATTACCCAACTCCAAAGTTGCCATCATCACAGAATCAGATCTCAGTGGTCGCCGTCGCACACGCCGTACCAAACCCTCGCGCGGTCGTTCCTCCACAACGGTCTTTGAAGACTTGCAGCCCGGCGGCTACGTGGTGCACGCTCATCACGGCGTCGGAAAATACGAAGGAATGGTCAAGCGCACCATTGGTGGCGTCGAGCGTGACTACTTATTAATTGCCTACAAGGGTGGCGACAAGCTGTACGTGCCTACCGAACAAATTGGCGTCATTCGTCAATACGTCGGCGGCGAAGCACCAACTCTGCACCGCATGGGTGGCAGCGACTTCGCACGTGCGAAGTCCAAGGTACGTTCAGCAGTGCGTGAAGTCGCACAGGAACTGGTGTTGCTCTATCAGCGCCGCGTCAGCGCAAAGGGCCACGCATTTTCACCAGACACGCCATGGCAAGACGAAATGGAATCAGCATTCCCCTTCGTTGAAACTCCCGATCAGCTAACTGCAATCGCTTCCATCAAGGAAGACATGGAGCGAGACGTTCCCATGGACCGCCTCGTGTGTGGCGATGTGGGGTTTGGCAAAACCGAGGTCGCTGTTCGTGCTGCAT
>Ga0222712_10006428_pt1 | contig 11611 bp, 12 predicted proteins | sample C33_657DmetaG_FD_165043 | JGI IMG/M metagenome (GOLD analysis project Ga0222712, IMG submission 165043) | Estuarine water microbial communities from San Francisco Bay, California, United States - C33_657D | ecosystem: Environmental > Aquatic > Marine > Unclassified | place: USA: California... | reverse complement strand
TAGTTCTCTGTTCCTTATGCTCATTGCTTTCTCCTTATATTTTTATTTATTAAACAGCAACAGTACTGAGAGTACCAGAGTTATCAACAATAAGACGATATTGAGTTCCATTTGGTGATGTAAGAATGACACCTGATGAAGTATCTACACCAACTCTTACGTTTCCACTAAAAGTAGAAACTCCAGAAACACTTAACTGATTTGTAAAGGTAGTTCCAGTGACTGTTGCACCGGCACCTAAACTTACACTGCCACCAGTAAAATTAAATGCTCCACCTGTAGACTCAAAATTATTTGTTCCACCAAACCTACTTATTCTAAATGGAGCATTTCCACCAACTGTCCCCAAATATATTGCTTCTGCTACATCTACCCTATTGCTATTAAAAGTAGAAACACCAGTTACATAAAGTTGAGATAATGATGCTCCACTACCAACAACGGTAAGAGCACTTGTTGGATTTGTGGTTCCGATACCAACACTAGAAAGTGTATTAATTCCTGCTGCTGTTGTTTCCCACTGCGTTGATGTCCCACTAGAAGCAGTAACAGTAACAACACCAGCAGAAATTGCAGATACTGATAGGTTTGCGCCAAAATTAATAGTTCCTGCGGTTCCTATTGTTGAGCCGTCATCTAAAACAACAACTCCCGAACCAGAGCCAACAACACCAGTAAGTCCAGAACCATCACCAACAAACGTTGTTGCACTAATAGTTCCTGCACCACCATCAAGAGTAACACCAGTACCAACATTAATAATATTGTTAGTTCCATCTAAAGTAATAGATGCTGGACCAACTGTTAATATTCCAACAACTCTTGCATCGCCATTGACATGAAGTGCTGTTCCTGACGCATCAATTGCGCCGACCTCTAACGCAAATCTTGGATTTGTAGTTCCGATACCAACATTTGAAATTGTATTAATGCCTGCCGCTGATGATTCCCAATAATTCCGACTTCCAGTATTGGTATCTGTAATATAAACTGTTACTCCAATTCCAGTTCCAACCGCAGTCACAGCGGCTCCAACAAAGTTAATTGATGTAACTTGTAAAGGTCCTCCAACTGGAACTCCCTCTTCAAGAATTGTTACTCCTTGAATTCCGGTAAATCCAGATCCAATTGCTGTTGGAGAGTATGAAATAAATTCGACTGTCTCTCCACCAAAACATGGGTAATCAAGAGTTACTGTAATCGAATCATTTGCAATATATTCATCACTTGATAATTTTACGCCGTTAATATAAACATCAAGAAGTCCAACACTATATGTTGTTGTAAATGTTTGTATACCAACAGATGCTGTTTGAGTATCTACAGTTCTTAAATTTGAAACTGAAGCCCAAGTGACTCCTGTTCCCGTAGAAATTAAATATTGACCAATTGCACCTAAACTACTTCCTGCGGAGATTCTGCCATCAATTACTATATTTTTAAATGTAGAAACTCCAGTAACATTGAGGTTTGTTACTCCTATACCACCGTTAACATGTAGAGTATATTGTGGATTAGTTGTAGCAATACCTACCTTATTTGAACTTGCATTGGCAAATATGAGACTTGTATTTACCTCTATGCCGTTTTTAACAACAAAATTCTTTTGTACAGACATTGGTGGAGAGCGCCAACCTTTTTACTTATTTATAAATACAAGAAAGGTATTTAAAGAATTAATATGGCATCTCAGGTATTGAGTGGAGCAACAAATGCTTCCTATACAAATAATACAGGTCAGAATGTTAGATTGATTATTAATTATATGTCTAATGTTACTTCGATGACTTGGGCAGGAGTAACGGTAACTGCAAGTTCTACAACAATTGGTAAAAATGTTCCCATTTCATATAGTGCAAGTAATTTTGCGATGACTATACCTACAGGAACTTTAGACGCAAGTAATACATCTGCTTCTAACGATGCTTCGCGTATTAGAATCCAAGGAAGTGTTAGTTATACTGCCGGAATTGATGGTATTACTCGTGCTCCTATACCAGCTTATGGTTCAGGATACTTAGATTTAAAACCATCAACAAATAGTAATTTTCCCATAGAACTAATGCTCGCAAACGGACAATCTTTCAGTGCCGTTTGTGGTGCTTATAATGCTATCGTAATCAAAGAGGATGGAACCTGATATGGCATCTCAAGTTATTAGTGGAGCATCGAATCCATCATATACAAATAATACGGGTAAAAATGTCCGCATTATTCTTAATTTTCTTTCCAATGCAACTGCTGTAAACTGGGCGGGAGTTTCTGCGTCATCAACATCAGGGCCACTTCCAAAAGAAATAATGTTGGCACCAAATCAATCATTCAGTGCCGTGTGTGGTCCTTATAATATTGCTGTTCTCAAAGAAGACGGAACTTAAAGAACCATTCCAAATCCACGAGTGGTGAATGGATAAAGATTTGCGGAACCTCCACCACTCGCACTAATTGTAACTTCACCAGTTCCACTTGTTGGTGTTACTGAAACACCTGCTCCCGCAATCACTTTGGTAACACCAGTGTTTGTAATCGTAGAAGTAGTAATTCCCCCAGAAGTTGCATTAGTAAGAGAAATGCCGTTACCAGCAGAAACATTCTGTCGGGAAACATTGGTCCAAGAAAGAGTTCCTGACCCATTATCTGTCAGGACCTGATTAGCACTGCCATAAGAAGTTGGAAGTGTAAAGGTCAAATTAGAACTTAAAGAACCAACTTGAAGACCGACGTAATTGCTTCTGTCAGTCTCATAGATTCTAACTGCTCCTGTAATAGCAGCATTTCCTACAACATCAAGAGGAGCAATAGTTGTTATTGTGTTGATACCAACCCTTCCATTTGCATCGACAATAAATGGTGTGCTGTCATTAGAAGTATTATCAATTCTTACAATATCAGTTCCTGATGTAGATTTGATATAGAGTGATGTTTCATTATCTGCAACAATTTCAACCTTTGATGTTGGTTGAGTTGTTGCAAAACCAACAGAACCTGCATTGTTGAAGAATACAGAATTTAAATTATTTGTAAGACTTCCAAATCTTAGTTGCGAAATGGCATCATCATAGAATGCAATTGGAACGCCAGCAAACTTATCATTATTATTCCACTGTAAGGAGTTAAATGGTTGTCCTGGATTTGAACCAGCAGCTCCAACACCTGTTGAAATTTGAATTGTTGCTATTCCAGAAGTAGAGTCTCCCGAAACTGTTATTCCTCCACCAACAAAGTTTAACTGTCTAACTCTACCAAGAAGATTATTTGTTGGGCCAGTAGAAATAGCAATTCTTGGATCTCCATTCCAGGTAAGTGTACTTACTCCACTTACAGAGTCATAATCTACAGTGAAAGTAAATCCAGTAGCAACAATATTAATTGTTGTTGAGAAACCAATATACTTACCTGCAGAAGCAATTCCAACTCCAGAACCACCAATGAAACCAAATGGTTCCCACTTATTATCTGTTACATAGGTCCAACCAACAAAGTTGTACTTACTTGGTTCAGAATTAAAATTAATATCGCCATAATTTCCAGCTAAGATTGGTTTATCCTTACTGATGGAAAGTTTGCGAGAAACTGACTCATTTCCTTGAACATAAACTGAGTTGGCTTCAATACCTTTGGGTGAGGTTGAAGTAATCTTATTGTTAAAAATTACTGGTCCATCAAATTCAGAAATGATGTTGGCATCAGGACCTCCTTCAACTTTTACAGACCTAGAGATAGAAACTTCAAGTGGAGTTAATACATCAAATCCAATATTTACCCCACCCGTTCCTGGATCCTCTCCAGTGACAGTTGGTATTGGTGTATCAAATACTTCTTCTTGGCCTGTAGTAGAACTGACTTTTTTATTTCCGACGTAGAAATCTCCGTCAGCATTCATTCCAGTGAATACTACTATACCACCATCTACTTTTGTCGCTTGAGAAAGAAGTTCCTCTTGTGCGCTAATACTTCTATCTTGTCTTTCTGGGAATGCTGTGGAATAATTTCCTGGGCCAAATCCCAAATATTCAAATGTATGTCCCGATGCGCGAATTAATGAATTGCGACGAAGTTCAATTGGTCTTGGGCGTACTCTTCTGACAACTGAACCAGAAATGTGAGATGATCTACGAGTTCCAAGTAATCCTCTGAATACTTCTACATTTGATGTAGTAACTGTAGTTTTAATTCTTACAATTTCTTCATCAACTAACAAATAATCGCCAATGTTAAGGTCAAGAAGTGTTGCATTGGTAATATTAATCGATGATGAGTTTGGATCACTTACAGTTGCACCTAAAGTTGTTGTAATGCCTGCGTATTCGCAGTGTTGTCTTCCACCAAGATTTTCATTAATTTTAAGTATGTTTCCGCCATTTGCGACAAATCCAGGACGATAAGCAAATTTATTTCCTGTTGTTGCTGGAGAATTTGTTCTTATACCAACATTAACAACAAAATTATTTAAGTCAATTACTCTCTTTACAATAAAATCTCCATTGTAAAGAGAATTTTCTGCACCACCTAAACGAACTTTATTATCAACTATAAGTCCATGATTTTGCACCGTAGTGACTGTTGCAAGACCGACTGTATTGTTATAAACTAAAGAACTAACATTTAATGTTTGTCCCGACAGAGTTGCATTTGAATTTGCAGTTATGTTTGCGCCAAGTCCTGTTGTTGATGCAGTGCTAATTGCATTAGATGAAACAACAGAAATTGTTTTACTACTAGAAATACCAACAATTCTATAAACATTGTTGTATTCTTCATGAGTATCAGGAATTCCACTAACAAATAAAGTATCCCCAATATTATTATAAATTCTTGTTACGCTTACGATTCCAACAGAAAAACTGGTTGTCGTTGCTATACCAACAATATTTAATTGGTCTCCTACAGAATAGGCACTTCCACCATCCATAATCTTGATGGCAGAGATAGTTCCTGCAGCACTTACAGTGACTCTTGCTGTTGCATTAAATCCAGTTGTTCCTGCAGAAACATTAACTAGTTTTGCATTATAATAAACTTTTTGCGAAGCAGAACCATCACCATATCCAGCACCAGGATTGACAATAGAAAGAGTAGTAACTCTATTCAGTCCATGGTCATATTCTGCATATAGTGTATGCGTAGTTGCAGATACTCCAACACTAGAAACAATATCAGTAAGGCCTATTCCAATATTATAGTCGCTAATTTGCTTGTTTAAAGTCTCTTTTGTTATGCTATTTTGTGGATCATTTATAACTACCTGTCCAATTGTACTCGAAAGAGCATGGGAGACAGATGGTTTTGGATCTGAATTTGGATTATCTCTATTGGTTTGTGGATATAAATTCTGAATTGGTTGAGAGAAACTTAAGTCGTTGAATGGTTGAACGGTTGGACGATTTGAAGAATTTACTACGAATAGATGATAAATTCCATCTTGCTTTCCAGGAACATACTTTTGAACTTCCTGTGAGCGATAGATATAATAAGTGTTTACAAATTTCTTCTTCTTAAAGTAAGGAAGATTTGTAGTTCTTATTGATGTATCATTTGTAAAAGTTCCTGGATTTGAAGAAAGTGCAACTTTAAATTCTTTAGTGTTTGAAATTTCACTAACTACAAAAGTTCCATTAAAACCACTATCGGATGCTCCAGATGTATTGTTAGTGCTTGTTACGTTTACAATTTCAACTTCACTACCAACACTTAAGTCGTGTGGTAGTTCTGTTATAATTGTTGCAGTAGAAGAACCATTCCAACTTGCATTGGCAACAATTCTTTGATTTCTTAGTTCAGTCGAATTGGAAAGTGATACTGTTGATGGATTGAATTGATATGAAACTTCTGTATTTGTTGAACCAATTGATGTATTTGATTCTTGAATAACATAACCATCAAGAGGAGGTCTGGATGTAAGAGGTGAATCGGAAGGAATTACATAACGTAAACGATAAATGGTATCAACGACATTACGGGTATCTGGTCTTCTCTTAATGTAAGTTCTAGCAGTTGCTGCTCCAATTCCAGCAACTCCTAACAGATTTAGTGTTGAATAAATGTTATTTGCGGTAGATGCCGTAGAAACATTAACATACCATTGGCTTTGTAGAGAATCCCATTGAATTGGGTGGCCAACGTCTCCAGACTTTTTATCAGATACTCTACTTACAACATCTAATCTTCCACCATTTGTATTAATTGTAATGGGAATATCACGAACTGCATCATTAAAAGTTTGTGCAATCTTAATCTGGTCGGGATCTATTGCAGAAACCGAATTAGTGATTGCATAATAGACTTGATTAGAATCGAGTCCATCTGGGAGTTGTCCATTACTAGAAATTATTCTAATCGATTCTCCATTTATAAAAGTATGGTTAGATGTTAATCTTAACGTGTTGTTGTTGGTTACACTATTAATTCCAACATTATTTCTTCCAACAATAAATTTTTTCTCTCCAATAGAACCTGTCGTATAAGGCATTACGACACTTGCAGAATATTCTGTAGAAACACCTGCATTATTAATCAGAACATTTATCGTTTCATTTACTTTAGCACCTAATCTGTATCCCTCCAATACTCCCTCAGGAGGAGAATCTATATTCTTTTGCTCATAAAGATATAAATGAGAAGAAATTCCTACTGAAGTTGTGACGCCAACATCTATAGGTAAGAATTCTACAGTAGTATCTGTTGTTTCTAATTCTTTTGGTGGTATAACATGAGTTATGTAACCAACATCATCTCTTGGGAAAGACTCTTTTCTAAATCCAGAGGCAACTAAAGATTTTGCTCCAAAGTTAGAGTTTGAGTTATTGATTGACTGATCGCCACCAGACTCTGCTAAGAAATGATTTGCAAAACCAATAGCAAATACTGATACTAGTTGCAAGTATGCATTATTAGAACACTTAATGTGGTAATTTTCATATGCAGGTTTAAATCTTGCAAGAGAATCTGTATGAATATTTTCATTTCCAGATTCAGTATTGTCTGCATATGTTCCAGAAACTGAATCATATTTCACAAAAGCATTATCATCTTTTTGTAGACCAATTCCAGTGAATTGTGCTACAACCATAGATTTAAATCCATCAGCCTTATTTCCATCTGCATGAAGTCCGCACATACCATAAACGGATCTCATCGATACATTAAAGATGTATGGAGATGCTGATGAGACAGTATCAACAGAGATACTTAATGATGCATTAAAAATGCTAGGTAGAGGATTTTGTGGTGGAGCAGAAACTTGATAAACAATTTCTGTTGGACTATTGACTTGACTTACAACAAATTGTCCATCATATCCTGCAGAACCAACTCCATTAATTTGAATTGGCGTATCAACATCTAATCCAATAGTAGAATCTTTAAATGTTACTGTTATATTCGTAGAGGAAGTAACTCCATCACCAGACTTAATGCTTGTAATTCCTACTGCATTGCCACGAGACCCTACAATACGATACTCGTCAATCTTGGGTTGAATATCAAGAGAAGTTGAAGGATAATCTGGTTGAATTTCTCTACCAGAAGAAGAACCATAAACTAATCCAACTTTTTCATAGTAAATGTCTAGATCAGTTCGGCCTGCATCAAAATTAGAAATGAAATCATCATTGATTACAACATTGTTTACACCATCAGCATACTCAAAGGCAGTTAATTTATGGTGAGAAAAATTGGGAACAAACGTATTAGTTGTATAATCTTTATAGCAGAAATTATTTGGGCTTGCATCCAGAACAGTAAACTGCCACAAATAACATGCCCCAGTTACACGAAATAGTGCAGATCTTTCAATATTATCATTTAACGGATTAGGTACATACTTTGGACGAATGCGTGTCTTTCTTAAATCAAGACCAACAATTGAAGTACCTCTTGGTATTATAACACCACCATGAACGGAGTTTAACTTATATAATGCGTTATTGGAAGTTTCAAGATCATAATTTGTAGTTAAGTCCCACGATGAAAAATCGGTAGAGGTTTCTCCACTTCTGAGTAGATAATTGTTTGGTGTAGTACTAAAATCAGGAATCCAACCAGGTCGATTATCAATTATATGATCTCCTGGATATAAGATGATCGTAGTTTTTTCAAAACGGTCATTATCCAATCCGCGCTGATATGACCACCTTGAAGCTTCGATTAAAGCACGTTGAATAGTCTTAAATGGTCTTGTTAGACTATTTCCAGTGTTTTCTATAGAATCCGTTGCATCAATGCTATTAGGATCTACGTATAAAACATTTCCTCTTACAGACTTCAGAAAATTATCGAGGCGTGAAAGACCCATCTTATTAATACTTATAGTTCCGTTATGGATTATTTATCCATCTTAACAGTCAAGTGATTGTTGAATAAAATCCTTTCTTTCATTATACATTACAATCAAATGTACTCTATCTTCAGTTCCATTATTGTATGCAGAATGTAGTTTTGATACATCCACTTCCCATATTTCACCTTCTTTCAAATTCTTTTCTTCACCTTCAATATTAAAAAATACCTTATCGTTGGTGACTATGGGTATGTGAATTTTTTTACAATAATTATTTTGTTTTGGTCCATCTATGTGTTCTGGAATATGATGATTGGAATCCAGTTTAGCAAGTATCGCTCGAAATACAACTCCATTCAGACCTAAATTTAGGTTAATTTCTCTTTCAATATTTTCTTTCAATTTATCAAATTCTAAAGTATAAAAATACTTTGTTTTCTTTCCATAAACTAACTGAGATATTGTGTCAGAATCCCACATTAATGGTATAAAATGAGTCTTGTTCAGAACATTATGATATTTTTGCCTTTCATTATTTTCATTCCAAACTTCATTATTAAGATTTAAAATTGTTTTTTTAAACTCAAGTATGTCTATATTTCCTATAAAATTAAAAGACATTTTATTACAAAAAAACCTCCTTATCTAGGAGGTTTATAAGATTAACACTTCCTTCACACGGAACTTATATTTTACCATTTCTCTTCTTCCCATGTCAAGCGTTTTTGAAGCTCTTTATCAAAAACCATCAAATATCTATGTTTTCTACTTCTTTCTCTCCATTCACCTTCAGAACCTTTTACTTTTCCACGAGAGTGTTTAGTTCCGTCTGAATAATAGAAATCTTTTTTTCTATCCGTGAGACCGTAGTACTTAAAGTTGCAAGCGCGATAAATTGTACCAGAATGGTGATTTGAATCAGCATAAGAAAGGATTGCTTTAACTTCAGTATCTTTCCGAAGTTGTCTAATCGCTCGTGACACAAACCAAGAAGTGATGTTATATTCTCGTGACTGTGTACTAGGCTCAATACAAAGTCTTGAAAGTTCGAAGAGTCCTTGTTGTTCATTACGATTTAATCCAAATGCTCCTTTTGCTATTTCTGGAACTGGGAGACCAGTAAAAATGCAAGCACCAAGACAGTTGCCAATTCTAAGGACATCTGTGAAAGTGTTTCTGTAAAGTCCGTAATTGAAACCAGATTTAAAATCTTTGGATTCATCTTTAAGATAGTGGTAGGTATAAAGAAGTTCTTTGACTTCTTCTTTACTTACCTTATCTATAAAATAATCTGATTTCATTAAGTATTTTTACTCAATTTGTTTGCATTCTAACATATATTCTACAGTATTCGCAACATCATTCATTGCATCACGAAGAAATGGTTGTTGGCCAGATTCTTGTTTTACAATAGGACGCGAATCATCTGTAAGAATCCATCTCCACTGCTTCATAGACTCACAATACCAAAGATTTATTTTCATTTTAAATTCTTAATATTAAGTTGAGAATCTCGCATTCCAAATTTATTTATTGGAAATAGATTAAATGCTACTGAGTATCTTGGAGTTTCAGAGTTATGAGTTCCAATTCTATGTTGAAGATTTGATGGAAAAAATACCAATAAATTTTTTTTAGGTTGAATCGACCAACCTGAAGAATTGTAAATATTAAAATCAGTTGGTGGACTTGGTAGTATTTGATTGCAATTTGAATCTAAAAATTCTAATTTACCAAAGTCTAGTGTTGTATCACTTATATAAAGAATTCCTGAATAATAACTATTTCTGTGTGTATGATACTCACTTTGAGAACCCTTTTCTGTTTTTGTTACCCAAGAAGTAGTAATATCAAAGGTTGTATTTTCATACCTAAAAACGTTGCGTTTAAATTCTAAAAAATAATTTAATAAAGTTTTTTTTAATTTTGGGAAATTTTCTAAAACATGTAAATCTTTTGATGTTTCGCTACAATTTTCTAGTTCAAAATTAATTTTTTGAAACTCATATTTTGTTTTCAGTAACTCATATTCCTTGAAAAATATATCAGGAATATCCTCAGTACAAATTACCTTAGAAAATAATGGATAAATTATCATCATAGTTTATTATATTTAAAATGCTCCAGTTTGACCCAGTTAATAAGAGTGATAACTTCGTTTTTTTCTTTTTGTATATCTTTTCTTTTAGTTGGGTTATCAAACGCATCTTTTTCTAATTTATTATAATAATATTGAAGTGCTTTGATAGAAACTTCTCTATCTCTTTGTGATATTAGTGACATTCTGGAGTTTTGTGAACTCAAGCCCCCGACCGGATTTGAACCAGCGACCAACGGTTTACAAAACCGTTGCTCTACCACTGAGCTACAAGGGCATTAATCGGCAGGTAACATTTCTGGATTTTCCAGTTCAAGTTCAAACATAAGAGGATGGCACTCTTCAAGCATTAAGTAGTATGATGCTTGATAAAGGTCATCTGGTTCAAATCTTCTTTCGTTATCTGCTAGATGAATAAGTTCCAAATCTTGCATTGCAGTCTTTGGAAGGTCATCAAAAGTAAACGGAATTTGATTTATGAAATACATTAGAACAATTTCAGTTCCGTGATTATACCAAACGTATCTGGTATCTATTCTGTATTTCATAGAATAGTCCTTTACTTTTGTTTATTTAGAGGTAGAACCTCATAGGAGCGGGGGGAATCGAACCCCCACGGTCATACGACCAGCAGATTTTAAGTCTGATACGGCTACCAGTTACGTCACGCTCCCATAAAAAACTTACGCTTTGTAAGTAATAGGATTATACTTTACATATTCCCAGAATGTCAACTTCATTTCTTTTTGTGACATTCCGCAGTGCTTTGCTGCTTTGGGGAGGTTCCACTTTGCAGAAAAGAGTGCTTCATTTGACTCTTTTACATTTTCTGGAGTGGTTTTGACTGGTTCTTCTTTAAGGTCTTTGTATGAAATTTTATAAACCATACTTTTCAAAAAAGTAATAAGGGCAATTTTTACCGGGGATTTTTTCGGACCCTAAATGGATTTAAAGGTCAATTTTGATTTCAGAGAGGACTTGCATAAGAAAGTGTCTCTTCATCTACAGTAGCACGAACGAACTCTAGCACGTTCATAAACTCATCTACCGTATCACAGGTTACTTGCTTCTCTGAACCTTCACTAGAGTACAGGTACACTGTACGCTTGATGGGGTCCACAACGCAGCGTGAGAGGTACTCGTCTTGCATTTGATCGTCCGTTGATTACCTAGGTACTATAGGATCTTTGAAGTCCCTTGTCAAGGGTTATGCGAGGGTAATGTTCGCAGATCTC
>Ga0222712_10006427_pt1 | contig 11612 bp, 7 predicted proteins | sample C33_657DmetaG_FD_165043 | JGI IMG/M metagenome (GOLD analysis project Ga0222712, IMG submission 165043) | Estuarine water microbial communities from San Francisco Bay, California, United States - C33_657D | ecosystem: Environmental > Aquatic > Marine > Unclassified | place: USA: California... | reverse complement strand
TTTGAAGTTGGTAAAGATTCATCCGCATTGTATAATTGGATCCGTAAACTGTACGCGTACTGGGCAGTAAGAAATCGTCGCACCCAAGTGGTAGATGCCACTACCTTACGAATGATCGCTGAGTCACTGCGACCTCAATTTGAGGTTCTCCCATCACTTTCTCGCAGGATACGAGGGGCTGTAGATGAGCTTAATTTAGCAACCCTCGAACAGGTAACTGTTTTAGACGGATTAACTGAGAACAAGCATCTCATAGTGGTGGGTGGCGCCGGGGCCGGGAAGACGGTCTTAGCAGCGGAGTTAGCCCGGCGGATGGCGGCGACAAATTCGATAAGCGTAGGCGTACTTGCCCCGCGGGCACAGGCACTCATTCCGTATATGCAATTGAAGGACTCTGTGTCATTGATGCACGACAGAGCATCATTAGAGCCTGTAGATTTTCTCATAGTGGATGAAGGGCAAGACCTTATGAATGATGAGGGTCTAGATTTAATTGATTCGGCAGTAAGCGGCGGATATTTGAACGGTAAGTGGGCAATATTCTTAGACCCGAATGAACAAGCCAATTTTCGTGGGTTGTTTGAACACGATGCGTATGCATTCATTCTCCAGTTAAACCATGGTATGTACAAATTAACTCGCAATCTCCGAAACACAAATCAAATTGCTGCAGTAATTCGTGATGTGACTGGAGCTGATATCGGTGTGGACGGTGGTGGAAACGGACCAAATGTAGATTTCCATACGATCCTGAGCGTTGATGACTTCTCAAAAGTCATCAATCGCGAACTGGCAAAAATGCTAGCCGCCGGCATTAAGGCTGGCGAGTGTGTTGTAATTGCGCTAGGTGATGAAAGCATTCGCAAAAGCCTTGATAAGATGCCGATTAATCAAGGCGTGATCGTAGGTGTTTGGCATGAGTCTGACGCATCTATCCAGAAAGAAGATGTTATACGCGTTGTCTCTCCTGAAAACTTTCAAGGTCTGGAAGCGAGTTGCGCAATTGTTGGACCGTTCACTGATGTGGGGAGGCCGCTCGATAGTTCATTGTATGTGTCTCTTTCGCGGGCTATCGCACATCTAGTGTTGGTTGGTACGGAAGGCGGGCTTGCCAAATTGGTCAAGTTAGGTCGGCAATTGTCATGATGGACGCACGCCAGCATCTCTACAGATTTCTGAAATCGGAAGTAGTAGGACCCTTGATTGACGAAGAAGGGAATGCTGTGCAGAGTATTTTGACATCTCCTACAGAGCAGTTTTCTGCAGGACTTATTTTCCCGCAAGGAACACCACTCCCAGATGAGATTAATGAGGATTCAAGCGTAGTACCAGATGAATCTGTAGAAAGTGTTCCACTTCAAACCAATATTGCTGTTGAGTCTGGAAGGTTTTACCCATCAGCTATCGGGATGACCTTCATAGTTGCTGCTGAATGCAACTTGTCTGTAGACATCACATGGGCAACCTATGCGCGAGATGGGCGTGTTTGGAGGCGTTCAGAACACTCCAAGCAACAAGCCTTTCAGGTACGCGGAGGTGGTTTCTTGCAGAAGACCTTGGCGATTTCCGAAAATATGAGCATGTCTGTTATTACCCGAAAAGTTCGAGGTGGCATCGCCGTTACCGCATCTCTGCTGAACGCAACCAAATATCAGGATCTTGCCTCTCGATCAGACGGACCTTTGTCTCGAACGATAATCACGGAAAACACTTTGTATGAGGCAGGGATTCTGGTTACCCCGAGCGAGCAACTGTCAGCCCAGCATCAAGGACCCGCCCTGGGGGCTAGTGACGAGGACCAAGAGTTGTCGTTTCAGTACCGAAACATTCGAACCTATGCCATTGGGCATGGGGTTTCGGCCTGCTGGGATGTAGCGAAGAATCAAGTTTGGACTGAGGCAGTGCCAGCCGTGCTAGTGCCTGGTCTCTCATTTGAATCTCCTGATCATCTATCTCTCGGTGAGGAATTGTCGTTATCATTTCTCGCAAACGCGGATAATCCGATCGAGTCGCTAGAGAGAATCGCAGCTCGCTACCAACAATGGATCCAACGTCAGGAAACTTCAATAGAGCAGGAAACCTTAAGCAAGACGCAATTGAGCACCGCCCGGGAGATCACCGCAAAGCAAAAGCAGGCGCTAAAGCGCCTTTGGGCCGGAATCAAGCGGTTAAGCGATGACCGCTTCGCATTGCAATCGTTTCGCATTGCGAACAAGATACTCCTTCGCCAGATGAATAGAAATTCAAAGCTTCAGCCAATTTCAGAACGAAAATGGAGAGTATTTCAGATTTGCTTTGCGCTAATTGTGATCGGTGATCTGAATCAACCAGCAGAACGGAATCAATCTGCAGACCTACTCTGGTTTCCGACTGGCGGCGGCAAGACGGAGGCTTACCTCTTTTTGGTGGCCTATGAGATGGTATATCGCCGCCTGGCAAATGACGGCAATGACGATGGCGTGGTCGGGCTTTCGAGATACTCACTTAGGCTTTTGACCTCTCAGCAGTTTCAACGTGCCGCAGCTCTGATGGTAGCAGCCGAACTCGTCAGAGCAGAGCTTCCTGAGTTGGGGAAGAAGGAATTCCAAGTTGGACTTCACGTTGGACAAGATGCCGCACCACGAGACATAGCAGCCGTTGAAGAGAAATTCGCACCAAAGTGGAGGTCTGGGGAAGCCGAATTACCAATACCTTTCTGCGTTTGGTGCTCTCAGCGCTACGAAATCTTCGAAGAACAAAAGAATTCACGCAACAGTCTGTTTATTGTTGGCTCTGAAGTTATCCTTAAATGTCGCAACGAAGATTGCGAATTTGCAAATAAGAGGCTTCCAGTAAATTTCCTGCAAGCTTCTGTACGTAGATCGAAGCCGAGTATGGTTATTGCGACTCTTGATTCGCTCGCTTCGCTTCCCACCTGGAGTCAAGACGAGATTGGGATGCTGGGAGGCAGTGACGCTCCGGCACCCAGCTTAATCATTCAAGACGAACTTCATTTGCTTACAGGCCCACTGGGGACGGCTGACGCTTTATATGAAGCGGCACTTGAGGCGTTGTTGACTCTTGGCGGGAAGCGACCGAAAATTGTGGCATCAACGGCAACGATCAAGCATGCAAGCCAGCAAAGTCAACTTTTGTATGGGAAAAAGATTGAAGTATTCCCCCCGCCTGGGATAACGCCAAATGACAATTTCTTTAGTGTTACCACCGAGGAGCAAGCATCCTCTCGGTTATACGTAGGAGTAATGAGCGTAGGTGCGTCGTGGCAAACTACTGCAGTGCGAACAATGGCAACTCTTGCCCAGGGGCCCACGCAACTACCGGGCACTGAACGCGATCCATACTGGACGCAAGTATTATATGTATCCACAACCCGTACACACGGGCGCGTAACGGGGCTATTGAGAGACGACGTTAGAGCGCGAGTTTATTCAAGATATGGAACGTCAGCACGACAACTCCCCGAGCGCTCAATCGTAGAACTGCGAGGAGATAACGATGCCTCGCAGCTCGTCGCAACCCTCGAAAGACTGCAAGCAAGATACCCCAGCAAAGAGGCAATTAGCGCGTTGGTCACAACCAGCGTGATACAAGTTGGTGTCGATATCCCGCGTCTTGGTCTGATTGCATTTGTTGGTCAACCCTACAGCACGTCAGAGTACATTCAGGCATCAAGCAGGGTGGGTCGCATTTCAGCTGCGCCAGGACTTGTTGTCACCATGTTCAATCATGGGAAATCCCGAGATCGGTCCTACTACGAAAGTTTCAAGGCATATCACGACAGTTTGTATCGCTGGGTAGAGCCCGTATCGATCACCCCCTTTTCGGTCAACGCCCTTGAGAGATACTTACCGGCCGTGTTGGCAGCGGTAGCCAGATTTGGGGTAAAGAGTGACTGCTCAGGCAATCCCTTGCAGGCGATCAGGGATGGGGGATCGGCTTGGAAGGCGCGAGATTTCCTCCTGGAGCGAATCAAGGATTTACCTGCGGCTGACATAGACCAGTTACAGTCCACACTTGATCAGCTTCTTCGCCTGTGGTCTGAATGGGCGAATGCAGGCGCAGCTCAAGGGCTGAGCTACGAATGGACCGGGCGCGGAGAGGGATTGTCGTGCCTTATCAGCTTTTCAAACGGGTCATTGTGGAAAATCGCAGGCTCACTTCGGGATGTGGAAGCAAAGATCGGATTCAAGCCATTAGAGAGCGAGAACATGCAGTGAGTTTCTCGCGGAAAGTGAATGAGAGAAATAGTAGCGAGCATCGCGAACTCCAGAAGTTTTCTGACTTGATTGGCAAAGGAGGAGTGGGCGGGATACTCGAGATTGGCGGGGAAGCCTTCATAGTTGCGCCAACCACATTTTGGCTTGGGCAACGTGTCTCTGGAAGTTATGCGGATTATTCAAATGCAGTAGAGCATGAGAGGCTTGCGAACGCCGTAAATGCACGCCGATTTAAGGGTCCCCCTAATGCGGTTGGCTACGGTACCGATAAAGACCCCAGGACGTTCCCGGCTTTGGTGCGATTTCCGAAGTGGGCATGGTGTATGCATGACGCATGTCGTCGGCTAAGTAAAACAACAAGTGGGTCTGAAAGAATGGAATGCCTAGAGCAGGTTCACAGTCGCGACCGAAGACGGCCTCAGCTCGTACAGATGCGGTGGGTTGGAGCCTGCACAGTAGGGCATGTTTTTGATGTCCCGTGGCGTCTTTGGGTTAACAGCGGGGCGTCAAAGAGCCAGACTCATAATCCAGCCTGCACCCATGAACGCCTTCGGTTTTATACGGCAAGAAAACAAGGCGTCAGCGGCTACGGTAATGACATTGTTGCCTGTGTTGACTGCGGCCGCGAAAACTCAATGCAAAGCATTCAGGAGAAAGATAACTTAGCAGCCCTCGGACTTGACAAGTGCCCGGGAACGCAACCGTGGGCAGAAAAGGAAATACAAAACTGCAAAGGTCAAGTCGAGATATTGATGAGATCGGCTTCTAGACTACATTTCTCATCTAGTCTAGAGATGATTGAAATTCCACCGTGGTCTGATAAAAAACCTGACTATTCAATTAGAGCCAGGCTGCAATCGGTCGGGCTCAACAGTACCCAGGCGCGTCTCATCAGCAGAGATCCAGATAGTAAAAGTGGAGATATCAGCTATTTCGTTGACGAATTGCTTAAGGCTGGAGACTCCGTGTCGGTTGATGAGGTGAAGAAAGAGATTCTTTGTTGGGGGCACGAACTTCAAGAGGAGTCACAGCCAGCCCTCGCGCAGCAGAAGGTTGCTGCGAAGTCACTTGCTGAAGAGCTCAAGGAGGAGTGGGAAGCATTGGGTGATTCTACCCGAGTTGCCCCTGAGCAAACAAGCTTTGTGACAAGAATAAGATACACGAGATCAGATCTTGCTAGTCAGCAGTCTGAAATAGATTTGCTAGGGATAAAAAAAATTGTGGAGGTAAAGAAGCTTAAAAGCGTTAGAACGTATCGGGGTTACAGGCGTCTTAAAGTTAATGGTACCTGGCGTAGTGCTGAGGACAAAGAGTATATAGACGGACGGGCGCCAGAGAGCGATTGGCTCCCTGCGGTTGAACTCTATGGTGAGGGCGTTTTTGTTGACTTTGATCGAAGCAGTATCCAGAAATGGCTGCAATCCAATCCTGACAATCAAGTTCGCATCCGTGCCCTGCTGGGAAAGTTATCGGACCAGCATTGGATAGATAAAGAAAACCTCGAGACGATGTCTTCACAAGCGTTTCCGTTGCTTCACTCAATCTCGCATGCCCTAATTCGTGAGTTAGAATTTCAGTCAGGCTATTCAGCCGCGAGCATTCGAGAGCGAATCTATTCTGATGAACAAATGAGCGCGATCCTTCTTTACACAGGGGGATCGTCATCATCAGGTTCGCTAGGGGGCCTAGCAAGCCAAAGTGATCCTAGGCTCTTCCTCAGACTCTTTCGGAGCGCAATCACCCGGCTTGTAACCTGTGGTCAGGATCCAGTTTGCCGAGAATCCCCAGGCCAAGGGCTCCGAGGGCTAAATTTGGCTGCGTGCCATGCGTGCAGCCTCCTACCAGATACGAGTTGCAGCCACCAGAATCTTGTCCTCGATCGCTTATTGGTGGCTCAAGGCAATCGGAATTCCCCTGGTTTCTGCGAGGCCGGAGTACTAGATGCCATTTAGAGAACTAGAGATCACTCAGCTTTCTGGTGAGCAAATAGAGATCTTGAAAATGCCAACGCAGGGTCGATTAATCATCAGCGGCCCGCCAGGCAGCGGAAAGACCATTCTTGCGTTACTCCGCTTGAAGAAAATTGATGACGAACTCAATCATCACAATACCAGGCTAGTCATGTTCAATAGAATGGTTCGCATGGAAGCCATACAGGCTGCTCGCCACCTGCGCATTCAGAATGCAGGCAACCGACCTACGGGCTACATGGAGTGGCTCACAGACGCCCTAAACGAGATGTGTGGCGTCGAAGTCACCAGGGCGCGAATCGCTGACCCCTCGTTTCAAGGTAAGCCGAACTGGGAAGTCATTGATAAGATGCTGATTAGCAAGGAAGTAATGGAGAATTTGCACCGCTGGGTAGTTGTTGACGAGGGGCAAGACTTCCCACAAGAGTTTTATGACTTTCTATACAAATACTGGCCTAACGTCACGGTGTTTGCGGATGAGAATCAAATCATTGGTGAAGACGGGTCGACTATTAAGTCAATTTCCCAGCGGCTTGCTCGTCCTGTGCACATGACAGTCACAACAAATTTCCGTAACACTCGAGAAGTTGCAGCGTTGGCAGATTACTTGCATACCAAGGGTGTTGGTGGATCCCCGGGAGTGATTCCCGCTTCAACTCCCCGGGGGCCGATGCCCGAGCTGTTTCGGAGCGATACAGATGAAGACTTTGCCATGAAGTTTTGCAGAAAGGTCATTACAGACCTCATCGGTAGGAATCCGCAGCCAGACCACGCTCTGCTGACTGCAACACCTGTAAGCAGAAAGAGGATTGCGGCACTAGTAAGGACGAGCTGGCCCCGCACCGTCAATGATCGCAAAGACATCACCGATGATATGAAAGAGCACTTAAGCGGTTTTGCAGAACTTATTCAAGAATATGTTCCAGAGAAACTCAAGAGACCAAAAGTTGGTGCGCCAGGAATATTCATCATGACGATGAACGCTGCCAAGGGGTGTGAATTTGAATCTGTGACGCTACACACGAGTGGCTTGAATGAAAGACATGCAGGCGTAGACCAACGCAAGCTTCTCTACGTCGCTTGCACTCGGACTAGGGGGGAGTTACTGATTGGTGTTGTGTGCAGCAAGGAGGCTCTGCCCCTCAGTACTCCGGAAACTTTGCGCGATGTACCTGATAACATTTTGGCAAACAGCTCGACAACGGAGACTCTCGCCGTCGCGATCGGAAGGGAAGATTGGGCAAGTGAACTATTTGCTGTTGGTCAGCACGTACGCCACAAGCTATTTGGTATCGGCGTTGTTGATAGTGTCATTAATGGTAATCCTACGACGCTAGAAATCACCTTTAAACTAAAAGGTAAGCGGTTGGTTACGGCTCGATCCGTGACGCCCACAGGGCGCCATGAACAATAGGAAACATGTTGTACAGATCAGCATGCATGGGTTGCTGCTAGTTATTGCTAGTGGACGCGTTGGCGGCTATCCGGAAAGCCGAACGGAAGTGAGTGACGCAATTACGAGAGCGTCTGGGCTAGTGCCACTTTTGAAGTTTGGAGAGTATTGGCTTGAAGAGAGTGTTGACCCCCGCGTTATATTAACGCTTAAGCGTCGTCCACCTCATCTTGTGTGCGGGATCGACAATCAACTATTCGCTCTACCGTTCAGCGCCGATCTGATAGATCGCATTTCTGTGGCAGAAGAATCGGAACAAGTAACGGTCGCTAGCGGGGTCAGTGCTCTCGATCTGTTTTGCCCATGGGACATTGATGTTTCAACAGAGTGCTTTAACAATCCTCGTAGTTCGTGGGATGCGTTCAGCATCCCCGATGAATTGCAATCATTTATAGACGCAGAGATTCGATTGCAGGAAAGAATGTCAGTGGCATTCCTAATTGCCAATCAATACGATGCAGCCAAGAGTATACGTAGGTTCCTGATGAATCTACGAAATGGAGATTACGGGTTACAGACTGAGAGCCATAATGCTCTAGTCGCATCCGCGTTCTTGTCGCTCTCACAGATGTCAACCTGGACAGAACGTGATTTGTGCAACAGTTTAGAGGCACAGGGACCAGAGGGTCGAAAGATCAGCTTGATGGTCTATGACGCATTGGCCCAGCAGCAGGCCTACATCAACACCAACGTACATTCCGTAACTGAGATTCCAAACCAAGCTGTTCTTGCTGCACTTACTGCAGCACGTTTGCAAGGATGGGGACCAGGTGCTCTTCTTGATTGGATTCGTGCTGATTCAAAGTTGCCAATTGGTACCAGGGTTCTTCTCGGATTACTGATAGGAAGATCGAGCGTGCAAGGTAAGTTCGTTCATTCCCTTTACTATCAACAGATGATACGTGATGAGTTGCGCAGAATCTCACTTCCATTGAGAAGGCTGGGATTTCTGCAGAGAAATATGGCTGTCCCTAAACCCGGCTATGCAAAAGGACTTGAGCCACAGCAGCTTGGTTTTGGACTGAGTGAGGCAAATGCTAAAGAGGAATAGTTGTAGAGCGGGCGTTAGGGTGGAGGTTGTCTGACTTACGAAGTTGCGCTGGAGGATTGGCAGCGGGATGGGACCCAAGTGCGTAGACATCTCAAAGAAGCTGCCGGAGAGAAGTGGCACCTAAAGATAGCCGTCGCTGAAATGAAAGCGAATGAGTGGCCGCATTGGCGTCAGTCTGAATGGCCAGGCTTCTATTTCGAATACAGAGTGGCCGCTCTCGTGAAGAAAGCATTCGTACGTGGCCCAAGATATGGGAACGTCACCTTCGACGTGAAGTCCGCACTTGTGTGGGACCTCAAGGTGCATGTCGGGGACAGTGGGAAGGTGCCACTTAACGATCAAGAGGCCGTACAGAAATGCATCAAAGACCATGGCTTCCTGGGCTGGATGATTCTGACTGGATCCGCGACTTACGCATCAGATGCAGATCGAGAATGGCATACTAAGTTTAAGGGTGGGCTTTCGGCCTACTCCATTTCCAACCGCGCAGCAGGCAGACCAAAGCGGCGGATTAAGGGAACATTCTCTCCTTCGAAGGTCATCGGATTTGGTTTAACTGGAATCGGAGCTCTTAACAAAGCGCTAGCGGAAGGTTGGTTAGTTGGTTTTCAGGAAGGAATGCGTAATTCAAATGGGGCTGCTCGGCGCGCAAAATACATGGTGGATCTTTCTGCAATCCCAGACTGGGCGCTAGTCAAGCGCTAAGGCTCAATCGCCCCGGAAGCTCTCTTCAATACAAGCGCAGCAACGCCAATGTTCACTGCATTGCCGAACTGCTTGTAGGCAGCACCTGCGCGGAATGTTGGATCACCACGCATAACCTTCCTCCAAGGTCGATAGTTGGTGAATCCCTGGAGGACACCGGCTTCAGCTGGGCCGATACGGCGCCAGGTCTCTCCAAGTCCAACAACTGGCGTTTGCGCCATGGCCACAAGCGCTGGGGCGTAGGTTGGCGGCTTAACACGGATGCCGCTCGGACGGAGTTGGATGAGGCAGTCGCGGAGGGTTCGGCCTGTGCGAGTCGGGTGGTGCCGGCGGGCCTGCCACTCGAGTTTGCGCCGGCTCTCAGGGAAGTCCGCAACTTTCCACTTGTCAAACCACTTATCAAGTAGCGTTGCATGCTCTTTGTAGAAGCGTTGGTTCTTCGCAACGAAGTCAGTCCACCACTCAGGGTCATCTTGTTCCTCGTCGCTACGTTTCGCGCGTAGCGTTGAGGTGCTCCCTTCGACGCGTCCAGGCTTTCGCATGCGGCCGTACCACGCATCAGCCCAGATTGGAAAACCAGGAAGATCATCTGCTGGAACCTTCTTGACGAAGTCATCCCAAGCCTCTAGCCAACGCAACTCTTTTTCGTCAAGTTCAGTTTCCTCTGGATCTGAACCCTTAAAGATTGTCTCGATATCCCAGGCCGGCGAAGATTCAGTGCGCCAGTCCGAAGGATCCAGGAGGTTCGAGTTGTCTGGGACCTTAAGTCCCTTCTTCGCATCTACCGCCACGATATAGACACGTGGTCGGTTCTGAGGTGCGCCACCTCTCGCCTTTTTCACCTCATGCGGTGAGAGCACGAGTGGCTCCTTATCAACGTTGTAGGACGCCCCACGCAGCGCCTTGATGATCGTGTCCCATGTGCGACCTTCGTCGTGTCCTACAAGGTTTGCAACATTCTCAAGGATGACCAGTCGGGGCCGTCGCGCTTCGATAATGCGCATGATCTCGTGGAAGAGAGTTCCTTGTGTTTGTTCGTTCATCCCTTTCTGAGCGCCACCTTTAGAGAAGGGTTGGCATGGGAAGCCAGCGAAGAGGATGTCGTGTTCAGGGACGAGATTCTCGCTTCGGATTTCTGCTGCGGGTGCCTCGCGTTGCTTGCCGCTCTTTGTCACAGAGAGGACTTCACGAATGTCGCCCCGCAGATCAGTCTCAGGAAACATCGTGGAGTAGACCTTCTGGCAGTCTTTGTCCCACTCAACAGCCATGACGCATTCCGCATTGGGGAAGACTTTCAATGCGGCGTGATGAAATCCGCCAATGCCAGCAAAGAGGTCAATGAATCGGACCTTCTTGCCGAAGGTCAAGCCAACCCCACCCTCTCCCTGACCTCACACATCGTCTCGGTGACGAGGGGGAGGAGGCGCTGTGCGCCGTCGCCCAGGATGTTGTTGATCTCGTGGGGGAGTGCGATCAGTTCCTGGTAGCGCTCGCGGGCGGGGGCGTAGTGGGCGGTGAGGCGTTCGGCGAGTGCGCGCTTCAGGTCGGCGCAGCCGGTGGTGGCGTTGCGCTCTGACTCCCAGAGCTCTTTGTAGTCGGGGTTGACGAGCTTGTGCAGCTGGCAGACGTTGCACGCCTCCGGGTGTCCAGGGTCGGACTTGAGCGGGCGCTTCGTGTCCGTCACAGCAGACATCACCTGCTTCTTGATCGTCTCGGCGTCGCTGAGGATGTCGATCGTGTTGTTCATCGACTTACTCATCTTCTTCTCGCCGTCCGTGCCAAGCACCACGGGGGCTTCGGTGAAGACGGCGGTCGGTTCGGGGAAGGTCTCACCGAACTTGTGGTTGAAGGATCGTGCGATCTCGCGGGAGAGTTCCAGGTGCGCCGCCTGATCTTTGCCAACCGGCACCACGCTCGCCTTCGGCAGGAGGATGTCCGCCGCTTGCAGGATGGGATAGGTGAGGAGGCCGTGATTGACGTCGTCCGGCTGGGTCAGCTTCTTCTCCTTATATGTAGGGGTGCGCTCCACCCAGCTGACGGGGGTGACGGTCATCAGGATCCAGGCGAGCTCCAACACCTCTGGCCGATGGCTCTGCACGAAGAGCGTGCACTTGTTCGGGTCCAAGCCGAGGGCGATCAGCGCCGCCGCCATCTCCCGCGTCTGGCGGCGCAGTCGATCGCCGTCGTGGACGCTGGTAAGCGCGTGGTAATCGACG
>Ga0222712_10006424_pt1 | contig 11613 bp, 22 predicted proteins | sample C33_657DmetaG_FD_165043 | JGI IMG/M metagenome (GOLD analysis project Ga0222712, IMG submission 165043) | Estuarine water microbial communities from San Francisco Bay, California, United States - C33_657D | ecosystem: Environmental > Aquatic > Marine > Unclassified | place: USA: California... | reverse complement strand
TCCCTTTTATGTATTGACCATCTTTTTTCAATATTTTTAGATGATCCGTAGTAACATTTACCATTAATTAAATTTTTTATTCTATATATACCAATCATAGGACTACCTTTTAATATAAATATCCGTAAAATGGATAAAATTAAATGGTAACCCTAAAAAACTATAAATTAAAAGCTTTTATTGTATGTTCAAATGGATTGCCCTCAATGTTTTTTATCGCATCTAACATTTTTTGAGCGATTTCTCTAGTTTCTTGTTGAGCGTCAGGTTTAATTCTCAAATCAAATAAATGAATGAATGCTAATAAACTACCCGTCCATATAAAACTTGTATTGAGATTCAAAGGTAAAATTGTCCTCGCCTGTTCTTTTGAAACACCCAAATCTATTAATTGTTTATACGCATTTTTACAAGTTTCAATAACAGATTCCTCAATAAATTGACATTCAACTTGATTATCAACTAATCCTTCACTTCCTTGTTTGGAAGATTTAGATTGTTTTCTCCATTCATTTACGTTTGAATATGTATCACTAAAGTCAACATATCTACCACTGATAGAATTAGCACTTAACCCTACTTGATGTTTAAATAATTGTCTTTCAACATATATTGGACAAGTTATCCTGAATTGGAGTTGTGGGTGTCTAAATGGTGAGGTATGTTTATGATTAACTAAGTAGTTAAGTAGTTTAATATCCTTTTCATCAAACGATGAAACTTGTTTACCGTAACTTACTCTAGCCACATTTACTATCATCAAATCGTCACCAAAATGTGACACCAATTCTACGTTATTTTCCATAATTTTTGAATATTAATTGTTGAAATTTGTTAGTAATTTCAATTCCTTTTAAAATGCCAGATCTATATATGTCGGAATCACTATAATTTGGAAATAGTCCATCGTCTGGTAAATTTTCCATTTCCTGTCTAATTAATTCATCTAACATATCCTGAAAGTGAACAAGTGATTGATAATTTTTATCTAGGTTATTCATATTTCTATCTTGGTTAATGCTTCGTAAATACTCTTAATCATATTCATTTCTTCTTTTCTCATCCATTTCATTTCACCTGAAGTATTTTTGTACCATATTCCACAATCTACGCCTCTACCTTTATATTTTTCAGATTCCATCACATAATAAACATTTTCATCTAAAAAAGCGTTCATAATAACTCTGCCAACTTCTTTAAGCTCTATTTCACCTAAGAATGGGTCTTTATGTTTTATTATTTTATCCATGTTATTCATAACTTTCTATTTTTTGTTTTTAAGAATATAATAATACACAATACGTTACATTGAGATGTAATTTAATAATAAGTGGTTCTGTGGTTTCCCAATCCAAAGTACCAAAATCAACTTTATTGATTGTACCTTTAATTAACCATTCTTCAACTTTATCACCAACAGGTCCTAATAAGGTAAGATTAACTTCTATTGTTTGGTCATCTAACTTTCTTAATTCTCTTAGTCCTACCATCAATGATTGACTTGTTGATGGTACAATTGGATCGTACATTGAGAAAACCATTTCTTCCCATTTATGTCCACCATTTGTCATAACAATGGTTGGTCTAGTTGTATTTTTTACAACAAATTTTGGAATGTTAAATGGTGGTTTAAATTCAACTATAAATCTACTTACGGATTTAGGTTCGAATTGTCCAAATTCTTCTTGATTGATTTCTTCTTTATTCATAACTTTCTATTTTAGTTCCTCTAATGATATATCTAATTTCGTTCATTACACTATTAACACCAATAATGGATGCTGATCTCTCCTCAATAACTTGGTAAATATGGGTGAAGTTATCCTTTATAAAATCCTCCAACTCTTTTTTTATTTGAGAATTATCCGCAATATTTGAAAAGTTCTCATCTAAATTATGAATTCTTAATAGAGGTACTTTTCTAAGCAAACATCGGAATGCTCGTCCATTGTATTCAAACACAGGTTGTTCTACTTTTGTTATATTAACATTTAATTCATTTAATGGAATGTTGTAGTTCCACGGATCATTTCCTTTACCTATGGGAGATGTTTTTTCCTCAATGAATTTATTTAAACCTTCAAGATATCCTGGTTCATCACCAAATTTATTCTTTATTATTTCACTATTCATGACTTTCTATTGTTTTGTCGTTGTGTTAATTATAGTAGGTAATTTACCTTCAGGGGACATACTTATTAATTGTTGATATTTTTCATCACCAACAATACCATCAACACTCCATTCTGTCTTTACCCCATTTTCGTAAATTGGGATTGTGTATGTTTCTTCTTTATTCATATAAATGTGGATTTGTTTCTAATATATGAGCAATAGCATTAACTATTTCTTCTGGTCCGAATGATGTTTTCCAATCACACTCTTCCGTGACTTGATCTACCCACTCCATATAAAGTTTGTAGAGTTCTTCTTTGTTTATTTTCATTTTATAAATAATTGAATTCCTAATATAGTAAAAGATAATATTAAACATATAATAGTTTTTGTATTAATAGGTTCATTAAAAACATACCAACTAAGACAAGTAAATACTATAGCACCTACTGCAAATCCTATGAGTCTTGATGGCCACATTTGACCATCATATGCTATCACCATATTTTTTACAGAAAACATAAAAAACATAGATGCAGGTATACCCATTAAAACTACTAACCAGTAGTGGTTTTTGAACCAATCAAATTTCATCTGTCCTTGTAATTGGAAGAAGATTATGATTTGTGCTACAATACCAAATAATATACCTACTATAAGTTTTCCTATGTTCATTTAATAGAGATTTTTTCTTTTATAAAATCTAATTCTTCATTGGATAGTGGTTTAATTGGTTCCCAATTTTTTACATTTGGTTTAGGATATGTTAACGTACTTGGTTTAATACGCGATAAAGGTTCTTTTTTAAAAGTATATCCTGTAATATCAACATATCTAAGTAGTTCTTTATCACCTTCGATCATTATATTAGATACTTTATCTCCAATTTTAATCATTACTATTTTGTATCCCATCTTATGAGATAACCATTTAATTAATTTTATCATTTTAATTTAGATTTTAATCGTTTAATTTCAGCGATTACATCATCACCTAATTCAATTTTAGACATTATTGATAAGTCTATTACTTGAGTGTATAACAAATCAATTAATTCTTGTTGTGTTTGAATTGTATGAACTTCTTCAGTGTGTTCATAAGCACCGTCAGGTCCTATTTGAAAATCATCACTTACGTATGGTGGTTCGTTTTCAATACCATCCATACGATGATGTTCCTGATACGCCTTTATAAATAAATTAACATCAAACTCAATCGGACCATACTCATCATCGGAACAATCAAATATAACTTTGTTGTCAACTATTTTTAGATAAGATTTTCTACCCCATCTAGATTCTCCTTTGTGTACTATTGTTTCTACCATATTATTTACCAATTATAAATTTCTTTTAAAAAATAATTTTTTATTTCTTCTTCTTTCTCTTCATTAATTTCACCCTCATCCTGCATCACTTCGTTTATTATCCATCCATCCCAATTATTCCATTCTGCATCAATAGTGAATGACTCACCTGTTTCTATCTCTCCTTTGAACCACTTTCTGTACGAAATGAGATTCGCGTTTTCAAAATCAATTTTCATAGTTATTCAAATTTTAATTCTTTTTCAGTCATTTTTTCCCCATTTAATACGTTGCCATACCCTTTCATGAATATAATACTGTAGTGGTTTGTAGATAAGTTCTGCTACTGAGAACATTGCGCTTGCCTTAACATTGCCAGATAGTACCCAAACAACCAGAAACCCAATACCCGAACTTATAAGTCGGTAGGTGACGGTTTTTGCTAGAGATCGTTTTTTGCTATTCATATTTTATTTTTGTACTCGGTACGGGAATCGAACCCGTGTTTCCTCCGTGAAAGGGAGATGTCCTAGACCCCTAGACGAACTGAGCAATTTATGCAATTCTATATCCTATATATTCACATTTTAAACAATTAACATTTTTTTGTGGTGGATATGAAGTTAGTGTTACCATTGGATTTGTGTCTACCAATTCTTCTCCGCATTTTGGACAAGCAATTCCGTTAAGTCGTGGTTGTTCAGACATTAAATTAAAATGATATTGTACACGTTCACCATTGTATTCATCTAACGATTTTAAATTTTTTTCCATATTAATTACTTATTATCGTAGTATTATCATCAAAGTAATAAATTTTAATACCATTATAATTTTTATCAACTTCTTGACCTGAAATATTTAAAATTCTTTTAATATTTTTATTTTTTTTGTCAATGTATTTAACACACAATGGATAAAATGTTTTTCTTTGACCATCATAATCAACCTGACTTAATTTATAATAATTTAAACCATCATATGGAAATTCATCTATGTAATTATATGACTTATTTTCATTAGAATTACCACTACCATCAATTATACTAATATCAGAGTAGTTAATCGCATCTTTAGATTTTGATATTATAAAATAATCATTATTAGTTTCGGATAAAGTAACCCAATTTAATATTGTTACATTATTTTTTATTCCTGCATTAAATGATAATAGATCAATTGGTAAAACAGTTGATAATGACAGATTAACATCATCAACACACCAAGTTTCTCCTGTTGCATTAGTAGAAAGAATGATACGAAAACTTAATTGTGTTGTGTTCATTGGTAAGTCTAAGTTTACCGTATTTATTGGTGTTGATGTAGAAGATGTGAATGAGGAAATTGACCCTGTACTAATTTTAGTGATTTGTGTACCTAATAATGAATTAAATCCCCAAATTGCGTTTGACGCTCCAACAACTTTAATTTCAGGTTTATAAGTTAAACCACCATCATTTGACCACTCTATTTGAATGTAATCGGATGCATCAACACCTGCTGCAGTATTTGTTGTAGGATTTAAACCAATCGATGCTAATTTAAAACTAATTCTGTAGTATCCGTTAGGGTTAAGTCCTGTTACATTTGAATAGAGAATAGTATCTTTTTCAATTGAGGATGAACCTAAACCAATACCAACTAATCTAAAACAAGTATCCAATGAATTATATAATGGTGAATTTGCAGGAGAATCATTATTAGAGGTTAAACCACCAACATATCCCGAATTTATTAAGACTTTTGGGATACCTTTCCATGTCCAACCAGTATTCTCCATATTGTCAGAGTATACTACTTGTGCGTTTACAGTACTTGTAATTAAAGTGAATAAAAATATAAGTTTTTTCATTTTTGTTTTTTAAGGTTTTCAATATCCTCCATCATTGACTTGATATCCACAACACTGACTTTTTTACCATTATGTGTTTTTATCAAAGAATGTATCAATTTACCTTGACTCTTTGCTTTTTGAAACTCAATGAATGTATTTTCTGATACATTATCGTATAGGTATTGACCTCCATTGCTAAAAATAATAACAAATTTTTTTGAGTGTGGATCGTATTTTGATGCTAACACATTTGAAGAATCGTATAAACTTGATATCTTACCTTCTTGATCTTGAACTGATTGTAATAACATAATATTAATAGTTATAAATTTTGTAATTTTCTATTTCGTCTAATGGAAATATTGTTGTCTTAGTAAATTTTTTTGATTCGGGTAAATCTACAGAATTATCTTCAATTACTAATAAATGATTTCCCGTTATCATTATACCACAATCTTCAAAAGTTGTTATAGTTTCACTTTTATTATTTAAAACTTCGTTAAGTATTTTTTTGCTAGCATGTTCTCGAAATTGGATTTCGACTTTAGAATATTTTGGTGCACCTAAATAGCTCATATTTTATTTTTTTATACAAATATAATAAATTAAATTAAGAAAGACAAGAACCCTTGATGATATTTATATAAAAAATGTTTTTTTATAAAAACTTGTTTTTTATAAAAAAAATAATAAAATTTAATTATGAAAAAGATAGTACCACAAGTAAAAAAAATAATAAACAAAAGTTACGAAGAGGCTAAATTTTTTAATGATGTGAAAATTAGACCTGAACATCTAATAAGTTGCATTTTAAAAGAAGAAAACTTTACATCTAAACTATTTAAAAAGTTTAATGTTAAAGTTAAAAACATTATACTTGATTTAGAAAAGATAAATAAATCAAATTTAACACCGAGAGTTGAAAATATTTACAATATAATACCATTAAGTGATGAAAGTAAAAAATTATTGATGAATTCAAGTGAGGAGTGTGATAGATTAGGTGAAAATTTTATTACACCAATCCACATTGTATTATCAGCAGTTAAAAATGAAGGTGTTATTAAAACTACTTTTGAAAAAAATGGTTTAAATTATGATTTAATTTTTAAAAATTACCAAAAAATAAAAGATATGGCGTACTTTGAGAGTGACGAAAATGAAGATTCGTTGAAACCGAAAAATAAAAAAGGTTCTACTAACAATTCTAGAACCCCAATACTAGATAATTTTTCAAAAGATATTACAAAATTAGCAGAAGAAGGTAAATTAGATCCTGTAATTGGTAGGGATAAAGAAATACAAAGAATTGCACAAATATTATGTAGAAGAAAGAAAAATAATCCTGTTCTAATAGGACCCGCAGGTGGTGGTAAAACTTCATTAATTGATGGATTAGCACAAAAAATTAAAGATGGTAAAGCACCAAGATTTTTGCAAAACAAAAGAATAGTTTCTTTAGAAATGTCTTCTGTTGTTGCAGGAACTAAATACAGAGGTCAGTTTGAAGAAAGAATGAAGGGAATATTGGATGAATTAACCGCAAATAAAGATGTGATTTTATTTATTGATGAATTACATGGTATTGTTGGTGCAGGAAACAGTCAGGGAAGTCTTGACGCATCAAATATTTTTAAACCTGCACTATCAAGAGGTGAAATACAAATTATTGGTGCAACAACATTAGATGAGTTTAGAGAAAACATCGAAAAAGATGCTGCATTGACAAGAAGATTTCAACAAGTAATCGTTAACCCACCTAGTGCAGAAGAAACTTTAGTTATATTAGAAAATATAAAATCAAAATATGAAGACCACCATAAAGTTAGGTATAGTGATGAAGCATTAATTGAATGTGTTAGATTAGCAGAAAGATATATAACTGATAGAGAATTCCCTGATAAAGCAATTGATATTTTAGATGAATCAGGTGCTAAAGTACAAATTAATTTAAAACCTTCTAAAGAAATATTGGAAATTGAGGAAAGATTAAATGAGATTAAACAAGAAAAAATGAATGTTGTTAAATCTCAAAAGTACGAAGAAGCGGCAAAATTAAGAGATGAAGAAAAACATTTAAAAGAAAGATTAGAAGAAAATAAAAAGATTTGGGAAATAGACATAACAAAAAGAAAGTCATTAGTCGATGAAAATGATATTGCGGAAGTTGTTTCAATGATGACTTCAATACCATTAAATAAATTATCTTTAAAAGAAAATAAAAAGTTATTAGATTTAGAAAAAACTTTAGATAATAAAATTATTGGTCAAAGTGAAGCAGTAGAAAAAATTGCAAAGGCGTTGAGAAGAAGTAGAGTTGGGATTAAAAACCCTAACAAACCAATGGCAACATTTTTATTTTTAGGGCCTACAGGTGTAGGTAAAACATTTTTAGCAAAAACATTGGCAGAAAATGTTTTTAGTTCTGAAGAGTCTTTAATTAGAATTGATATGTCAGAGTTTCAAGAAAAATTTAATATTAGTAGATTAATTGGTTCACCTCCAGGTTATGTAGGTTACGAAGAAGGTGGTCAATTAACTGAAAAAGTTAGAAGAAGACCTTATTCTGTGGTTTTATTTGATGAAATTGAAAAAGCACATCCTGATGTATTCAATTTATTATTACAAATGTTAGATGAAGGTCACATGACTGATAGTTTAGGAAGAAAAGTAAATTTTAAAAATTGTTTAATAATATTAACATCTAATGTTGGTGTTCGTCAGTTAGAAGATTTTGGGACAGGTGTAGGATTTCAAACTAAAACTAAAATAGATTCTATGGATGAAGAAAGAAAAATGGTATTAGAAAAAGAATTAAAGAAAAAATTTGCCCCTGAATTTATTAATAGACTTGACGATATCATTATGTTTAATAATTTAAATGAAAAAGACATTAGAAAAATTGTTGATCTTGAACTTAATATTATAGAAAAAAGGGTTATTGAGATTGGATATAAGGTTAAGTTTAGTAAAACTGCTAAAGAATTTTTATCTGAAAAAGGATATGATAGTAAGTTTGGTGCAAGACCTTTAACAAGGACAATTCAAAGATATGTTGAGGATGTTATCGCAGAAGAAATATTAAGAGGAACTACCAAAGAACGTGAAGTTATAGAACTTACTGTAGATAAAGAAAATACAAAAATAATAGTAAAGGAGTAGTTATCTACTCCTTTTTCTATTTTCGTTCAATCTAAAATCTTTAATATTACCAAAATCACCGTTATCACCTAAATTGGATTTATATGGTTTATTTTCGTAATCTTTTATTTTATCTATGTGTTTTTCTGTTAAATAATTTACATACGTTAAATAACTTTCCATAAAATTAACATAATGAGTTAAAATTTCTTTACTATGTTTAATTTCATCATCATCAACAGTTTTTGATATTATATTACCTAATGAATCTGATAATTCGTCATATTTAAAAAATAATTTAATCAATTCATCCACATAATTACCGTGATAATGTGCAGCTAAATCAGGGGTATCAAATCCACCAATTTCATCCATACCGTTAATTGATTCTTTTATGATATCTAAAGATTCCTTTAATATTTTTTTACGATTAATTAAATCTGTTAAGTCAATTTTTTTCATTATTCAATTTCTCTTATGTTGAATATTATTAATAAGTCATACAATGATAAGTTTTTAATTTCACAAAAAATTTGTTGTGCTTCATAAATGTTCGACGCAATTATTTTGGTAATTAATTCATTATCACCATTGTTTAAATATAATCCGAATTCTCTCATAAATATAAATATAATATTATTAGATAAAAAATTTCTTTTCCTTAAATGATAAAATCGAACAAAATATTATATTAGGAAAAGAAGTTACATTTTCATTAAATCTTTTTACTCTATTATTATATAGTTCAATTATTCCTTGTCTTTCTGATTCAATCGAATAAAGGTTTTCTACTTGATTTAAAAATGTATTATTTAATTTTAAATCAGGATAAACATCTGAAAGTCTATTAATTGCAAGAGTTGAGTTAGTATTGGCTTTCATATCGTCAGATAATTTTTCAATAATATCTTTTTCATATCTTGAATATGAATTGACAATATCATTTAATTTATCTAAAATTACTAATCTTTTTTCTAAAACAACCTTAATGTTTGAATCGTACTCGTTTACTGATATGTCTAATGGTTTAATTTGGTTGTAAACTTTAATAGTATACCATACCATTAAAACAAATACTAAGATGATAAATGTGAAGTCCATAACTTTATAGTTTTTAAATTTATAGTACAAAGATACAATCAATATTTGATATTTCCAAATCTATTGTAATATTTTTTCAAATTCTTTTGGTGCTAATTTGTAAGAACGTTTGGATTCGTCATTTGAATTTGAAGTATATTGCCAATTCCATGAAAGTTCCTTTGGTACATTAAAACCAAAATATTTGTATACCTCTTTTTGAGTTTTTACTACATTTTCACCATTCCAATTCTGACCTACTAAAATTATACCAGCATCAATATCTTTTACTATGTTATTTTCAGATAATGTGGTATGTCTATTTTCAATCCAATTTAATCTTTCAATTAATTTTTGATAATATGCGTTAGTTTGTCCCCACCTTACAGATACAAAAAACATAACAACTTCAGACTCAAATAGTTCTTTACTAATTTTCCACAATTCATCATCTTTACTATTTAAAGATGCCCAACATCTGTGATATCCCGAAGGATTTTTATTTTTGTCTTTTAAGACAGAATCTTTTAATCCACACTTATCACCTTCATTTGTTGATACATTACCTTCACAATTATAAATTTTTAATTTAGTTGCGTCTAAAATAGTAACTTTATCACCCAATTCCTCCTTCAACCAAAGTGCAAGTCTACTTGATTTAGGTATTTCTTCATCACCTTTCCATCTATTAGATGTTGTAATAAAAAGTATTTTTTCTTTATTATCTAAATAATCTAAGGTATCCTGCAATAATTTTTTTGCCTGAGAAACTTCTTCAGTTTCATTCAAATTTAATTCTTTTAGAAGATTTTCAAATTTAATCATATTTATAAATATCATGATTAATGAACTAAATTTAGACGAAATTATAAATTCTGATGATATTGATTTATCATCTTTTAAAGTAAAGGATCATTTAGATCCTACTATTTGGGATAATGTTAATGATCAATATATATTAAAACCAAAGATAAGAAGTAAACTTTTAATAATTGCTGACGATTTTTACGATTCGTTGGATTTGGATTTTGTTGATATAAAAGATGTTATCTTTACTGGTAGTCTAGCAAATTTTAATTGGTCTAATTTTTCTGATATTGATTTACATTTAATGTTAGATTTTACTGAAGTAGATAAAAACGTTGATTTAGTTAAAAATTATTTTAACTCAAAAAAAGCTACATGGAATGATGAACATGATATTAAAATAAAAGGTTATGATGTTGAGGTTTATGCTCAAGATGTTAAAGAAAAACACTATTCAACAGGTATATATTCTATCTTACATAATAAATGGTTAATTAAACCAAATCCAAATGAAAAGATTAAAGATAAAAATTTAATTAAACAAAAAGCGTCTGAATATATGAATTTAATTGATAGTTTAGAAACTTTTTATGAAAAAGGTCATTATAATTATTTAATAAGAAAAATTGATAAGATAAAAGATAAGATAAAAAAAATGCGTCAATCGGGTTTAGAATCAAGTGGTGAATTTTCAAACGAAAATTTAATTTTCAAAGTTTTAAGGAGGACAGGTTACATTGAGAAACTATATGATTTACAATTAAGATCCTATGATAGAGCATTTAGTTTATAGTATTTTTTATAGTTTTCTTTATATTTATTAAAGAAAAAATAAACAAATAAATGGGAGCAACAGGTAAAATAACTGGATCTACCACAGATCTTTTGGCAATCTTAATTGAATTGTCGGGTCCATGTCCTAGCATATGTGACGGAACAATACCTTTAGGGGGTTCTGGAGGTACACAAACAGTAAGCATAATTACAGGAAAACCTGTAACAAAATATCCACCATATACATAAAAAAAATATACATATGAATCAGAACATTAATCCAAAATCCTTAAAAGGAAAAGACGTTTTTAGTCGCACGTTAGATTTAATGAATAAATTGACACCAATAAATGAGTCAGTAGTTAATTATTCTTTAGAATTTGTTAAAAGAGCACCTAATGGTATAGTTTATACTATTATAAGAGAAAATCACAAATATTTTATTAAAACTACTGAAAATATAGAATTTAAACTTTCAGAATTAGAATACACAGGTGGTTTACAAAATAAAATGTCTGAATCTTATTCTTCGTATGAACAAGCATTGAAACACTTA
>Ga0222712_10006422_pt1 | contig 11614 bp, 10 predicted proteins | sample C33_657DmetaG_FD_165043 | JGI IMG/M metagenome (GOLD analysis project Ga0222712, IMG submission 165043) | Estuarine water microbial communities from San Francisco Bay, California, United States - C33_657D | ecosystem: Environmental > Aquatic > Marine > Unclassified | place: USA: California... | reverse complement strand
CGCCAGCATCAATGAAATCTGCAATATCAGTTGGGTCAACTGATTTTTCTAATTTAGCCAAACGAGCATTATTCTGACTTTTAGTTAGTGCATCAACTCCGTCCCAGGGAAAACGTTTTCCGTCACTGAGGTCTGTTATGCCTTCTAAAATTACTTCATTAATCTTCACTCTTTATTCTCCTAACACCACGTTTAAATTTTTCAGGCTCTTGTGTACGAATACTGTTGAGTAATCTACGCTCTAATTCATCGGCCTGTACAGGATCATATTGTTCACGTATGTAATTAATAAGATTAATTGCACCCTGTATTACATGGCTGGCACGACTTTCCACAAGATTCTCACGATCTTTGTGTACTATCAGTGTGTCTAGTTCATCTAGAATGCTACGAGCTCGCTTTTGCAAGATATTACTCCAATTAAGTATATTTAGTTGTATTATTTAATCTATGATAACACAACTTGTAGTTAAATATTAGCATGAATAGTTATTATTGCGTATTACCATTTTATTCTGTTGAGACTTCATTCACTAACACTAATAAAAATATCTTTTGTTGTAGATTATTACCCAACACAGACATTGAGTTAGTTAGGTCAAGCATCAAAAATCAAACCAGAAGTCCAAATTGTTCCACTTGTTGGGAATTGGAAGATGCTGGGTTGCGTAGCGAGCGGCAAATACACAACGAAACCATGGATTTTTTATTAGATTTAAACATTGAAAACATAGAAAACACTAGTATAACAAAAGGATTTGATCCTGTCAATATTAAGTTAGCCACAAGCAATTTATGCAACGGAACCTGTGTAACTTGCAACAGTGATAATAGTAGTGCATGGGGTGCGTTAGAAAATACTGGCTCAAAATACAAATCAATGAATATGTCTAAATTAGATTTTGATATCAATTGGGCTAAAGTTGTATCATTGAGTTTAGTTGGAGGAGAGCCATTGCTCGAAAAGAAGAACTTTCAAGTACTCGAAAACTTAATTAAACACAACAATACTGAATGTTTTATATCATTTGTAACAAATGGATCTGTAGAATTATCTGTTGCCCAAATAAATCTTTTAAACCAATTTAAAAGATTAAACATCTGTTTAAGCATTGACGGAACAGGATCAGTATTTGAATATATGCGTTACCCATTGAAGTGGGACCGGCTAGTTCATAATATAGGGTTATTTAAACAGTTAGGGGCAGACGTTAGTGTTAGCTGTATGATATCAAATCTTAACATATACTACTATAGTGATATGATTAATTTCTTTAAAGAACATAAACTAAACTATCTTTGCAAACAAGTACTAGATCCCTATATGTTTAATCCCGCTAATTTACCCCTATTAGCAAAGGAACGTGTAATAAAAAATAATCCCAATTATCTAGACGAAGTTATTAAATTAATTAACATGTATGAATTTAATACAGACTTATATAATCAATTCCGAAAGGAAATTGCTAGACAAGATCAGTTAAAAAATATTAACATTGTTGATTATATGTATCTACTATAAAACCCAGCAACTTCGGGAAAAGTTTTACGCCAATCCTCATTCCGTATAGTATCAAACCTATTAATTTCTTCTATCATTTTTTTAATTTGATTAGAATTTTCTTCCCACGTTGGGTTTATAAAATTAGCCAAATTTGTTCCTTGTACTGCTTGTTTATACTCTTCTGTCATGTTAGACAAGTTAAAGATACCAGTAGCAGTATGCTTACTGTGATTTGCACGATCCCCCAACCTGTTTGTAGAAAAGTTGTCAGCTAACCATGTATCAAGTTTATTAGTATAAAATAAATTATAAATGCTCAAAGTTTCTTCAAACAAAAACATAACGTTAGTCGGACAACTTTCTCGTATTTTTAATATATTATCTGTCCATTGTTCCCATTTAGCAGGCCACCGTAAATATTCAAATTGATCGCCTACGCCGTCAACACTTATTAAAAATTTTACTAATTGGAATTTTTCCATTGTTTCGTAATTGCGTTCAGTTAACGGAATAGTGCCATTGGTTTGGAACTGTAACGTTAATTGATTCTTTGCGTTGGGTACAATATCTGCTAGTCCTTCTGCTAGATGCCAGTAGCTACGCCCCAACATAGGTTCACCTCCGCAAAATACTGTTTCCCCAAGATTACTTAAATCCATAGTAGAAATGTAACCTAATAATTCATCTGCATCAAAATTTGCAGTAGGAATTCTACTTGGTAAAGGAATGTTGTTATCCTTGTAGTGTTTTTGCCACAATGTACTTAATTCTGGACTACAATGCCTACATGCCAAATTGCAACTAACATCAAATAGTATATCCAATCTAGTAGGACCCGAGTAGTCGTACTTTTCCCCGTACTTAGTTAGCATGCCTGTACGAAAACTTTGATGGCCTGCCTTTTCAACTGATTCGCAATTCCAACATAAAGGATCAAATTCTATATCTTTTTTATTATATTGTCGCAATGGTGCTAGTGATGGATGGTTCATAATATCATCGCCGGGCTTAACAGGCGTTGTATTTTCTTTACGCAAACAACAACTACGAACGGCCAGGCCATTGTAGTCTAATTTTTTCATATCAAGCACTAACGCACCATGAATTACTGGACAATGATATTTGCTCATTCTGCTTTTTTTAACCCTGCTAACATTTGTTTCAGCTTACTACTTTGTACTTCTGCCGCAGGAGTTGCTTCATTGCTCCCGGTTGGGTAATCCCACGCATGTTTTCCTGTGGGCTTTTCCCATCTGGCACTACCTTCAAGTTTGTCTGCTTCTTCTGCAACTGTTTTATTTTTAATTTGACTCATAATACTGTGTACTACCCTGGGCGGGCCACCAGCTTCATTGCTATCTAATCCTGGATCAGTAATACGCATAGTTTCGATGTTGTACTCAAGATCAATCTTTTGGCCGACCCCAGTAGAACTACGCGACTTCATGCACTGAATCTGATAACGACCACGTTCCTTCATTGCACGACTTGTAAAGATACCAAACACATTATCTGCTGTGTTAATCTTACTAATGCCGCCTGCAATGTGACTATGGTCAAATTCAACTTCTTCGACTGCACTACGGTTTAATTGCGATGCTGTTACTAATAGCACCCCGAGCTCTTTGGCCAAGTTACGCAATTCTTCTGCTACATACTTATCTTTAATAAACTGATCGTTGGGATTAACTTTAACAGATACCGGCATAACCAAGTCAAGATAATCGACCATAACAAAGTCAACTTTAATGCCTGTTTGTAGTTGCACTTCTTTTAAATAAGCACGTATATCATTAACGTTACTTTGTGCAGGCAATGCTTTAATACGATATTGGCCGGCCTTTTTACTAACTAACCTGACTTTAAGAGTAGTAGTGTCGATATCCTTACGAATATCCTTTGTTCCCATGCCTGTTAACATAGCATCTGTACGCAACGATGTTAGTTCCTCACTAAGTTCTAGTGTAATGTACACACCACTGAGCCCCATTTGCAACCAACTTAGTGCAATGTTCATCATAACCAATGACTTACCCGAGCCGGACCCGCCTGCAAAAATGTTAAGTTCACCACGACTAAATCCACCGTACAACAATCTATCTAACTGTGGCCATCCTGTGCTTACTTGTCCGCCACTGTTATAGTATCTGTTAATACGTTCTGCAGGATCAGCAAAGTAATCTGTGCCCATGTCTTTAGTAAGTGATATTTGTACTGCATCTTTGATTAGTTTCTCAACAGGATCAAAGTCGCCTGCTTCTAACATGTCAGCGGCTTTGAGAATAGCACGTTCTAGTTCTTGACGTTTAGTAAAATTCTCAAACTCACTTAGGAACCATTCAGTATGACCTTCACCTACATCAGGAACAGCCTTAAGATCCACACCTGTCACTGCTTTAATTTGATCACTGGTTGGCAATGTCTTGAAATCATTGCTGTGCGTTTTAATAAACTCTGCCGCGGCTCTAATACTGCGGTCAAAGTTTTCTGGATTATAGATGTTTGCTACACGCACATACGAATGTGCATCCTGTAGCATCATTTCTAAAAACAATTTTTGTAATTCTGGACTATATTCTTTATTCATATGTTAATTATACAACTTTTTCTTACGCAATTCTATTTTTAATCTACTTGTTTCTTTGGCGGCTAATATACTTTTTAATACAAACAGTTTTCCATATCGGGCAACAGCATCAGCAACGTCTTTAACTGCATCACCCCAATTTGGGAAACTCACTGACCATCCAAATTCTAATGCATCATTGACTAGCTTAATACCGGCACGATCTCGATCTGGAACTACAATGACTTCCCTACCCAAACTATCAATAATGTCTGCTTGAACTTCACTGCATTCATTACTTAGTATAGCAACACCATCAATGGCCATTGCATCAAACGGGCCTTCAACTACCACAACAAACTTACTGTCTGCTAGTTGACGATCAACATTAAACACATAGTTGGGTTCATAACTACTATGATATTTAGGTTTGACGTTGTCATCCCAGGCCCTTGCAGTATAACCAATAATTTGATTACGCCAAGTAAATGGGATTATCACTCTCTTGTGTAAGTTATACGCTGTGTCTGGAGTCCAGTAAAAGTCATATTTTGTTAAATTGATATGTCTGTCTGCCGCATAAATCACTGCATTATGATAATCAGATGGAACACTATACACTTCAGGATTGTGTGCTAATAATGTATAAAAACTTTCCCAACCCAGGAATGTTTGTGCCTGCTCAGGCAATGCCCTGGCACGAAAGTTTATGGGTTCAACTTCCTCGGCTTCAATTAACTTTTCCGGAGCAACAAAGTCTTTGATACGTATGGCATCAATTACCAAACGCTTGACTTCGTTTTCACTGGCACCAAACCAACTTAATAATTTACGGAATTTATATGTTAAATGACGCCCGGGCACATAGCTTGCTTTGAAGTTACAATTAAAACAATGATAGCTAACACCACCGTCGGGGTTAGCTACAAGTCCGCCACGGCCACGTGTGTCTACGCTTTCGCCATTATGATGACAGCAAGGTGCGTTAAAACTAATCCAACCAGAGGAAGAATTAGTTTTCTTTTTAGCAGGCAGTAATAGTTTTACTGCATCTTGTATAGAGTTCAACATAGTAGTATAGTATATACTACTTTTTGAGCAAAGTCAAATTATTTGAAGTTCGGACCATGCACCCAAAGTGCGGCACTATATCGTGTACCACTGGTAACTTTGGTTGCTCGATGGCTTAGATAACTTGGGAAAGCAATGACACTACCCTTTTTAAGTACAAGTCCTGCGCTGTCAGAATTTTGTAATTCAAAGTCGCCACCAGTAAATTCACTGGAGTCATTTAACAAAGCAATCACTGTGACTTTTCTACAGGTTGCTGCATCAGTTAAAAAGAATGTGTCTTGATGCCAGTCATAGAAATGATCTGTTTCATATTTTGCCAATTGCACTTGTTCACAGGTGGTAATGTCCATGTTCCATCCTGTTTCACGATTAGCATAATAAGCATTGTTTAACATCAATCCTTCTAACCAGTGGTTACGTGCGGCCCAGGCAATGCCTGTTTTACGAATGCCATTTGGAGTTTGATCATTGTTTAATCCAACACCGGCATCTGCGTCATTCATTGCTTGACGCTCTGCCAGCATTAAATCACACATTTCCTCGGGGATGGCGTTGTGACGGATCCAGTAGTAAGGTAAGTAGTTTGCCATTTTTATTGTCCTTTTATTGAAATTCTAACCATCCGGTCATGATGTATTTGACTCCGGACAAGGGAGGATTCCCTCTATGTGTCCACGGATAGTTTGGCGGGAAAACAATTAGTCTCCCCTTCTTTGGTGCAATGCGTTTACTGTGATATAAAAATTCAGTTTCGCCACCTTCTTCCACATCGTTTAAGTACAGAATGTACACGCCTGTGCGTCTTGAAAAAGGAATGGATCCGTCTTCGCAATGCCAGATGTGATAGCCCTGTGCTGGTAATGTTTTTTGTATCTTATAGCTATAAATTGTATGTGTTGAATAATCTTTTAAAGAACTGTAGGTCTTAATATAATCTGCATAACATTCATCCCAGAATATTTGATTAAAATCTTGTAAAAATCCCATAACATTGGGATGATTAAAATGTATCTCATGTATGGTAGAAGGATTTAAAGTTGTTGATGTGTCACTTCTAAATGTTTCTGCATTGTTACGTTCATATGTTTTATTTGTTTTGTTTGACCATTCGTAGTATTCAATTAATTGATCACAGAATTCAGGAGAGAAGTAGTCATCGTAGATGCCTATAAAATTATCATACTTGGTTTGTTTCATATTATCTAAATGCTGGGCCACATGCCCATACTACTATTGTTTTTCTTGTTCCTTTGGTCACAGGACTTACACGATGTAATATGTAACTAGGAAATACCGTAATTAATCCACGTTGTTTTAAAACTGCGCCGGGCTCAGAACTAGCCATAATTTCTAAATCTCCACCTTCATAGTCTGCAGGATCTGTTAATTGTAATACTAAACTTAATTTACGTGGCGGGCCTTGGTTGCCAGAATCCATGTGCCAGGTGTAATGCCCACGACTAGTTTCGCTATATACTGAGTATTGTAATTCTTCTGTGAATCCCCACATATCAAATTTATAAAACTGCCCATTTAGTTGTCGTACAATATAAGCCAATCGATCATAGATCCATAATGCTTCATTGTTTTGTTGTACCCATGCTACCTGTGATGTCCGAATTAACGATACATCATCGCCGGCCTGTTGCCCGCCAATTGTACCATCATTTTTTGTTAGTGTATCGCAGTAGGCAACAATTTGATCTAATTCTTCATTGGTAAACCCATCTGTCCAGGTGGTAAATGGAGGATAAGTTGTACCAAAGGTTGGGCTTGGAGAAAATTGATAATTGGCCATATACTACTAATTATCAAATATTAAGTCTGTGACAAAAATTATTGTCTACCCCAGTTTACAATTATTGAACCACTGCTTGCACCTGTGCCAATAGATACTGGATAATCTGTGCGGTGTCTGACATTTCTTGCCCATGCCCATGCTGCATTATAAGTTGCACCAGCAGAGTTACTGCCTGCTGATCCGGGATTTCCTGCACCACCATTGCCGCCTGCATTACCCGGGTTGCCTGCTGATCCGGGATTTCCTGCACCACCATTGCCGCCTGCGTTGCCGGGACTACCAGTTCCGCCAGCATTACCTGGACTACCTATACCGCCTGCGTTGCCGGGATTGCCGCTGGTTGCACCTGTGCCTGCTGTGCCTGCAGATCCTGCATTGCCGTTTGCTCCTGCATTGCCGTTTGCTCCTGCATTACCTGAACCACCAGCTGTTGCACCTGTGCCTGCATTACCAGCAGATCCGGATGTGCCTGCATTACCAGTTCCGCCAGGGGATCCCGGACTGCCACCGCCGCTGGCTATTCCCTTTGAGCCACCTGCTCCGCCAATGCCAAAACCATCTCCGGAGGAGCCAGCCACTGCATTAAAAGTTGTTGAAAAATTTAAATCATTTGTTGTGGCGCCGTTGCTCCAAGTCCATTGTAGGTCATTAGATCCGCCACCACCACCACCACCGCCGCCGGAGTTGCCGGCATTACCTGCATTGCCTGGGTTTCCAGCTGAACCGGCTGTGCCACCATTGCCCGCGGCACCACCTGCGCCATTGTTACCTGGGTTTCCAGTATTGCCCGAGTTGCCACTATTACCTGCTGTACCACCATTGCCTGCATTACCCCGGGCTCCGCCTGCACCACCATTGCCCGCAGATCCACCTGCACCTCCTGTGCCTGCAGCACCGGCTGTGCCACCATTGCCTGCAGCACCACCTGGGCCACCTGTGCCTGCTGTACCAGCTGTGCCACCATTGCCTGCGGCACCACCTGCGCCACCATTGAAATTCCAATTTACAAATGTAGTTGCATTACCGGGATTACCAGATGTACCTGCGGCACCTGCAGATCCTGCATTGCCGTTTGTTCCAGTAGTACCTGCTGCACCAACGTTACCTGTGTTGCCTGCTGTTCCGTTTGTTCCTGTGTTGCCTGCTGTGCCAACGTTACCTGTGTTGCCTGCGGTTCCGTTGCTGCCTGCGTTGCCATTTGCGCCTGCTGTGCCTGCATTGCCTGCACCTCCTAGTGTTCTACCTGTGCCAGCACTACCAGTATTTCCTGCCGTACCTGCGCTACCATTTGCGCCAGCATTACCCGGGTTGCCTGCGGCGCCAGCATTGCCACCATTGCCGCCACGACCTGCCGACGATTTATATACTGTGCCGCTACCTCCAGTTACAACCGAAACGCTATAAGAACTTCCGGCACCACCGGGACCACCACCACCAACACCGGCTCCTCCTGGGAGTGAAGGAATATCAACATATGTGGGGAAAAATGCAGGATACGCCCCAGAGAACCAGACTTCGTTTAATCCATTGAAAATGCTGGCGGCTCCACCACTGCCCCCGGTTCCGGCACCGCCACCGGTGCCTCCGTTGCCATTATTTCCCGTGTTGCCTGCGTTTCCGGGATTTCCTGCGCCACCAGAGTTACCTGCTGTACCTGCTGTACCACCATTGCCTGCGGCACCATTGTTACCAGCATTGCCAGGGTTACCAGAAGTACCTGTGTTACCAGTGCCACCAGACGTACCGGAATTACCTATTCCCCCGGGATTGCCTGCATTTCCATTTCCGCCAGTGCCACCAGAGTTACCTATTCCCCCGGGATTGCCTGCATTTCCATTTCCACCAGGTGTGCCTGCATTTCCATTTCCACCATATCCTTGTAGGGATATTGTATCAACAAACACAGGAAATTTATATACTGTTGATGAGTTAAACGTCACAGTTCCGGCGGCAACTATGCTGTGTCTTCGCATAGTGGAAATTCCTAGTGGCATAATCTATTATCCCTGAAAATCGGCTAGTGCAGCCCAGTTTGTATTTCTAATTGCCTCAATGCCAATTGCAACCCTGGGAACTCTCGGAACATCATCGGTATTGTCATATACTTCCATGTATGTTACAAAAGGGAATTGAATATTTACATTATCGTTGGGGAACCAAGTAGTAACGCTTTCAATAACCTGAGGTTGTTGTGTTGGATCACCGTAGTGTAAATGTCTGTGCGATATGCCAGACTGATTTAACACCATAAGTGCATCGTAACACTCATTGCCATTGGCTGTTAAGCCAGTATATAAATAAAATTCATCGTTGCGTTTATGTGCCATTTTTATCTCCTATTATGAAACATTGGCCATTGCAAATGTGCCAAAGTATGATGATCCGCCGTTGTATGTAAAGAATGTTACGACGTCAATTTGTCCCGCAGTACTTGATAATACTGGAGCCACTGCGTCTGTCCATTTTGCATTGGTAAACGTTGCGGTTTTGCTTCCACCTGATCCTTGAATTAGGATTACTGTACAAGATTTTAATGTACCCGAGGCAGGGGGATTACTAAACGTAAATGTACAACTACCATTTAACGTTATAATAAAAATATTGGCCAGCGATAGGTCAATGGTGTATGATCCACTGACTGATGCTGACTGCGTTGTTTCTGTGTATGCTGTTAACAATCCAGTGAAGTTACCCGTGGGTCCTGTGGGTCCTGTGGGTCCTAACGGTCCTGCTGGTCCCGTAAGTCCGGTAGGTCCTGTTAACCCAGTGGGCCCAGTAGGTCCTAACGGACCTGTGGGTCCTGTTGTACCTGTGGGTCCTGTGGCGCCTTGTGGAATGGTAAATGCAAATACTGCCGCAGTTGTAGTTCCTGTGTTAGTAACAGTTGCACTTGTTCCGGCTGGACCAGTTGTGGTTGGTCCGACGTTGACTGTTGCTGCTGTACCTGCAGAACCTGTGGGTCCTGTTGGTCCTACTGGTCCTGTAGGTCCTGTTACACCAATGTTGCCTTGTATGCCTTGAGGTCCGGTGGGCCCTGTTGTTCCAGCAGGTCCTTGCGGACCCGTAGGTCCAGCTGGTCCTGTTGGGCCTGTAACTGATGTTCCTGAAGGTCCAGTGGGTCCTACGGATCCAGTCAATCCAATATTACCCTGTATGCCCTGAGGTCCTGTTGGACCAGTGGGTCCTGTTGTTCCGGCTGGGCCTGTTGGGCCAGTGGGTCCTGCAGGGCCGGGTCCGCCAGTGGTTCCAGCCGGGCCGGGTCCGCCAGTTAATCCTGTTGGTCCTGTAGGTCCAGTGGGTCCTGTTACGCCAATGTTGCCTTGTATACCCTCTGGTCCCGTTGCACCAATGTTGCCTTGTATACCCTGAGGTCCTGTTGGACCAGTGGGTCCAGTGGGTCCAGTTACGCCAATGTTGCCTTGTATGCCCTGTGATCCAGTGGGTCCTGTTGGTCCTGTTGGTCCAACGTTGCCCTGAATGCCTTGTGGGCCAGTGGGTCCTGTGGGGCCTGTGATGTCTCCAAGGTCAGTCCACGATGATCCGTTCCATACATAAACATGACTGGTGTCGCTGGTTATGTATGCATCTCCAGCTAATCCTAAGTATGGAGTAACAAGAGAAGAATATGTTGAAACTGCTCCAACAATTGTAAATCCTGTGCCTTTATCACCACTGCGGATAAACTCAGCAACTAAGTGAGCTTGACCTGGTGTTGGCCCATCAACATTGTATTCTGTGATGCTAGGATTGTAATCAGGATACTGCCCATCAACATATTCAACAGGAACATGGTAATAATTACCTCCCGGAGGTGTAACTACATCCCCAAGAACGTTGAATATAACGCTAGGTGTTTTAGTATTAACGTTATGTTTTAATAATAATTGTCCACGAACTGGGTTGTCAGCATTGTCCCATTGTTCGATCCAATTACCAAAGAAATTGCCGTGTACATCATTTTGATGTACGTACACGTTGGTAACACTGGCAATAGTCAGATTATTAAATCTAATCTCACCATTGCTCATTGTACTTAAATTACGTGTGTTCCAGATCTCGTTGCCATCAGGATCAAGCATACGTATTCCGAATCCAGCGGCACCCTGTTCGTCTCCTCCGGCTCCATTTTCAGCAATAACTGTCAGTACATGTTGTCCCGCTGTCAATGTTGGTGTAACTTGAGCATAAGTGGCAAAGTTTCCCACTGCCGTAGCAATAGTAGTTCCATCCATCTTTACGGTGATGTAGTCATCGCCGGAGTAATCAACAGTATATACTCCGGGATTATCTGCCCAGAATGTAAATGTAGTGGTTTGTGGACTGCCCAGATCATTGCCAAATGCGTCAACACGAGTCCATACTGCATAGGTATTCATGAATTCGCCCCAGATTTCATCTGTCTGGGGGTATAAAGATCTGTTTGGCTCGCAGGGTGCGTATGGCTTAGGTACAAAGAAATATCTAATACCGCCTTTGTCACCTTGATTACCAATTGAGCCAGTGTTTCCAGTTAACCCGATGTTACCTTGAATACCCTGTGGTCCAATGTTGCCCTGTATGCCTTGAGGTCCAGTTGGTCCAGTTGGTCCAGTATCGCCGGTTGGTCCGATATTGCCGGTTGGCCCAGGAGGTCCACCAGCTGGCCCAATTGGTCCTGTGGGTCCTGCAG
>Ga0222712_10006421_pt1 | contig 11614 bp, 14 predicted proteins | sample C33_657DmetaG_FD_165043 | JGI IMG/M metagenome (GOLD analysis project Ga0222712, IMG submission 165043) | Estuarine water microbial communities from San Francisco Bay, California, United States - C33_657D | ecosystem: Environmental > Aquatic > Marine > Unclassified | place: USA: California... | reverse complement strand
TAGAAATCGACACGTCCTTATCATCTAAACGTATCATCAGAATCCTGGAAAGAGTAATTCTTGAAAGGGGTAAACCAAGCATTATTAGAACAGACAATGGACCAGAGTTCACATCAAAAGAACTTGAACTCTGGGCAAAAGACAATGAAATTCAAATCTAGTTTATTCAACCTGGAAGACCTATGCAGAATGGCTGCATCGAACGGTTCAACAGAATCTACCGAGAGTGTATCCTCGATGCGTATCTTTTCTATGAACTGGATCAAGTCAGACAATTGACAGCGGAGAGGATGGATGAATACAACAACAGACGCCCTCATGAATCTCTCAATAATCTGACACCCAATGAATGGAAAATGAAACAATTTAAAACCCAAATTGCTAACTAATAAGCTGGAACTGAAATGGGGTACTTACACCATTTCACCAAAAGAAAGTCAGTGCAAGAACCGATGCTGTCAAAAGTTATAACCGTTCGCGGTTTTATTTTCAAACGCGGTGGCCACTGCTTGAAAATAGTAAAGTAAAAATTAAAAAGCTTGTTGTATAGAGTAGGTAATAAAAAATATATTTGTCCTTTATAATACAAGAAGCAAAATGGGTTAACGGTAAAATCTAGTAGCAGCATGAGGAAATTATTTCTATTATTAACTATTTTATTTTTAAGTGCCGCCTGTTTTTCCCAGAGCCGATACATTTCAGCAACAACAAAAAAAATAGTTTTCACAAGAGATGGAGGCGTTTGCAAATGTTGTGGCAGTTCACTCAGTCTGGAATATGACCATATCACTCCATTTTCATGCGGAGGTACAAGTACTGTTTCCAATATTCAATTGCTTTGTCAAAAATGCAACCGAAGCAAATCGAACAGTTGTGTTTGCAAAATACACGGCCGAACGGTAGGAACCAATTGCTGTGATGGCAAGACTTCTACCCAATCTTCCAATGTTGCCAGTCAATGCACAGGCACAACAAAGAAAGGACTGCGGTGTAAAAATAAAACGACTAGTTCAAGTGGCCGTTGCCATCTTCATTAAGAATTTCTAATCAACCAAAAGATTTAAACATGAGTTTTTTATTTGCTATCGACCCAAAGACAGAAGAGACCATCGTTTCAGCATCTCAACCAGGAAGCAATAAAATAGATTTTATCGAACGCATTTCTCGGCATGAGAACGGAGTTTTATTTGACGCTGTTATCACTTTGACCAGCATTACAAATGCGGATGAATTTGACATTAAAATTTTCAAAGCAATGGACAAAGTCTGCCAATTGATCTACGGCAAGCACAAGGAGATTGTATAGCCTTGCATCACTTTTTTGAAACTGAAGCCAAGCAAATAAATGAACGGCAAAGGTTCATTTGGAGGACCTGATATTGGATTTACTGACTAAATTCGGACTAAATTTGTCACTATACCTTCAGGATTATATAATTTCCGGTCAGTTGTCTGCCGTAGAAATAAAATATGATGAACGCAGTCGGAAGCAAAAGCCTAAGGCCTTTGATCAGGCATATCCTGATGCAAGTTTCAGTATTATTGACCGTGATAATTACTTGGATTTTATTTGTTGAGTGCGGTTAATTCAACTTGTTGCGAGATAATTGAGAATATTTTCCCCCTCTTGGAAAACAAATTATAGGGCTAAAAAAGGTGAATCGCCCAATTCCCTGCAAGCTTGTAGAAAAAAATCGAGGTACTTGAATTGTTCAACTTTGCATAAACAAATCAACAATTATGCAAACAAACACAATGACCGAAGTACAGGTTTTGGGATTCGTTAAGGAAGAAGGCATCTGGTATGCAGACCTTCCGCAGTTCCTTGAGCAGGGCCTGGGCGTCAAGGCCAACCTGATGATGGTGGATGGAGCAGATACTTTTCTCGATTTGCTCTCCGAAAACACCTCAAATGTTACACTGAAAATATCCCCCAAACCGTTTAAAGGACAGCAAACCTACATGAAGAAATTCAGAAAAGGACTGAATCAGCAATTGCTGGATCTGATTGGCCATGCACCAGTGGACTACGGCGCATATTACAATGTACTGGAACTATCTGGTAAACCATACGAGCACCAGTTGTGGCTTTGTCCAGTAGCAGAATTTGTCTTCGGATCCTACCCTGATGAAATTTATGCAGCCGTTGTTTAACCAATTATTTACACATTAAAGAAAAACATCATCAAAACACAAAAAACCATTTATCACATTCTTGTTGACAAAAGCGGATCGATGTCAGATTGCATTGACCAGACCATCAACGGATTCAATGAGCAGATTGCAAAGATCAGGGAGATGGAAGTCGAGTTCCCAGAGCAGTTGATGACAATCGGGCTGACCACATTCAATACCCATGTGGATCACCTGTATTATATGAAGCCCGTTGAGCATGCATACAAAATGAATAATGAGAATTATGTGCCCAATGGATCAACGGCCATGTTGGATGCCATGGCAGAGACCATGAAAGAGCTCTCCCAACTGGAGCAGCAATCGAACAAGGAATTTCCAACCACGGTTGTGATGGTGATTTTGACCGATGGCTATGAAAATGCTTCCCGGCGCTATACTTTGAAGAACGTGAAGGAGATGGTGGAGGAGAGAGAGGCCTCGGGCACATGGACTTTCAGTTTTCTGGGCGCTACGCTGGATGCGGTGGATGTGGCAAAGAGGATGTCGATACGTAGGGAAAACAGCATCGCTTTTGAAAAAAGGGATATGAAAGGAGAAGTCTGGGACAGGTTGGATACTTCTATGCGCGGCTATTATGACAAGAAGAGAAAGGGAGAGGATATCAGAAAATTGTTTTAATTTCAAAACTCCCGGAATTCACCATTCCGGGAGTTGCTTTATACCTTGAGAAATGACCATTCATCTGATTAAGAGCGCTGAACTTTCTGCTGAAGTTTTTACGGCTGTCTATGATTTGCTGACAGCGGTTGACGGAACCATTACCATCAAATGTGATCCTGCAAGTGTCATCGATTTTTCACAAGAGGAAATTTTCAGTCGGTTTTATGAGCATGAGGAAGCATTCAGTAAAATGACCGCGCCTCCAATGTATAGTTTGATCAGTTCAGATTCCAGAAGGTCTTTTCCTACATACGTTAAAACAGCGTCTTGGTCTACACTTTTCAATAAATGTGAAATCTACCGGAATAATAATCCAATACCTGAGAATGAGATGGTGTTGATGTTGACCGAGGTTGGCAACAAATACAACTGGTTTGCAACACTCGACAAAAGCAATCCCAACAATGGGTTTGTTCATACTGCCGACTGGGACATGTTTTTGTCTTGTCCGAAACAATTTCCCATTGCTTACGAGGTGATTGCGCTGCTCCTGCATCGATTCTCATTTGATTCACAAAGGCCAATTACCGAGCAGGCACATGCCAGGGCGATCGGTTGCGTCAGTGACCTGTGTATGGAAAAGAAGGATATCATTTTGAAGATGCGCACGGCAGATGTCTGCGGAGACTGCATGACCAAGTTAAAGGCTCGAATGCCGATGCAGGACATCATTCATGCATTGGGCATCATGGACTCCCTGCGTGTGAAGATGTTGTATGCACAGAACTTCAAGCAGCATGTTGAATTGAGTGAGGTGTATATCGATCCAAGGAATAACAAGATTTATTTGCCCGGCTTCAGCAATATTGAAATCAAGTTGAGGCCGTTGGAGAAGGCGTTGTATTTTTTGTTTATGCGATATTCAAATGGATTGTTTTTATCTGACCTCCCAGACCACCGCGATGAATTGACAGAAATCTATGAGCTTATATCGCATACCGGAACAAGGGTTGAAATGCGTGAACGGATTAATGATTTGGTAAATGTGTTAAGCAATTCCGCCAGTGAAAAGATTTCTCGCATCAAGCGCGCCTTCGAAGAAGCCATTGGTCCAGATCTTGCGAAACATTATTATATACAAGGCGGGAATGGGGAGAGGAAGAGGGTGGGGAGAGGGTAGCCGGTGGTTTTGGGTAGGTTGTGTGTTTTGAAATGTTCTAGACGCCATTGCTAAATCGAAGTGTGTGTTTTGTTATTTGAAGACGTGAATGATAGAAAAACCATAAGTTAATATTAATTCACTTAAACATACAATCTAGTGATAAAGAGAAGAGATGCGTGTATTTAAGAGGTATAAGCCATTAAAATTAGACAGCGTACAAATGATAAATACAGTACTAAATTTTTATTTTAGTAATGCAGTTGGTCCAACTAAAGAGTTGATTATGCAAACTCTACGTGAAGGATCATTTTCACCTTTTTGCTCAACACCTGGTGGTAAAGTTTCTCCAAAACCCCGAGCTTGGATTTTATCAAAAACTATATTTATTTTTTCATTTACAATTACAGAGTTCAATTGTCTAATGATTTCTGTTTTGACTGCATTTGCTCTTTCTTGAGATAGAGCTTGATTCTTATCAATGGCGCCTTGTTGGTCAGCATAGCCATCAACATCAATTACTAAAACAAATAATTCACTTTCAAATACTTTCTCATTACAATCATTAATATAATTTCTCCATACATCTATATCTTTTTTGATTTCAGTTATAATTTCACTGATTTCCATCTTACCACCCTCTGAAATCAAAGAGGCTCCAGTTTTAAAACTAATGTCTCCATATATTTTATTAATCTTTTTGTTTAAAAACTTGGTAATTGGATCAACTCTTTTACACTTCAACTCCCTTAATTCTTTGAGTGTTTCAAGAATATCTTCATAATCTTTTACATTTTTAATTTTTTTACCTTCAATTTTTTGTGCAATAGAATATAAAAGATTGTTTGTCTCTGCAATTGCTTTTTCTTTTGCAATATAAATTGCATCTTTTTCAGATTTCTGATTATCTGTTTGAGTATTGTTTTTGTTGGCAATCCACATGGCTGTCATTAGTTCACAAACCATGACTGCAATCGCTTCTTTTTTTACTTTAGTCTTATTTAGTATAGTGGTTCTTTTATAACCACCATTTTCTTTATAAATTGGATTTTTTTTGCAGTTAACCGCTACTTGAGAGATGGATTTAATGGATATAAAGAAAAGTAAAATTATTAATCTAATAGATTTAGTGATTTTCATTTTATATTTATTGAGGACAATTAGCAAATATTTTTAAATAATTTGAATTATTAATTTTAATACCATATTTATCAAGTTCACTGCCAAAGTCAGTTTTATTTGAACAAACTAGGTTGAAGTATGTATTGTTTATGTCTTTATCAAATTTAGGCGGATCTAAGAAGGATATATTATTGTATATATCATTAATTAGTTTTTTATAGGATGTGTTAACACATTCATTTGTTTTAACAAACCTAAATATTTCTTGAAAAAAAAATATAATCTTTTCTTCACCTTGTGGTTTACTCAAACATAACAGAATACGCCTATCGCATTCTTCAGGGCTGATAGAAGAAATCTTTTTTTGTTCTACAGGCGGCAAGGGGGTAGCTGTTATTCCGCCGGATTTTTCTTTTTTATTATCTAATGGAACAAATATGTTCTTATTAAAAGGTTCTGTTTGTGTTTCAAGAGCAGGGGAAATTGGAATTAGCGATAATTCCGGTTCAAATATTACATTTAATCTAGCTTTCTTTGAAGACAAACTATCTTTTATTGAAAAGATAAAGAGTTTCAAGGAATCAATTGAGTTGAAAATTTTAATGCCGCCCCCATTTAAATTCCTATAAAGACTCGCGTAATTTTTATTTGAATAAATAACTAATTGAGTTTTATTTTTTGCATAGAAAGAATCAACAAATTTTTTATCTCCTCTCGCACTAAACAGGGAATTAATACTAGTATTTTCAATTTGCTTCACTCTTTTTTTTATAAAATAATTCCCATTTTTTTTATCTTGACTAATCCAATTTTGTAATTTAGGAATAATGCCATCAGTAGTGTGTATAGAGTCGATTATAAATATTTCACTATCTACCTTCTTAAATAATGGAATGATATTTAAAAATGTGTCATTAAACTCTTTTGGTTTCAAAAAAGTATATAAGGAGTCATTTTTTGATAGTTTTATATCGATTTCATGGTCGAAAATAATTTCAACTGAAACATCCCGCACTATTTTTTGCTTACATGACCATAGCCCTAAAAAAATAGAAATTAAAATAAATACTTTTTTCATGTTATGCTCCTAATAAAATGTTTTGCATTTGATGTTTTATGCAAGCTGTCGCTACTACAGTTTGAAGTAGCACATTTGGCTGTGCCGCAACCATTGATGCTAATTCTTGATCTGTAAGCACACCAACAGTCTTTATTGTATATTGGTTCTCTGACTTACCTTTTATCAAACTGTGAAGTCCAGTATTTATTAAATTTATTGGCTTATCTGATATAAAAACGGATATCCTCTCTTGAGCGGAAAATTTTTTCCCAGTGCTTAAAATATTTTCTTGTACCTCTTTTGAAATTCTTGACCGAAGATTATTTTCAGCAACCCAATATCCTGTTGTACTTATATGTAAAGCTGAAATTATTAGAAATATTATAAACAAAAGTATTACCTGAGGCGCTAATTCTCCGACAAATAGCATATAGCCAACTCCCTTTAGGATTCCAATTAAATAAATACTCAATGCCAGTACAAACTCAGAAATCTTTCCTTGTTTACTTAATGCCACATACCGTTGAGCAAGAGCTGGATCATCTGTTGCTTTCGCCTGATTTTGATATTCAAGCCGTTTTGGGACATAGCTGTGAAGTTGAACAGCCAAAAATATATCTACAATAATTGCAAAAATAATTGGTACAATTGAAGGGATTGAAAATTCTCCTTCAATCATAATCGCAACAGCGCCTAATATTTCTAAAATCATCAAGATTGAAATCCTTATTGTGTCAGTACTGTAGGAATAGGTTTGAAAAACACCCGGTAATTCTACAGCTCCAAAGACCATAGCTTTCTTACGAGTACCAAACCATTTATGCATTGATTCTTTTGATGGTTCAAAATTGGAGGGGAATGACGGCATATTTTTAATATTATTTATGTAAACTTATTTAAAATACACAATATTTTAAGGGAATTAAAAAAATGTTTTTTACGAACTTTATACGGTTATTTTGCTGCAATAATCCTATTCCCCTAATTTGTAAAATCTAAAGTTAAAGTTTTATTGTAAATTATCAGTTTCATCCATCATGAAAAGAATAACAAGAGTTCTCCTTATTGCTGCCACTTCTGCACTCATCCTTTTATTAATTGTTGCATTTATGCCATCGCGGTTTGTCATGCCGGTTAAGGACGCAACCATCAAAAGCTATGACCAGAAATCTTTCTGGGTTAACAAGCCGGTCATAGCCAAGAAAGAGTATATTTTGTTGATGCTTTCTTACTCTGGCGAAGCAAACATTAAAGAGGTTCAGCAAACGATTGAGCAATTTTATGGCATACAAACAACTGTAGTAAAAGCCACCATGCCGGAATCCACTTCTGCCCATGATAGAGGACGATACAATGCCAACAAGGTTTTGGATTATTTACAACAGCAATATCCCAATAAACAGGTCATTGCCTTGACTTCAAAGGACATTTGCACCAACCTGAACGGGCAACCCTGTTGGGGTATCCTGGGATTGAGTTACCTGGGTAAGCCATATTCGGTGAGTTCTGTACACCGCATCAAGTCAGACAAGACCAACCTATTGTCTAAGGTTGCCATCCATGAAGTGGGTCATGGCCTTGGCCTTCCCCATTGCAAAAGCCCCAATTCCTGTTTGATGAAAGATGCGGCTGGTAAAATCGCCACCATCAAACAACAGCCCATGAAATTTTGCAACAATTGTTCCCAGTTGCTCAAAGTCTGAGAAGGGGAGGCTCCATGTTTCACAATTTTTAAATTATAGGAGAAACAGGGTACTTACGCCTTAAAAAATCTGGTTCTCTCCTTAATAAGCAATGAATTATTCTGGAATAATCCGGAATATGTTGAAAAAGTCCAGAAACATCCATCGGACCCTAGGCGAGTTTATCATAACTGCAACAAAAACGGGCTCTTACAAGTTTTTGTAAGAGGTTTCAAGCTCATAATGGTAGGGTCTATTTATCTTTTCATTTTCAAGTAATTCAAACCTGACTGAAATCTGGTCAATCCTATCGAATTCAAAATGCTTGCCAAATAGTTGCCTATCTATTAGCTTGTTGATTGTAAAATATGGCTCCATTTTATTAGGATCGACAAATAAGTGGACAGGGAATGAAATTTCTTCAGGTTGCTCACTTGCAGCTTGATCAACTTAATTGTAATTTACTTTAATCCGTATCTCTGTTTTTAGATTGATTTCCTTCCAATCTTCATTTTCAGGTATAGTAGCCAGACGAGCATGATTGATGAAAAAACTAAAGTCTTGTGTTGTAAAATGAAATGTTTTGGATGAACATTCTTTGTTTAGAACAAATGATTCATTTGCTGCATCTGCAATTTCAATAATCATAAATAATGGTTGTAAGATTACATCTAACTATTTATGGGCCAATACATTAAATTGACTAATAGCTCTTTATGTTTGGGGTGGTGTTTGGGTTGGCAACGGCATGGTCCTTTGCTCGATAGGCAACAAAGCTATTTGTGCAGGCCTCAGTCTATTGGAGGACCTGATATTGGATAACTGACTAAATTTGGCCTAAAATTGTCAGTGCGGTGACTAAATTCGGCCGAAAATTGTCACTATATTGTATTGACCCCTTAATTCTGGACAAAACGGGTCAAAATACCCGATCCAATTCGAGTTATATCACTGATTTTGATTCAAATCTCAAAAATATCGACCAAAATTATGTCATATATCGACCAATAATTACTAAAAATGGACGATATCTGAATATTAATTGGTCGATATAAAATGAAAGAGAAAGTTGAAATCATCAAAGGAAGAATCCTTGCATAAAGTTGCTCTTTTTACCCATCAAGAAATTGAAATCTCAAATAGCCAATTGCTGTATCGAGGATTGAAGACATTCATAGCCTGCTTGTAAAAGATTTGAATATTTCAAGAAATATCCGAAACGGAAGAGTTGGAATATCAGGAACAAATTATAAACCGCTTGACAATACATTTCAAATTCGTGAGGCACTGGAAGACATGTGTGAATTGATCAACAGCAAAGGGAATGTTTTTGAAAAAGCACTTTTGTCATTGGTGTTAATTTCTTACATACAACCTTTTTCAGATGGAAATAAACGGACTGAAAGAATAATTAGCAATGCCATCTTGATCAATAACAAATATTGCCCAATATCATTTAGAACAGTTGAGTCAATAGAATATAAAAAAGCCATGCTGGTATTTTATGTGCAATCAAATATCAATCCATTCAAAAGAGTATTTATGAATCAATTTGAATTTGCGGTGAATACTTACTTCTAGTGTGATCGAACTTTTGTCTAGTTTTTAGGGTGTCGAGACATTTGTCTCTTTTGTCTATTTATTTCCCTTTTTGACTGAGAAAAATCGCACCTGAAGATGGTGATTTCACCATGGTGAAATTCTTTCTCATTTAGAAATTTGTTACTTCTACAGATATATAATATTAATAAACTTGACAATATAGTTTCACTTTAGTGAAACATTATTATCTTTGAACGGAGAGAAAGAAATGCGGAATTGGAAAATAACATTTTATAAAAATTACTTTCAGGATTTTTTTGATACTCAGACCCCAAAAGTAAGAGACAAGATAATTTGGACATTCGATTTGATTGAAGAATTGCATCGCGTTCCGCAAACCTATTTGAAGCATATAGAGAATACCCATGGATTGTATGAGATTCGTGTTCAGCACGGAAGCGATATATTTAGAATATTTTGTTTTTTCGACAATGGTAACCTAATTGTTTTGGCTAATGGCTTTCAAAAAAAATCTCAAAAAACACCATTCAAAGAAATTCAATTTGCACTTAAGATAAAACGTGAATATGAAAACGAAAAATAAAAGCCTGGTTACTCTTGAGGAATTCAAAGATAAAAATTACGGAAAGCGTGGTACAAAAAAGAGGGATGAATTGGAAGCTGGATATGATCTTTTCAAAATTGGTGCCCTGATTCATGATACGCGTATTGAATTGGGCATGACCCAGGAAGAACTTGCTGACAAAGTTGGCACAACGAAGTCCTATATTTCCAAAATTGAAAACAACTTGAAAGAAGCCCGCATTTCCACACTCCAGAAAATTGTTGAACTCGGATTTGGAGGACAATTGGAATTGTCGATTAAGATATAAGAATCCTTGTATCGACCCCTTAATTCTGGACAAAAATGGGCCAAAATACCCGATCCAATTCGAGTTGTATCACTGATTTTGATTCAAATCCCAAAAATTTCGACCATCTTTTTCAATGTAGGTATGTATGTAATTCGGACACCAGTCTTGCGGGGGTATCCCTTGGTCATATACCGGAGGATAGAAGCCATTCAGCATCAGTTCTTCATCTGATTCTGGCAATAATTTGGCTTTTTTAATTCTGATATCGATAATGGCAAGAGGTGCATGATGCCAATTCGTCCTGCAAGTTTTTGAAATATCTACTGAAGTCTAACCAACCACCACAATCCCCCTCGCAAGAATATTCACTTCTTTTTTGGGTTCTGTGATGGAATCTATTTCAGCCTTGGATTTCTTGGCATCCTCTGCAAAATGCTTGAGCTCATTGACAGAAACTGTTTTTATTGCAGCATCGCCCTCAATCACGACTGTTTTTCCTTTTGCTGCAAGGGGAACAAAAAAACCATAGTCTTTCATTTTTACCGTTGCTTGTTTTCCATCAGGAAGTTCAAGCTTAAGCCAGCATCCCTTGTTGGGGCAAACGTCGACAATTTTTGCACTGATTTTGGTTGCTGTCGGGCTAGCGGTATTCCCCAATTGTTCCACAAGATCAGCCAAGGGAATTGCTCCTTTTGCTGTTACCTTGCTTCCATAACAATCACCGGTCGCAGCGTTTCCTGCGGGAGGTTGTGCAAAAGCGATAACTGTAACCAGAAGCGTAACTGCAGCCGTAAGTAATTTTTTCATGATGGTTTGTTTTTCCAGATATAAAGTTACTGAACGGAGAATGGATCCGAGCACCATCCTAAAAAGATTTTCTATTTTCATCAGAAACTTTAGAATACTTTTAAAGCATCCTTGCCTGCATTCATCATACAACCCTTTAAAGATATTATCCCAATGAAGAAGACATTTCTTTTTGTTGCATTAATGGTGCAATGTGCAATAACAAAAGCGCAACATGAGAGGAATACGGTTCTTTTGGGTAACCTCGCAACAGCCGGGGTTTCATTTGTGGATGCAGCAACACCTGCAGATGCAATTCCCATGGCCCTGCAAGATTCCCTTTTGAGAACTCCTAAATGGAAATTGGTGTTCTCTGATGAGTTCAATGACAACACGATCGATGCGCGCAAATGGAACGTTGAAAACACAAGCCGAAAGCGAACGGATATCATGCTCCTTGCAGACGAGCAACAGGTTGAGGAAAAAGAGGGGAATATTTTTATTTACTACCGAAAGCTGATGACAGCAGATACCACCTATCTGGCTGGCAGGTTCAATTCCAAGGGGAAATGTGCACCAACCTATGGCTTTA
>Ga0222712_10006420_pt1 | contig 11617 bp, 10 predicted proteins | sample C33_657DmetaG_FD_165043 | JGI IMG/M metagenome (GOLD analysis project Ga0222712, IMG submission 165043) | Estuarine water microbial communities from San Francisco Bay, California, United States - C33_657D | ecosystem: Environmental > Aquatic > Marine > Unclassified | place: USA: California... | reverse complement strand
CAAACCGTCCAGCACTTAAGAAGGCTGGATTCCTTTCACGTGATGCACGTGTTATTGAGCGCAAGAAGTACGGCCTTAAGAAGGCTCGTAAGCGTTCTCAATACTCAAAGCGTTAATTCACTTTTACCAAAGGAGTTCAATTGCCGCTTTTTGGCACCGATGGAATCCGTGGCTTAGCCAATCGTGATCTCACCGCAGAACTCGCATTAGATGTTTCTGTTGCCGCTGCGCATATCTTGGTCGAAAGCTCATCAAATAAGGACCACCAACCAACCGCAATAGTTGGCCAGGATTCACGCGCATCTGGCGAGTTTCTAGAAGCAGCAGTTGTTGCAGGTTTAACAAGTGCCGGAATCAATGTGTATCGCGTAGGCGTTCTGCCTACACCAGCAATTGCCCATCTTGTTGCTGAAATGAAGTGCGATCTGGGTGTCATGATTTCTGCATCCCACAATCCAATGCCAGACAACGGAATCAAGTTGTTTGCCCGCGGTGGCGGCAAATTAGATGATGCAATTGAAGCCCGAATCGAAGCTCGCATGGGTGAAGAATGGGAGCGCCCAACTGGTCGCAATGTTGGCCGCGTAATCAATGATGATGCTGTCACTGAAAAGTATGTGCAGCACCTGTTGTCTTCAGTTGAAACACCCTTGAAGGGTCTCAAGATTGTTGTCGATTGTGCCAATGGTGCAGCTTCATATGTAGCGCCCGAGGTATATCGCCGAGCTGGCGCAGAAGTTATTGCGATCTTTAATCAACCAGATGGTTGGAACATCAATGATGATTGCGGATCAACCCACCTTCACCAACTTCGATCAGCAGTTCTAAAAGAAGGTGCTGATCTTGGAATCGCACATGATGGAGATGCAGATCGCTGCTTAGCAATTGATGCATTAGGAAATGAAATCGATGGCGATCACATTCTTACAATTTTGGCACGCGGATTTAAAGCTCGCGGAGTTCTAAAATCTGACACTGTTGTTGGCACTGTAATGAGTAACCTTGGATTTATGCACGCAATGAAAGATGCGGCCATCAATGTTGTCACGACTCCGGTTGGCGATCGTTATGTTCTGGAAAACATGATTGCAAATGATTATTCATTAGGTGGCGAACAATCAGGCCATGTCATTATGCGTCAATTAGCTAACACCGGCGATGGCTTGTTAACCGCGCTGCAACTTATGCAAGAGGTAGTACGGACAGGAAAAACTCTGCAAGAGCTTGCTGCAACGATGGTGCGATTCCCACAGGTCTTGATTAATGTGAAAGATGTTGCCAAAGATAGATTGCCAGAAAATACCGCAATCGCTGCAGCGGTGAAATCAGCGGAGGATCGCCTAGGTGATTCAGGTCGAGTTTTATTGCGTGCATCTGGAACTGAACCGCTAGTTAGAGTCATGGTTGAAGCTGCCAGTGATAGCCTTGCGCAAGAAGTTGCTCAGCACCTTGCAGATACAGTTAAAAACGAACTGGAGTAAATGATATGTGCGGAATTGTGGGTTACACAGGGCCACAATCTGCCTCACATCCCTTAATCGAAGGTCTGCGTCGCCTTGAATACCGTGGCTATGACTCGGCAGGAATCGCACTTGGTACGCCAGGCAAGTTATTCATTGAAAAGAAGGCGGGCAAGCTTTCCAACCTGGAGAACTCATTAGATGCCACTTTGCCAACAGTTCATTCAGGAATTGGTCATACACGTTGGGCCACTCACGGTGGACCAACGGATGGAAACGCACATCCTCACGTTGATAATGAAGGAAAGCTCGCAGTTATCCATAACGGAATTATTGAAAATTACACCGAACTTCGTTCACAGCTAGAAGCTAAAGGCCATAAGTTTTCATCAGAAACAGACACCGAATCTGTTGCACATTTGCTCAGTGATTTACGTAAAGAACACAAAGGAGATTTAACTGCAGCAATGCGCGATGCAGTTAAAGCCCTTCGTGGATCATTTACTTTGCTAGCTATTCATGCCGATGCTCCAGATGTAATCGTTGGAGTTCGCCGAAACTCACCACTTGTTGTTGGCTTAGGTGATGGCGAGAACTTCATGGCATCAGATGTTGCTGCATTCATCGAGTTCACGAAGAAAGCAATCGAACTGGGGCAAGATGAGGTTGTCACTATGACTCCGACTGCAGTTGAAATTACAGATCTTGCTGGCAACTCAGTGAAGCCGAAGCAGTATGAAATTTCATGGGATGCAACCGCTGCGCAAAAGGGTGGCTTTGCACACTTCATGCTCAAAGAGATCTTTGAACAACCAAAAGCTGTTGCAGATACCTTGATTGGCCGTTTAAGCGATAACAATCAAATTGTGCTGGATGAATTACATATGAGCGCGGATGAGATTCGCTCCCTAAAGAAGATCACCGTTATTGCATGTGGAACTGCTTATCACGCAGGAATGGTTGCAAAGTATGCGATTGAAAAATGGGCAAAGATTCCGGTGGATGTTGAGATTGCAAGCGAGTTCAGATATCGCGATCCCATCATCGATCCAAGCACTTTAATCATTGCGATTTCACAATCTGGCGAGACTATGGATACTTTGATGGCAGTTCGTCATGCAAAGGCGGCAGGTGGAAGAGTATTGGCAATTTGTAATACAAATAGTTCGACTATTCCCCGCGAATCAGATGCGGTTCTTTATACACATGCAGGTCCTGAAATCGCGGTGGCATCTACCAAGGCGCTGCTAACGCAGATCATCGCGGTTTACTTAATTGGATTACACCTTGGTCAAGTAAATGGATCGTTGAAGGATTCTGATGTACGCGATCTTTACAAAGAGCTGCTAGAACTACCAGGCAAGATCGAACAGATCCTTGAAACCGTCGAACCTCTTCGTGAGCTAACTCGTACATTTGCGCAAAACAACACAGTTTTATTCTTGGGCAGAAACATTGGTTATCCAGTCGCGCTAGAAGGTGCACTTAAGTTAAAAGAACTTGCATACATCCATGCCGAGGGTTTTGCTGGGGGAGAGCTAAAGCATGGCCCGATTGCACTGATTGATCAGGGAACACCGGTTATTGCAATTCTTCCAGCAGGGCATGAACATGCCCTTGATGAAAAGATGCTCAGCAATATTCAAGAGGTGAAAGCTCGTGGAGCTCGCGTAATAGTCATCGCCGAAGAAGGTGCACATGTCGAAGGTGCTGAACACATCATTCGTATTCCAATTGCTCCTGCTTTGTTTCAGCCGATACTAGCAACGGTTCCATTGCAGGTATTTGCTTATGAAATGGCGGTCGTGCGGGGCAATGATGTTGATCAGCCAAGAAACTTGGCAAAATCTGTAACGGTTGAATAATGGAAAAATTGGCACAAAACCGTCGACGTCAGATGGACAGAGCACTTCGCTGGTCCTTACTTCTTTTTACTGGCTTCTTAGTAGTAACTCAACAAGTTCTTACTAATGGCCCACTGGTTGCCTATGACAAGGAAATTAATAGCCAACCTAAACCTCAATTTGAAGGCCTTGCAGGATTCATTCTCAGGCGTTTAGATGATTTGGGCCTTCGCGGCCTAACCGCAACTGTGCTGTTAATTGCAGCATCATTTATTGCTTACAAGTTTAAAACTTGGCGCCCACTTAATTTAGCAATGATTTCATTACTTTCCCTCAATCTTGTTGTTGGAACTTTCAAACTTATTTTAGGTCGAACAAAACCTAGAGATGGCTTTGATTTATTGCATGCAGGGGGGATGTCATATCCAAGCGGACATGCATCAAATGCGGTTTTATCGTGGGGAATTTTGGCCTACTTGATTTATCGTTATGCAAAGGTTGATCGCTATCAAGGTCGTCTTGCAACTTCTGGCGTTGTTCTGATTAGTCTGACAGTTTGTGTGGTTTCACTAATTCGCCATACTCACTGGTTTAGCGATCTTTTGGGTGGCTTGTTTGTAGGAAGTGCTTTGTTGGTGGCTGTAATCGCTATTGATAGGTATGTTCCCTCTAAAAGTCAGTTGCACTAGAGTTCAACAATGTTTGAAAGAGCTGAAGCACGCGTTGATCTTGATCGCATCAAGGCAAATATCAAGCATCTAAAAGATGTTTCAGGCACACCTGTAATGGCTGTCGTGAAGGCAGATGCATACGGGCATGGATTAGTTCCAGTGGCACAAGTAGCGCTCGAGGCTGGAGCTTCGTCTTTAGGAGTCGCACTTCTTGAAGAAGCAATAACTTTGCGTAAAGCCGGAATAACTGCGCCAATTCTTGCATGGTTGGTTCCACCGGGCTCTGATTTTAAGTTGGCAGTTGATAATCAAATCCAATTAGCTGCTTCATCAATTAAAGCACTTGAGGAAATCGGTGCGGTGAAATCGGAGTTTCGCCCCAAGGTTCATTTAGAGGTAGATACCGGGATGACACGTGGTGGATTCCTAGATGAGTGGGGCAAACTTGACGGCCATCATGTAGCAAATCTAGATGTAGTTGGAATTTTCTCTCACTTTGCCCGAGCAGATGAGCCAGGAGAAAAACAAAATCAGGATCAGCTAAATCGATTTAAAGAAATGGTTGCCACTTTAGAATCATTTGGTTACACCAATATCATTCGTCATCTGTCAAACTCTGCGGCAACACTTAATGATGAACAATCACGATTTGATATGGTCAGAGCTGGAATTGCAATGTATGGACTGTCACCAGATGTTAAAACTTTGGGAGACAGTGCAGTGCTCGGTCTAAAGCCAGCGATGCAACTTCGAGCAAAACTTCACTTAGTAAAAACAGTTCCAGCAAATTCACCTGTTGGTTATGGCGCAACTGCCTACACATCTGCTGAGACAAAACTGGGAATTGTTGCAATGGGGTATGCAGATGGAATTCCACGAATTGCACAAGGCGCGGGTGTCTTTGTTGATGGGAAACGTGCACCAATCATTGGACGAGTTTCTATGGATCAGTTTGTGGTGGATCTGGGGGCTGAATCCAAGGCTGCCACGGGTGACTGGGTGATTATTTTTGGCGATGGATCTACCGGTGAGTACACGGCAGATGATTGGGGAGCTGCAAGTGGCAGCATTAACTATGAAATAGTTACACGAATCGGCCCTCGTGTGTCTAGAATCTACGCACCTCATGTCTACTAATACTGCAGCGCTGCAAGTCGAACGAGTTAATGTCTCCTTCGGCGGTCTTCGGGCGCTCAATGATGTTTATCTAGAGATTGCCAAGAATGAGGTTGTCGGTTTAATCGGACCTAATGGTGCTGGCAAGACAACTTTGTTTAACGCACTCTGTGGCTTAGTAACTCCAGATTCAGGCGAACTCCATCTCGATGGCAAAAAACACGATTTCCCAAAACCTTTTGAGCTTGTTGATTTAGGCATCGCACGAACACTGCAAGGTGTGGGACTGTTCGGAGATTTAACTGTTTTAGAAAATGTAATGATTGGTGCGCAACATTTAGCACAGACTGGATTTATTTCAGCAGCACTTGGTCTCAATAGAAAAGATGAAAATCAAATTCGCGACAAGGCCCGAGTTGCATTAGAGCGCGTCTATGCAGGTGGTATCGCACATCGTCGGGCAGACACTTTGTCATATCCGGACACAAAGCGTGTTGCTATTGCGCGTGCGCTGGTGAGTGAGCCAAAGATTTTGATGCTGGATGAACCTGCTGGAGGCTTGGGAAGTCAAGATATTGAGTGGATGAATTCACTCATTAAGAATCTTAGTGTTGATATGTCTGTGCTTCTGATTGAACACCACATGGATGTTGTTATGTCAGTATGTAGCAGGCTCTATGTTCTTAACTTTGGTGAAGTAATTGCAAGTGGAGACGCCGAGAAAGTGCGACGTGATCCAGCGGTGATGGCTGCATATCTTGGAACAGGAGGCAACGATGTCGCTTAATGTTTCCAATTTAACTGTGCATCATGGTGCTATTTGTGCGGTCAACCAAGTTTCCTTAGCGGTACCAACTGGCAAACTAGCAGCTATTATTGGGGCAAATGGGGCGGGCAAAACCACTTTACTTCGGGCGCTTTCAGGGCTTAATCACCCAACACATGGCTCAGTTATGTGGAAGGGCGAGAAGATTGTTGGAATGAAACCAGAAGTATTAGTTCGCCGCGGTATTTCACATGTATCCGAAGGTAAATCAGTTATTCCAGAGTTAACAGTGCGCGAGAACTTAGAGCTAGGTGCTATTTGGCGTCGTAATGCCAAAGAATCAAAAGAATCTATCGATCAAGTTGTTTCAATATTTCCACGTTTAGGTGAGCGCATCCAACAGCGTGCCGATACTTTATCTGGCGGTGAACGACAGATGTTGGCTATTGGGCGAGCGATTATGTCTAAACCACAACTGCTTCTTTTAGATGAGCCATCCCTTGGTCTTGCACCACTGGTTGTTGAACAAATATTCCAAACAATTCGCGACTTAACTACCTCAATGAATTTAACAGTTTTATTGGTAGAACAAAATGCAATGGGTGCCTTAAGGATTGCAGATATTGGAATTGTTCTCAATCTTGGAAAAGTTGTTGCAATGAATCATGCCCAAGCGCTCATCGATGATCCTGCCGTGCGTGCGGCATATTTGGGGTACTAATGCACAAAATATTAGAGACCATTCTGATCGGAATAACAACTGGATCTATTTATGCGTTGATGTCAATTGCCCTTGTGCTGGTCTGGAGATCAACTCGTGTAGTCAATTTTGCCCAGGCAGGTCAGGCGATGCTTTCGACGTATATTGGTTTTGAAATAGCTTCCCGAACAGAAATATTCTGGCTTGGTTTGGCATTTGCCATAGTTGCTGGTGCTCTACTTGGAGCTGCTGTGGATTTTTTCTTCATGCGAGTTCTATTTAAACACGCAGTATCAGGTGCTGCCGCTGTGGTTGCTCCAGTAATTGCCACATTGGGCTTACTCGGATTAATAAGAAGCATTGTGGGATTGATTTGGGGTGGAGATTTTAAATCAATTGAAGCCCCAGCATCAACCAATGGTTTCACCATGGGCGAAACGACAATTCCATTTTCACCTTTAAATCTGCTGGTTATTGGCATAGTTTTCTCAATTCTCATTACTCTGGCAGTTATCTTTCAACGCACAAATTTGGGCTTATCTCTACGTGCCTCAGCATATGCACCCGAGATTGCCCAGTTAGCGGGAATCAAGACCGCGCGAATTAGGACTATTGGTTGGGCCATTGCAGGGGGTGTTGGTGGGGTTGCGGGAATGTTATTTGCTTCAAGTAACTTCCTCACACCTTATTCACTCGATCTATTACTTGTCTTTGGATTTATTGCAGCGGTTATTGGCGGGCTTGAAAGCATGGCTGGTTCGGTAGTTGGTGCTTTAGTGCTGGGAATTGGACTTACCTTCATTTTGAACTATGTCGGATCATCTCTTGTCTTTATCGGAGGATTTAGTGTTTTGATCCTTGTTCTACTGATAAAGCCAGATGGAATCATGGCGAAAGGTAGGGCTCGCCGTGCGTAAAAAAATTGCATTCTTTATCATTCTTGGCTGGCTCTTACTTTTGATTGGCGATCGCGTAGATGAACTTCGCGTTTATCAAGGAGCGCAGATCGCGATGTACACGATTGCGCTCGCATCAATAGTTTTGCTGACTGGTTATTCCGGCCAGGTATCACTTGGCAATGGGGCAATGATGGCCGTTGGTGGATACGCCGCAGCTCTAACTCTTAACAACCTAGGAAGCCCGGTTTGGGTTGCATTCCTCATCGCAATAGTTGCCTCATCACTCTTTGGCGTACTTCTTGGAATCGCGGCGGCAAGATTATCCGGGCCTTACTTGGCGGGAACAACGCTTGCCCTTGCTGTTGGACTTCCATCGATAGCCAATCAATTTGCTTTCCTTGGGGGTGAGCCAGGACTTTTGTTTGATGTTGGCTTTCCTCCGGCAAGGCTTGGAGAAGAGTTCTCCCAATACAAATGGTTCTTTTGGATTGCCAGCTTTATAGCTCTGCTCGCTTTATTTATTACCTCAAATATTTTGCAATCACGCTATGGACGAACCTGGCGTGCGATCCGCAGTAGCCCTTTGGCCGCCGAACTTTCAGGGATCAATTCATCGCGAATGAAGGTGTTGGCATTCACCGTTAGTTCAGGTCTTGCAGGACTGGCCGGTGCAGTTCTAGCAATGACTATTAGCCTTGTAGCCCCAGGGGCATATGGCCTTGCCCTTTCATTTGCCCTGGTCACTGGGGCAGTTCTTGCCGGAATATCAAGTCTGCCTGGGGTCGTCCTGGGTGCCTTTATTCTGGTAATCATCCCTGAGATATCGGTGGCAATTGCCGACAGTTTAGGCAATGCCGATAAGCTGAATAATTATCTACCAGGCTTAATTGCGAGCGTATTGCTGATTCTCTCAGTTATTTTTACCCCAAATGGTCCGGGCGAGAAGTTGCGCGGACACCACCACAAGAAGAAATGAATAAAGCACCTTAATTTACTGGTAAGTAACTAGTAGATTACGAGCAGTTAAACCACCCTCGATGGAAGGAAAACAATGATCAGAAAGACTCGTGCAAAGGGGACCTGGCTCGCAGCCACGGTGCTCGCAGTTGGTAGCTTATTTGCAACATCGCTTCCAGCATACGCAGAGACCGGAGTTACTAGCACTGAGATTAAACTCGGTATAACTCTTCCGCTCACTGGAGCAGCATCGCCAGGCTATAACAAGATCGGCAATGCGATGAACGCCTACTTCAAGTATGTCAATGAAAATGGCGGGGTCTATGGTCGAAAAGTCACTCTCATCCAAAAAAATGATGAGTACTCACCACAGTTGTCGATTGCTAAGACAAACGAATTGATTTTGCGAGATAAGGTTTTCGCATTAGTTGGACCACTTGGTACTGCAAACTTCACGGCAGTGCATAAGTCTGTTGGAATTGCAAACCGCGGAGTTCCAAGTCTTTTCCTCAACACTGGATTTAGTGGATTTGCAAATAAGAAAGCCTATCCAACCTCTTTCATGGTTCTTCCTTCATATGCAATGGAAGCAAAGATCATTGCACAGTTCCTCAAAGAGAATCATGCTGGAAAGAAGCTCGCTCTTGTTTATCAAAATGATGAATTCGGTATTGATGGTCTAGGAGCCTTCAAGGCAGCTGGCACTAAGTTTGATGTATCAATTCCTTACACATCAGGTGAGCAAGCGACCCCAGGTATCGGTACTCGGTGGGCAACCACTCTGAGAGACGGTGGAGCACAAGTAGTTGTGTTCTTCGGCGTAACTTCAGCAACAGGAGCGCTACTTGGTGGCGCTGCGGGACTTGGATTTCGACCACAGTGGATTCTTGGATCAGTTGGATCAGATCCATTAACTCTTCGTGGCCTCGGTGTTCCACTCGCCCTGCTAAATGGTGCACAGACACTAGCTGGTAATCCATCACCAAATGACACTAGCGATGAGTACGTAAAGCAGTTCCAAGAGATCAATACTAAGTACAACATTGCTGGCACGAATTTTGATGACTATGTTCTGCAAGGCATGAACATTGGCTTAATGACTGTTCAAGCCCTAAGAGCTGCAGGTTCAAGACCAACCCGTGCGGGATTGATTAGAGCTATAGAGACCAAAGGTTCAACCTTTGCGTCCGTTGCCTATTCTCCACTTGGGTATTCAAGGACCAGCAACGTTGGTCATACTGGCTACTACATGGCGGTTATGGATTCAACCGGAGATCGCAAGCCATTTGGTGGAAAAGTAACTCTCTACACCACAAATAGTGGCTCTGGTTCAGTTGATGTATCTACCTTCAAACGTCCGGCAATGCCAGCGAAAGGATTACCAAGTAACTCATGAGAAACTTTAAATTCAAGCGTTCCTTAACGCTCGTAGCAGGAGCAGCACTTGCTGCATCACTGCTAGTTGCAGCACCAACAGTTGCTAGTGCAAATCCTGTTTGTACAACCGCAAGCGGTGTAACAACTTGCCTCGGTGCAACATCAGATACTGCGCCATACATGCTGATGACTCCAGCAAACTTCAATGGAACTGTTTATCTATATTCACATGGATATCGCAACAATGTTCCTCTACCAGCTGCGTTAGCCGGGGCCACAGGTTTCCCTGCAACAGTAGTTAATACTCCAGAACCAGCACCTGGTGGAAGTCCCCAAATTATTGGGGCACTTCTTGGCAAGGGATATGCGGTTATGGGATCTGGCTTTGCTCGTCAAGGCTGGAACGCAGATTCAGCGATTAAGACCAATGTTGAGTTAATTGGAGTTTTCAAGAAGCAATATCCAACGACTACAAAGGTTGTTGCTTGGGGTAATTCACTTGGAGGCTTTATTACTCAAGCTCTTGCTGAAAAGTATCCAAATCTAATCAGCGCTGCAGCACCAATGTGTATGGCTAGCGATGTAACTCCGCTTTCTACAATGGCAGGGGATGCACTCTGGGGAATCAAGACCTTCTTTGATCCAACAATCAAGGGTGGTAATTACTCAGCAGGGGCTGCAGGTTATGCCGAGGCGATGGGCGACCTAGGAAAGGTCTTCACAGTTATCGGAACACTACAAGCAGCATTTGCAGCCAATCCAACGGCACCAGCTTGGCCAGCGACTTCTAAAGTTCCTGATGCCATCAAGGCGATTCCTTCACGAAGCGCACTTGTAATGGTTGCATTGATGTCTGGTGTTCCGTTGCAATCTGCACACTTTGATTCGACTTCAGCACCTTCAGTGCTTCCAGTCTCATCACAAACATCGTTCATACTTGCGATTAACCCAGCCTTTGCTGCTCTTGAGAACGTAGCAAACGCTGCAGCACTTGGAGTTCTTGCAATGTATGACTTCGAACTACAAGCTGGTGGTGCAATATTTGATAACACCAAGACTGACTACGCAGCACGTATTGCAGAAGAACAATTCATCTGGGCCTCAGCGCTTTCAGGTACTTCAGGAACCGCTGGACTTCTCAGTGTTCTTGCTGCATCACCACGCGCTAAGGCAACACCTGCTGCAGTAGAAAAGTTAAAGACACTTGCTTCGCATTCAGGAAAGGTTGAAATCCCAACCATTCTGTTTACGGGCACTGCTGATCCTGTAACTGCTGCTGGAAATCAACAGTCAGTTGCTGATAAGTACGCAACTTATTTGGCAGATAAGTGGGCAGCAAGGAAGGTAGGAGAGCGCAAGCGTCCTGCTAACAACATGCTGGTCCTATGGAACATGCCACCTGAGAAGTACACCAAGTACTCAGGCGCTGGAGCACCAATTACATCTGTTCCTGCTGCAACTGGTACTAACCACTGTAACTTCACCACGTCTCAGCTCTTGGCAGTAGCAGATTTACTTGCTTATGCCTCAGCAAATGGTAAAAACCTTTCAGGAGGTCCATTGCTAACTAAGCTTCGTAAGGCCGGAAACATGACTTACGATCGTGGCTATAGCGCTCCGCAGTTGAAGTACTACGGAGATGCTCAGTAATCAGCTCTATATAGAGTGTAAGTAAAAAGCGGGGCCAGATTTATCTGGCCCCGCTTTCCTTTACTCTAAGACAGTGATCACAATCGCTACACCCGAAGCCATGTATCAACTTGGTCTTTCGATAGCTGCGCATCTTCGTGCGGGTGATCTAGTGCTAGTAAATGGCCCATTAGGTGC
>Ga0222712_10006419_pt1 | contig 11617 bp, 12 predicted proteins | sample C33_657DmetaG_FD_165043 | JGI IMG/M metagenome (GOLD analysis project Ga0222712, IMG submission 165043) | Estuarine water microbial communities from San Francisco Bay, California, United States - C33_657D | ecosystem: Environmental > Aquatic > Marine > Unclassified | place: USA: California... | reverse complement strand
CAAATTTCATCAATGAGCAGCAACAAAGCCCTCTTGGATCAATTACTCAGCCTACATCCTAAAAAAATAGATCTATCCTTAGATAGAATAAAAATTCTTCTTCAAAAACTTAATAACCCACAAGATAAATTAAAAAATGTTATTAATTGTGTTGGCACTAAAGGCAAAGGTTCAACTTGTGCATTCTTAAAATCTATTCTTGAACATCACGGCAAAACCGTGAACATGTATGTCTCTCCTCATCTGCAAAGATTTAACGAACGAATTGTCTTAAAAGATAAAGAAATTAGCGATGAATTGCTGAATGAAGTCTTAAAACAGACTATGGAAACCATTCAAAAAAACAACATTAGCTTAACTTTTTTTGAGGCAACAACGTCTGCTACATACCTCGCATTTCTTAAACAGCCTGCAGATTACACAATATTAGAATGCGGTCTTGGTGGACGATTAGATACAACCGCAGTTATTAATAACCCAATTGCACAAATTATAACTCCAATCAGTTATGATCACATGGAATTTTTAGGGGATACATTAGAAAAAATTACAGCAGAAAAATGTGGAATATTAAAACAAGATACACAGATCATCATTGCAAAACAATCATCGCCAGTTTTAAAGCAAATTGATAAAGAAACAGAAAAGAATAGTTCACCAAGATTTATTTTTGGTGAAGACTTCCAAGTTAGCAAAGAAAATGGACGATTCATTTATCAAGATGATCAGTCCTTATTTGATCTAGATCTTCCTTCTCTTAATGGTGATCATCAGCTGATTAATGCAGGAACTGCAATAGCTGCTGCACAAAAGATTTTAAAAAAATTAGATACAAGCAAATTAAATCAAGCATTAAAAAATACAAAGCACCGAGCGCGACTTGAAAAAATCACAAAAGGAAAACTACTAGAATATATTAATCCAAATAATCAACTTTATCTAGATGGTGCGCACAATGAAGCTGCAGCAGATGCAGTTCATAAATTCCTTGAAACATTAAAAGGAAAAAAGATTTATATGATCCTTGGAATGTTAAATACTAAAGATCCTAAAGTATTTCTAAAACATTTCTCATCAACTATCACAGCACTTAAAACAATCTCAATTCCAAATCAGGATAATTCTCAAGACCCAAAAATATTAGCAAAGGTTGCAAATGAATTTGGTATTAAAGCAAATACTTCAAAAGGAATAACAGAAGCACTTCATGAAATTGCAAATGAAGATCCAAACGCAATCATCATCATTACTGGATCGCTGTACTTAATGGGTGAAGTTCTAAATCTTAATTAGATCTTAGATAAAATCCAATCTTTGATTTGCTGTTTAGAAGATGCACCAACTTTAGTGTCCACTACTTTGCCACCTTTGAACAACAACATAGTCGGAATACCTCGTACTCCAAATTTTGTTGGAGTGTTTGGTTCATCATCAATGTTATGACTCCCAAATAAAACTTTATCTTTCAACTCATCTGACAACTCTTCAAGCAACGGAGCTATCATTTTACATGGCCCACACCATTCTGCTGTAAAGCGTTGAACAAAAGGTTTGTCGCTTTTTAAAACGACTTGGTCAAAATTTTCATCTGTTGTTTTAATTGTTGCCATAGAATCTCTAAAGGTTGTTATAAGGTTAGCATAATAACCATACTTTAATTGTCAACTACAGAGCTTCAATTTTATGCTTATTTTTCAACTATTATTTATTTTTGAATAAATCTTTTTATCCATGGAATACGGATAAATAGTAACGAAAAAATTATACCTGTATAAATATAGACTACTGTAAAATCTCTTTTTCCTTCCTTATGCCAGAAGTAATGAATCACCGCTAAAATAGCGATTAAATATATGAAGCGGTGTAGCATCTTCCACTTTCCACCAAGCAAACGCATGGCTGTTTGATTTGAAGTTATTGCAAGTAAACTCATAATAACAAAGGCTATAAATCCCATAGCAATAAATGGTCTTTTGATCACATCGCTGATCATGGCTAAAAAATTTAAGTTATGATCTAACCAATACCAAATTGTAAAATGCAAAAATCCATAAAAGAAAGCAAACAAACCTAAAGTTTTTCTCAATTGTACCCATTGTGAAAAGCCCGTTATCCATCTAAGTGGGCTCATAGCTAACGTCATACACAAAAAAGTAATTGTCCAAGTACCCGTTGAGCGAGTTATAAATTCAATGGGGTTTGCAGTTAAATCTCCCAAATATCCTAAAATAAATAATCTTAATAATGGAATTAATCCAAGCACAAAAACAATGCGCTTTACTAAAATAATGTTCATTATGAATTAATAAAATTTTCTAAGATCCATGCCGGCATAAAGTTGTGCAACATACTCTTCATAACCATTGAACATTTCAGTTTTAATTTTAGAAGAAAAAATATTGCGACCATCAATTCGACGTTCCGTTGACTGACTCCAACGAGGGTGGCTTACATTTGGATTTACATTAGAATAAAAACCATACTCCATAGGAGCGGTTCTATGCCAACTCGTAATAGGTTCTTGATCGGTTAATCTTATTTTGACTATAGATTTTGCACTTTTGAATCCATACTTCCAAGGAACAACAATTCGAACAGGTGCTCCATTTTGATTAGGTAAAATTTCTCCATACATTCCAAAAGTTAAAAATGTCAGTGGATTCATTGCTTCATCTAATCGAAGTCCTTCTAAATAAGGCCATGCTATGATGGATGAACTTAAACCTGGCATTTGTTTTGGATCTGCAAGAGTAATAAATTCAACATACTTAGCAGTACCTAATGGCTCTACTTTATTTAATAAATTTAATAGTGAAAAACCATTCCAAGGAATGACCATCGACCACCCTTCAACACAGCGCATTCGATAAACTCTCTCTTCTAGTGCGGAAAGTTTTATCAAACTATCAAAATCAATAGTCATAGGTTTTTGCACTAACCCTTCAATACTGATTGTCCAAGGTCGAGTAATTAAACTTTTTGCATATCGAGCGGGATCATCCTTATCCATGCCAAACTCATAAAAATTATTATAATTGGTGGCATCTTTAAAAGATGTGTGTTTGTCTTTCACTGAATATTTTTGATTATATTTAGCTTTTAATTTTTTTTGATTATTCTCAGTTAAAGCAAAAGCCTCATATTGTAGCGAAGAGCTTAAACCAGCAGCTAAAGAACCAACGGTTAGAATTTTTAATAACTTACGACGATGTGCAAATACATCTTGTGGGGTAATATCTCTACTTTTAATTCGTGGATCTTTAAAAATCATTTGCCACCCTACAACTTTTATTAATTAAGCACTCTCATATTTTGTTTGAATTTCCTCGATATATTCACTTAAATCATTAAGCATCCCTAAAGTTTTTTCATCCTTAAGCTCATCATATTTAACTCGCAAATCATCAATATCCTTAAATGCTTTAGGAACTGTGTTCCACTTCTCATCATTAGTTGAAAGAATTTGTCCCGCTATTGCTCGATGTATTTTTTTATACTCGTCTTTGCCTAAAACCTCAGGATTTTCCTCATAAATTAACCTTTTTGCAAAGTAAGAAAATCTTTCGTCTTTAAATTTTTCACTCAATCCAAGTTTTCCCTTCCAATCAGATTTATGAAAATCCACCATCATCTTTTGATCCTCAGGCTTAGCAAATCCTCCTGCATAGATAGACTCTTCCGCCATGAGACCAACTTGTGAATCTAAAGCTTCTTTATCATCGGCCTCTTCACTTAAAATTTTAGCAACTTTATCTTTAAACTCTTTATTAGATTGAATCATATTTGCTCGCTCTAATAATTTATCAGCACCTAACTGCTTATATCCTTCAAAGTTTATTGCATAATTTGGGCTCATAATAACAGGATGTTTATTATTTTTAATACTACGAATAACTTTAGGACTTTTCTTTAATTCTTCCTTCAGCTGAGCATAAGGCATTTTTAAATAAGTGCTTGGATCTGATTTTAAATCAAAGCACTGTGGCCAATTATATTTTGGGTGAAAACAAACAAATGTCACAGCGAAAGGGCGAGCCTTGCCGTAGAAATATTCATTCACACAAAATATTTTCTCTTTTTCTACAATAGCATTCACTTCAGTTTTTGAAGTTGTCATTAAACTTGCCTTCCAAACAGATGGAGCTTTATCTTTTATAATTTGTGCAATACCAATAGTTGCCATCACATCTGATAAAGCACTGTGTGCATTGTCATGCTTGATCCCATTCATTTCTGTAAGCTCGGCTAATTTAAATACGGCGTTCCCCTTGTCACTCATTGGAGTTTTTATACAATCTGGATAATATAAATGTGCGGTTCGAATAAGACCCAAAATATCCGCACGTTTATTTCCAGAATACTGAGTTAGATAAGGTTCATTTAAAGTTTTAAATAAACTTTTGCGCAAAAATTCTTCATCAAACGAAATTGAATTATATCCAACAAATACTGCAGGTGACCATTTATTAAATTGCTCAACCATTTGCGATAGCATCCCGTAATGAGATAAATTTGTTTTTCTAAGAATTTGTGGTGTCGTATTATTTACAATTAAGGCATAAGGCTCTGGAACAAGACCTGGCTTTAATGAACATCTGATATTAAGTTGATCTGCAAGTACTTGAAAATTATCATTTACTAAAACAGCGCCTACTTCAATGATCTGATCCCAAGAACTGGATCTTCCAGAAGTTTCAAAATCGTAGAATACGTAGTTCATTTGGTAATCTCATCTTTAGATTCTAATTCCTGAATCTTTTCAGCTCTGCTTTGAATTTTATCTGCTGAAACTTTAATGCCTCTAAACTGTTCTGATACTTGATTAAATCTACTCTCAACATCAGCAACTCTCTCAGCCAAACGTCCAATATCTTTGCCTATAATTCCAATTTCTTTAATAACTACTTGGGCTTTTTTGTTCATCTCTGAATCTTTTAAAAACATACGAAGAGTATTTAATAATCCCCAAAGTAAACTTGGAGAAACAATAAGAACATTTTTCTCTAAACCCTTACTTATTAAATTGCTTTCACTAATCTCACGGTAAACCGCCTCTGATCTAATAAACATAATTGCATGAGGAGTGGTCTCACCACTAATTATATAATCATTTGAAATCTTCTTAATGTTGTTAACAACATCATCTTCGAACAACTTCTTATATTTTTTAATCTCTTCTTCAGTCTTTGCAGCCCTAAGATATTTATAATTGTCTAAAACAAACTTTGAATCAATTCCAATTTTTTGAGAATTCTCCCCCAAATCAATTAAGCAATCTACTCGCTTGTTATTACTTAAAGTATGTTGAAATTTTAAATACTGCGAAGGCAGTCTATCTTTTAATAACTTCTCAAGTTCCATCTCAGAAAAAGCGCCGCGTTCTTGACGATCATTTAACATGCCTTCAAAGCTTTTGAAGGTATTATCAATTGAAGCTTGAGTGCTTGAAATATTCTTTGTCGCCTCTTCAACTTTAGAAAACCTAACAATCAAATCCGCAAGCTGTGAGCTTAATAAATTATTGTCGCCAACACTTTTGCCTTTAAAAAAATTGTAAGCAACAAATGCAACAACAACTGCACAGGTAATAATAATTACTATTTCAGTCATATAAATTTAGGGAAAATGATAAAGGGAGATAGAGGACACTCACTAAATACAGCTTCCCATTACAAAGTTCGCCTTATTAGTAAGCATCACTCTAATCTGATTCTCTCAAGTCCTCAATAATATTCCTTTTCTGGTTTTTCTGTTCTCCAAGCCTGCGTATAACCTAATTTGCCTTTGTAATAAGGATCATATGCATTTACCCAGCCACCATATATCGACCAATCTTTTTGAGGCCTAACAAAGTTAATTTTAACTTCATTCTTTTTTAACTTTGCCCTAGCTTTTTCAAGCTCGGTCTTGCGTTCAGCATCCCTTCTCTTCTGATACTCATCTAACTCATTATAAGAAGTTTTTTCTTTAACTTCTTCATGATTAGTTTTTTCTGACATTAAAGGAACAGACTTTACTTTTTTGCCTATGATCGAACTATACAATGAAAAATCTTCTAGTATTGCAAAAAAATTATTCTCCGAAGGTAGAGTTCATTACTTAATAGATGGAGACTATTCTGAAAATTCCGAAGCTGATAAATTAATTAAAAGTTTTATTCTTTCTTATAAAAATTAATAATTTAAGCTAAGTATTTTCTAAAAAAATCCATAGATCTTTTCCACGATAACTCTGCAGCAGCTTTGTCGTATCTTGGTGTGGTATCATTATGAAATGCATGATTTATACCGTTATAATAATGGACAACATAATTTTTCTTATTATCCTTTAAAGCCTTTTCAAAATCTGGCCACCCTTTATTAATTCTCTCATCTAACTCTGCATAATGAAGCATTAAAGGAGATTGAATTTTTGGCACATCCTGTAAGTCAGCTTGTGGGCCGTAATAGGAAACGGCTGCAGAAATATTTTTAAAGTTCACAGCAAGCTGGTTTACCATTCCACCTCCGTAACAAAAGCCAATGGTGCCAATTTTTGATTTATAATTTTTTTCTAAATATTCAATTCCTGCAAAAAAATCTTGTTTTAACTTTTCTTGATCTAACGAGGCTTGCATTTCTCTCCCCTGATCATCGTTACCAGGGTATCCGCCTTTTGCAGATAATCCATCGGGTGCAAATGCGATAAAATTTTCTTTCGCAAGTCTTCGAGCAACATCCATAATATAAGGGTTTAATCCTCTGTTCTCATGCACTAGCAAAATGACCGGAGTTTTTTCATTACTATTTATAGGTTTTGCGACATAACTTTTAATTGATCCGTGACCTTTTGCAGATGGATATGTGATGGTCGTGATTTGAAGGCTTTTATCATTTGGATCTACTTGATTAGCATAGGAATATTTTGGACTTAATATTTCAAGTATTGATACTGCGCTTATTCCAATTACAAACTTTTGAACTCGGTCTAGAAATTCTCTTTTAGTAATTTTACCATGAGCGAACTCATCATATAGGTTAATTACTTCTTTATTATTTTTTATAATATCGATCTCTTTTGAAGTCATAATATTTAATAATAACTAACTTTAATAAAATTAATAATCATAAAATTAAATTTTGTTATTATATTTAAGATTTTATTATAGTTTTATTAAAGTATATATAAAATGAATTTTTAAACACCCATTGTAAAAAACACTAAATAGACATCAACTGAGTGACCTAGCTAGTTACAAATTTTTGCAGTTGTTCTATTAAGTACTTCTGCTCTTCGATCATAAGACGCACCACATCACCAATTGAAATAATTCCTATAGATTTACCATTGTCGACTACCGGTAAATGTCTAACACGTTTATCCGTCATTAATTGCATACAAGCATCAATTTGCATATCGGATGATATGGTTATCACCTTTTCACTCATAACTTCTGCAAGTTTTGTATCAGTACTATTCTTTCCCTTTAACACTACTTTTCTAGCGTAATCTCTTTCTGAAAAAATTCCTATAAGCTTATCTTGATCCTTAATAACAATGGCGCCAATATTTTTATCTGCCATTAATTGTAAGGCTTGTCTTACAGTATTATTTGAACTGAGTGCCCAAACCGTTCTTTTGTTTTGTTCTAAAAATTGACCTACAGTGATCATAATATTTAAAATTGTTGGGTAAAACCAAAGCGTAGCATATCCGTAGTATTGGTTTTGTCAAAATTAGTGTCATCCGATCTTCTACCGTGATTGATACCAAGTTTATGTGCCCACAACATGCTAAGTTTAGTACCCGGTATAGCTTCCCACTCTACCCCTAAACCTGTGTCTTTTAAATTATATTCATTTTTATAAGTTTTAAATGCTCCAGTTCCAGTCAAACTTCCTGCTGGAATGTCATGATAGATTTGTATTTTACCATAATCATAAAATGCAAAAGCTCGAAGATTTTTATTAATATTACGTTCTAACTCAAAATTAATAACATAACCGCTATCTGCATTATCCGCTCCTCCTCCTTCAGAATTAGGATAAACTCTCACATTATATAATCCTCCTAAACTAAACTCTTCCGCAGCTTCTAAATTATTCAAAGCATACTGACTTTTAAATCTTATATATAAGTTATCTTGCGCAGTAATTTTTTCTAATCGATTAAATTGTGCAACAATTTTTGAAAAAGATCCTCCTGCTCCTCCTTCTATCTGATCTACATCATCTGCATTGTTGGATAAATTCATGTAGCCACGACTCAAAACTAATTTTCCAGTAGTGCCTGCTTGATTAAAAATTTTATCATAAAAATCAAAATACATTGCAAGATCTACTCGATCATCAATTTTATCAACTTTAAGAACTGATTTCCTTTTTTCTATATAGCTAGCTCTAATAGCAGATACTCCTATATTTAAATTTAAATCTTTAGATTTAATGATTGGAGTTATAAAATTAACATCAACAAAATCAGAATTTCCTGTTGGATCTAAGCTGGCATTTTGTTGTCCAACATCATAATCAATGGCTCCGGCTCTAAATGCTAAAGTTGAACCATTTTCTCCAACTGGAAATTTTGTGCCGATTTCTAAATAATCTGAGCCCCCTCCGCTTGTGTGAACTTGTCTTATGGTAATTGTTTCTCCTTTTTGAAAAGGACCGTTAAAATTTATTGCTAAGGTTGATTTTGTAAATCCTGTGCTTCTCGATCCTGAATCATCAATTCTTAAAGTCCCAGTAATAGGATCTAAAGTTTTAGTTGTTGTTATATTAGAAGGTTCCGTTTGAGGTTTTGGAAGAGGAATGACATTTCGGTCATGAATAGCAGGCCCAGCGCCAAGTCCAGCATAAGCAATGTTATAAATAAATAAGTTAAATAAATTTAAAAAGATAATTAAAGATCTCATTTAGGAGGTGCCACAGTAATCTTAAACTGACCATAATAAGCAGCCACATCCTTCATTTCCTCTTCCGTTAAATTCTTTGCAATAATACTCATCATCTCATTTTGACGTTTGCCTGATTTATAATCTCTCAATTGGTTCCAAATATATAATTCCTTTTGTCCTGCAAGATTAGGGGCTTCTTCAATCACTGAAATTCCATTATCGCCATGACAGGCCACACATTGTGAGGATATTTTTTTACCTAACGTAATACTTTTTAAAGTAGGATTCTGCGCCTTAACACTGATGGCTAAAGCTAATAATAAAGTGATCAATAAAATTTTTTTCATACCTTAAACGTACCGAGTGTTACCTCGGTACGTTTGCAAAAAAGAGTTATTTTTTGTAGGAGATTCTATAAACCGCTCCAACTTTATCGTCGGATACTAAAAGCGATCCATCGTTATATACTTGTACATCCACAGGACGACATGCATAAACGCCAGTGTCTCTTAGACAACCTTCCATAAACGGTTCTGTTTTAGAAGCATTTCCTTTGGCATCAAGATACGTAACCATTACTCTTGCGCCTCTAGGTTTAACTGCATTCCAAGAACCATGTTGAGCTGAGAAAATTGCTCCTTTGTATTTATCAGGGAACATTTTTCCATTATAAAAAGACATTCCAAGATCAGCTGCATGAGCGATCATTTCCACTTGTGGTTTTACATATCGATCAGCCAAATCTTTTGGTATTTGCTTGTCTTTATAATCATCGGTTCTAACATCTCCACCACCATAATAAGGGTGACCATACCACATGCCCATTTTTGGCATTTTGTTAAGTTCCCCTGGAGGTGTTTCATCTCCCATGCCATCCACTTGATTGTCCGTAAACCAAAGTGAATTATCTTTTGGATTAAAGTCATGACCAACAGAATTTCTAATTCCTGTTGCAATTACTTCTCTATCCAATTTTCCTGGAAAACGATTGAAACGGATCATTCCACCAATTCCTACTTTATTGTAGATCTCTTGTTTTTCTGGTGGTGATACGTTGAACGGCTGACCCATGCTCACATAGAGTTTGTTGTCGGCTTTATTGACACGACACATTCTCGCTGTGTGGTTATAAGATTCTTCATCTTTTGGAATCAAATCCCCTTGCTCAATGATTGGAATGGCAACGGTATCTGGGCTTTCTTTAAAATATTCTGCTGCTGGAAACCACATCACTCTATTTCTTTCAATGATGTAAAGATGACCATCTTCAGAATAACAAGCTCCATGCGGGATATCGAAATTAACTGTTGCTGCAAATTGCTCAACCGTATCAGCCACATTGTCCATATCTCTATCTAACGCATGCCAAACTTTAGTTTTTCGCGTTGTGATAATAACCCCATTTTCATTTCTCATCACTGCCATCCCCCGAGCATCCGGTGCTACGGCGAATAATTCAATTTTGAATCCTGGTGGCAGTTTAATTAAAGGCAGAATATTTTTTTTAATATTATCCGCCAGTTCAGATTTTTGAGGTACCTTTTCTCCACCAGTTGACAATCCTGTGCTTTTAAAAGAACTTAATTTTTTAATTGCCTCAGCATCATTGGCTGCGCTAGCAGTTTGAACTGATAAAAAAAGGAAACCAAAAAATACTGATAAAAATGTCAGTACATTCTTTTTCATTGTTTCCCCCTTATTTTTTTTCTTATTAAACTCCTGTTAAGATTAATTTTCAAATAAAAACTAAAAAAAAATTACTCAACTCGAGGATGTAAATGATATTTTACCCAAAGGGGGAGGTCCCCCTTTTTATCAGGTTTTAATAACCTATAAAATTTAAGCGATGTGGACTTTTTTTGGAAGAGCAGAGGTCCGTAAGCTCTTATTCAGCGTTGATACTTTTTAATTCAAGTATCAGGTATTGGCATAAACATATTTACCGCCTCCTGTTTAAAAATATGTTCCTCCTTCTCATTAAAGTCAAATAAGCGAAAAAAATCTCAATTTAAAAAATAAGTATTACAATTGAGCAGGTTAGTTAGAAATTGTGGCAGAGATTAAAATAATAAATGTAGGAAATGCTCTTAGAATGACGTTTATTAACAAATGAAATAAATATCTAAACAAAATCAATTAGTTAAAAATCTTTCAATTTTTAAATTATTAACTAGTATCTTGGAGTAATTTTTTTTCAAAATCGATTTCAAAAACTCAATAAATCTGGGCTTAATTAATTAAGCTAAATTTTTCTTTAAAAATACCACGGTTCTTGTCCAGGCTAGTTTTTTAGCCTCTTCATTATATTTTAGGTAAGGAAGATTTCTTTGATCCGCTTCTTCATTGGCAAATGCGTGCTTGGCATCATACCTAAAGAATTCAAAGTTTACTTTTGCATCTTTTAATTTCTTCTCTAATTGATCAACCCCGCTGATATTAAAAGCATCATCATGTAGTGCCCAATGACCAATTAATGGAATCTTAATCTTATTGGCATCAATTAAATCAAGGGGTGGATAACCGTACCAAATCACAGCGCAATTTAGTTCCGGTACATGAACGGACGATAGGCACGTAAGTGCTCCACCCATGCAAAAGCCTGTGACTGCAACTTTTTTAGAACCCGTGCTTTTTAAATACTGAACAGCACCACGAATATCTTCTTTTGCAGCATCTAGAAAATTAAGATCAGTCATTAAATGTTTTGCTTCATTTTCATCTAAAGCAACTTTGCCTTTATAT
>Ga0222712_10006418_pt1 | contig 11619 bp, 16 predicted proteins | sample C33_657DmetaG_FD_165043 | JGI IMG/M metagenome (GOLD analysis project Ga0222712, IMG submission 165043) | Estuarine water microbial communities from San Francisco Bay, California, United States - C33_657D | ecosystem: Environmental > Aquatic > Marine > Unclassified | place: USA: California... | reverse complement strand
GGGCGAAACGCTTCGACTACGAGGCCATCGCCAAGTTCCTGAAGGCGCGACCGGACCAGGACAGCTACATCGCCTCGTCGCCCGTGCAGATGCTGGCGAAGGCCATGCTCGACGGCTACGAAGAGATACACATATACGGCATCCACCTCGCCACGCAGCGAGAATACCTGCTCCAGCGGCCGAACATGGAATGGCTGATGGGGCGCGCGGAAGAGCGCGGGATCAAGATCGTGCTGCCGCCGTCCTGCCCGCTCCTGAAGCACTCGCACGTCTACGGGCGCGAGCCGGAGCCGGCGCGGCCGGACGCGAAGGCGCGACAGAAGCTGGCCGAGGCGCAGGGACGGTTCCAGAAGCTGTCCAGTGAACTGATGCGGTGGCCGCGATGGAAGTCGAAGGCCGAACCGTTTGCGCGGTTGTCGCGCATTAAAGCCGAAATGCACGACGCGCAGCTCCAGGCGAAGCACGCGCTCGTGGCGCAGAGCGGAGGATAACGTATGGGGTATGAGAGCAGCCAACTGGACTCGCAAGCGGAACGGGACCGCATTAACCCGATGCTGCGGGCGTCTTCGCAGTGGCGGTCGGCCATTCAGCGGATGGGGCTGTCCCCGGATGGCCCGTTGCGGTTGACGAGAGACCAGCAACGGTCGCTGGGGACACAACTCGGGCTCCCGCTGTCCGACTTCAAGATTGACGGGGCCGGGAACATCAACGACTTTCACGGGTGGAAGGGCCTGCCGACGTGGGCGAAGACGGCCATCATCGCGGGGGCCGCGGTGGGCACGGCTGGCGCGGGGGGTATGTTCTCGGGTGCCCCTGGGGCCTTTGGCCTCGGCACGGGCGGCGGCGCGGCTGCGGCTAGCGGCGGGGCGACGGCGGCGAACGTGGGGGCTACTGCCGGCACGGGCGGGCTGCTGGCGAATGCGGGGCTCCCGGCCTCGGCGTATCTCACACAGGCACCGTCCGTCGCAAGCATGGGCACGTCGGCTGCTGGCGGTGGTGGCCTACTCGGAGGCTTGAAGAAGGTCGGCAACGCGCTCATCGGCCGAACCGGCAAGCAGATCGCGGATGAGGCGAAGGGCGACGGGTTCGACTGGACAAAGCTGATCCCGCTTGGGCTCAGCACGGCCTCGGCGATTCGCGGCGCGACACGCGGGCCCACCCAGGGCGAACTGGCGCTTGACAAGATGATGGCGTCAGCCCAGAACCGCGTCGATACGATGGAGCCGACGTTCCAGGCCCTCGCCAAGATGGTGCAGTCGCAGCTGCCTGACTACACGAAGGGACGACAGTAATGGGATGGAACCGCGACGGCGAGTGGGAAGACGACTATGACACGGGCGGCGCCACAACCGGCGATACGCCACTCCCAACCCCGCCTACCAGTGCGGGCTCGTCACCGTTCAACCTGAACGCGACGGCCTCGCGCACGGATGCGCCGGTCAAAGCGGGGGACGCGGCGCGCATCAATGAATACCAAGACCGGGTGTGGGCGAGAATGTTGGGTTCGTCGGACTATGACACGGGCGGCGCCACAACCGGCGATACGCCACTCCCGCCTGTCGGCCACCCATCAGAGCCCTTTGGCGGCGGTGGGTCGGCACCAACCCCGCCTACCAGTGCGGGCACGTCACCGTTCGACCTGAACGCGATGGCCTCGCGCACGGGTGCGCCGGTCGAAGCGGGGGACGCGGCGCGCATCAAGGAATATCAAGACTCGATGGCGGTCGGGAACACGACGCAGGACCAATACAACCGCTACTTGCAGGACCTGGAAGCGCAATACAAACGGCGCGCGGCGCCCACGAGTCAGCCGTTTCCGACTGGGGCATCGACCGGCCCGCAGTTTGCCGGGGCGGGGTCGCCGGGGAAGCAGTTCTCTGACCCGATCACGTCGGCTATTGAAGACTACGCGGCACGTCGAGCGGAAGAGCGCGCGTCCCCAACGGCCAACAGTGGACAGGCTGCACTTGAGCAGGCGCTCCGCGAAATTTCCGCGCAGTTCCGGGGCGGCGGGTTCACCCCGGCCGAGCAGCAGGTGTTCCAGACGCAAGCACTTGACCCTATCGAGCAGATGCGGACAGCGCGGAAACAGCAGGTGTTGCAGCAGTTGTCGCAGCGGGGCATCGACCCGAACAGCGGCGTGGGCATGTCGATGACCGCCGACGTGGACCGGCAGTTTGACGCCATGCGGCAGCAGACGCAGCGCGGCCTCGCGGCACAGAGCGCGGAAGAGACAACCGCGCGGATGCAGCAGGCCATTCAGATGCTCACGGGCCTCGCGGGGACCGAGAACAACCGGCTCAACGAGAGCTACCAGTATCGACAGGTGCCGATGCAGTTAGCGGACCGCGCGTTTAACCAGGCAAGCAGCCTCTACGACCGGACCGGGAACCCGATGCAGGGGCTCCAAGCGGCGTGGTTGAAATACCAGAACGACGAGAACAAGGGCGATGCGCTCCAAGAGCTGCTCGGCTATCTTGCAGCCATCTCGCAGAGGTAGACATGCCACAAGCCTTCATACGCGACCCGACGCCGGCATGGCTGAAGCCTGGGGCGGAGTCGGTCACGGATAGCAACACCACGAAAGCCTTGCGCGCGCTCGCGAAGTTGATCGGCGCGAATGACCCGACGAGTCAGGTGATGGGCGTCATGACGTCTGGTATGCCTGCGGGTGGGGCCGGTGGGGCGCTCGACGTTGTGAAGAAAGCTCTCCGCAAGGCTCGTCCAGAGTCAGCGCGTGGCATCGTGGACGCCACGCTCGACGGTGGGGGATACACGGTTCACCCGACAACCGGTGAAGTCATTCGACCGGGCACGCCTGACACCGCGATGGCAGGGAAGTTCGCGAACAATTCAGGACGTGTCGTCGAAGTGCCAGTCGAAGAGTTTTCCCCTGCGGTCGTGCAGCGATTCAAAAAGGCGAACCAAGCTGAACTCGCCAAAGATCCGAATGCCTACATCGGCACCTGGGTGTCGACGAAGCCGGATGGCACGAAAACCGTCTCGCTGGAAATTTCAAAGCGAGATAAATCGGTGCGCGCCGCGACAGTGCGCGCAGAGCACCTCGGTGGCCCTACGGTGCAACGGGCCAAGGCTGGCGAGGGCCGTTCCTTAACGCCCGGTGTGGGGGTGCGAGACCCCGAGACGGGGAACTGGGTGCGTCAGCAGGACGCCGTGTGGGACGCCTCCGTGACGCCTGACGAGATCGCTGCTGGTAAAGAGAGCGTCTTGCCCGTGGGGAACCTCGGGGACTTCTTGCGAGGCCCAGAATTCCAAGACCGTCTCAATGAGATGGCGCTCGTGGGGCATCAGGCGATGCCTCCTGGCCGGAAAAACTGGTGGGACATTACCTCTGGGTCGATCATGGACGCCTATGGGACAGCGCCCCTCTCGAAGGGCCAGGAGCGATTGCCGACGATCTCTGGGATGCTCGCGGCGTCATCGCCGCAGAATGCGCCTGTCCCGAATACGCAGTGGGCGTCTGAACTCGTACGTCGTGCGATCAAGGATGAACCGATGGTGCAGCCGAACTGGCGCGCGCCAGCTACGGCCATGGGGAACCAAGAGCCAGGGAGCGGCTTTACGCCAAGCGCAGGGAAGGCAGAGATGGCGACGACTACGTGGGGCAACAACGCGGGCCGCGTCATCGAGGGCCGCTACGATGCACTGCAGTCGGATAAGGTCAATGATATGTTCGGCGCGCTCATGGGTAAGCCAAGAGCCGTGATCGACCGTCACTACGCGAAGATCGCGGAAGACCCAGCGCGCGGAATCTACACAAACGAAGTCCCCAACAAGGTGGGGGGCTCGATGGGTACCGGACAAGTCAGTGAATACGCCTTGATCGAGAATGCGGTGCGCGATGGGGCCAAGGCCGCGAATGCGCCGCTCGAGGATTTCAGCGCCTGGGTCTGGGAAGGCATCCGCGACACCATCCGCAAGACGGGCACATTGTTTGGGCAGAAGCACCGGGCGTCAGCTATCCCCGATACGACGACGGGTTTCAATGAAGTCTTCACTGACTTAGTCGAGAAGAAAGCGCGTCATCTTGGCGTATCTGTGGATGCACTGATCCAGAAGCTACGCGCTGGGGACGAGTCGTTGCTTACGGCGATCCTTGCGACGGGGATGGGGGCGGAAACAATACGACGGTTCCGGCAGTCACAGACGGGTAGTCGTGGTGCGTCCGGTAAAACTCCAAGCGATGGCGGGCCGCAGTGATGGCGTCGGCGTCACCAGCCCGGATAGCCCCGGTGAGCACCCAACTCAGCTCCGTCAGTCGTCGGCAATGGACGGCCCCCGAGACAGGGTCTGGCCGAACTCGACGACGCGACGATACGAAGTCTAGGGGAGACACTCGAGAACGAGTATAGCCTATGACAACACCACGTTACCCGACGCCACCCCTGCCGGCTCCCGTGCCGTCTGCGCCTGCCCCAGCGTGGCAGGGCGCGATGAGCCAAGCCCCGGCCGTCTCTGCCCCTGTCCCTCCTCCAGCGCGTCCTGGGGGCGCTGGTGGCCCCGGCGTGGGGAACCAGCTCCTCCAGATGCTCCCGGCGCTCTTGGGCGGCATCTCGTCGCGCGGCGGGCCGGCGTTCATGCGCGGGATGCAACAGGCACGGCAAGAGCAGGCCCAGCAGCAGCAGATGGCCGGACAGGCCGAAGATCGTCAGTTCAGCCGTGACGTGCGCGAGCAGGAACTGGCGATGGCGCAGCAGCGGCTTGCGGACGGGCAGGCCGCGGCTCAACGGGTGGCCCAACAAGACCGCATCAAAACCTACCAAAGCGTCGTGGGGCGTCTGAGCGACCCGACCGTGGATACGCCGGAAGCCTACGACGCGGCTGAACAAGAGATGCTCGTTATGGCTCCGTTGCTCGGCATCGAGCCGGGGGCAGTGACGGCGCTTCGGTCACGGCTCCGCTCGACAAACCGCTTTGAAAAAGCGGCGGCGGCAAAGGTGCTAAAACGCGCCGAGAAGTATACCGGCGAGGCCGCATCGCAGGTTGCGGAGGCAGACCCGCTCTTTACCGAGGGGGGCGTCATAAAGCGGCTGTCGGCGTGGCTGGAAATTGCCGGCCAACCGCTCCCGCGCACCGAGGACGGCAAGGTCTGGACGGCGAAGAGGACCGCAGATGTCCCGAACACGTCCGAAGAGCAGTTCTATCAGCGGTTCGCGGAAGAGAACAATGCGACGTCCTTCCAGTCGCTCTCCACGAAGCAGCAAGCCGCCGCTCGGAAGCAGTGGATGCAGGCGGATGACCGACCGCTCGCGTCGGGCGGCGGTGGCGCGAGTGACTTTCGCATCGATGCGCGGGTCGACCGCATGGTGGGGTCGTTCAACGCGCACCCCATCGTGAAGGAATACATCGAAATACAGGGCCAGCAAGGCATCATCAGCAACCTCGTCGCCGGGCAGTGGAGTGGCCCTGGCGACATGGCCGTGGTGTTCGCCTTCATGAAGGCCCTTGACCCGACGTCCGTCGTGCGTGAGGCGGAATACGACAATGCGGCGAAGTCTGGCAACATCTTTGCGGGCTGGGCAGCGCGGTTTAATGGCGGGCTGAACCCGAACGGCGGTTTCCTTTCTGAGCAAGTGCGGAAAGACTTCCTGAAAACTATCGATGCCCGCATGGCCGTAAAAGGACGGCAATACAACAACCTCCGGTCGCAGTACTCGGCGCGCGTAGACCGCATTAGGGCCGGAGCGCCAGAGACCGGCGAGGAGGCGTTGGTGGACTATGCGGCCGGCGGAGACGCTGGAGCCGAGATAGTCCCAGTCGGCGGGAAAGTCGGTCGGTTTGAGAGGATAAAGTAGGTGCCTGACTATACGTTCCGTGACCCACGGTCGAACCGCACGATCACGCTCCGTGGGGATAGCCCGCCGACCGAAGCCGAACTTCAGCAGATATTCGCAGGGGTGAATGCCGAGCCGACGCCGATGCCTGCTGCGGCCTCGGCTGGCATGATGGCGCCGAGCACCAAAGAACGCATCCCGGTCCCGCTCGGTGTCGCCGGAAAAATGTTTATAGGCGCTGGCGAACGTGTGGAGGACATTGTAGGCGGCATCCTAGGGGTACCCAGCGCGGCTTTGCGGAATGCCCGTGCATTGTATAAGAACCCCACGCAGGAACTCGCGGCCTATCCAGGGCGAGCCCTCACGGGGATCACCGGCGTGGTGACGGCCCCTTTCAGTGCCGCTGCGGACCTCGTGTCTGGAGACGCCCGCCGCGCCGGTGGGGGCCTCGTCGACCTTGCGACGATGGCCCCGTCCGTGGGCCCCCTGTCCCGCCTCGCCACGGCCGGCGCGAAAAACGTCGCGCGTGGTGTGGGTAAAACCTTCATCAAGCCACGGTTGACGCCTGCGGAGGCGGACGCCGTGGTATGGGCGCGGGCGCAGGGGATTGAGATCGACCCCGCCACGGCCACCGGCAGTAAACCGTTGCGGAGCCTTCAAAGTTTCACGGAAAAGACGCTCGGGGGGGCTGGGCAGGCCCAAGACTTCCGAATGCGTCAGGCTGGTCAGGTTGAACAAGCGGGACGCGACTTGACCGCCCGCGTCGGGCGCCAAGCCGACACGCCGCTGAGTGCCGTAGAAGCTGCCACGGGCAAGCTTGACCGGCGCATCAACGCACAAGCGCGTGTGGCCGATGAGGCGTATGGGAAATTCCGTGCCGGCGCCACGGGTGTTGACGTGGACATCAGCGCCTCGAAGGCGTCCTTGCGTCCCCTGTATGTCGACCTCTTGCGTCAGTCAAAACTGTCGCCGCTGCATGGGGGGAAGGCGTCGTCGCTCGTGGCCCTCGACCGACTCATGAACGGTCCCGACGTGGTGCCGCTGCCAATCGTAGAATCCGTCCTAGGCGACCTGAAGTCGATGGCGCGTACCGCAGACCCGGGTGTGCGTCTTCGCACGTCTGGGCAGGGCGTAGCGGCTCGAGCGGTGCAGACGCTTCAAGAACAGGTCGACGCGGCCGCGCAGCAACTCAACCCTGGCACCTGGGAGGCATTGCAGCGTGGGCGGTCCGCTACCCGCGGCAAATACGCCACCGCATCCGTGCGGAAAACCTTGAAGGGTGAACCGGCGGCAATCTTTCAGCGGCTCGTAGCCGGCAAAGATACCGGGTTAAACCGGCTGCGCGCGCTCAAGGCGGAGGCGCCGAGGGAAGTGATTCGGATCGGACGCGCTTACCTCGAGGACCTGATGGACAAAGCCACGGCCGAGGGTGGGTTCAAACGGACGGATGGACTCTGGGCGGACTGGCAACGCATGGGCCCAGAGACCAAGGCGCTGCTTTATGGACAGGAGCCTGGCTTGATCAAGGCGCTCGATAACTTTTTCCTCGTCGCCAAGCGCATCGGGGAAAACGCGAACCCGTCCGGAACGGCCGGCGTCTTGAACGCCACGCAAGCCGCGAACTCGCCGCTCTCATGGACGCTTGGGAAGCTGCTGTACTCGCCGTCAGGCGCTCGCGCACTCACGCGAGGGTTTAACTTGTCCTTGACAGCCTCCGCGTCCGGGGCGTTCGCGGGTGCGTTGGCCGATATAGAAAAGGCCGCACAGGGTCTAGCTGTAGACGAGGATGACCAGCCGTGAGTGACTTGACGCACGACCACCTCGACGCGCTCGCCACCCGCCTCGAAACAAGCTACCGGCGCGAATGCGACCAGATGCGCGTCGAGATTCGAGACGACATTGCGGACTTAAAGTCGGTCGTCAAAGTGCAAAACAGCCGTATCGGCAAGTCCGAAATGTCCATTGGCGAGCTGCGCGAGGATGGCCGCGTGCTCGCCCATGACTTCAAGAATCACCTCACCGTCCACGCTCTATCGTCGCCAGTCGCCGCACCCCTCCCGCTGACACGAGGCTTTACCGCTGGCGTCACGGCCACTGTGATTATCCTTGTGGGCGCGGCTTATGCGGCGTGGGACTGGGCCGTGACGTATCTACCCGGCCTCGTGCACGCGATGAGGAAGCCGTGAGCGGGCCGAGCGCGCACTTGTCGTGGGCGGAGCTCGAGTGCAAGGATGGCACGCCCTACCCGCAGGCGTTCATCGACGATGGCCGCGTGGAGATTGTGGCCGCGCTGTTCGAGGCCATTCGTTCGCTTGTAGATGGGCCGCTGACGGTGCTGAGTGCGTACAGAACGCCTGCTCACAACCGGCGCATCGGCGGGGCACCAAACAGTCAGCACGTCGAAGGGCGCGCGCTCGACCTCCGACCTCCGGCCGGGATGGCTGTGGCTGACTTCTACGCCACCATCGTTGCGGCGCCGTTACCGGATTTAGGTGGAATTGGGCTATACCTCACGGGCCGGTTCGTGCATGTAGATGTGCGCGCCCGTGGACCCAGAGGCCTCCTCGTGCGCTGGAATGGCGGAACACAACGAAAGGACGACAGAGGTTGACGATGGTGCGGCCACGATGAATCCCCTGCGACTACTACGCATTTACCAAAAAGCCAATAGGCTCGTAACACTAATTGAGGACGCTAACGTGAAAAGCTTGTGGACGTCAAAAACCTTCTGGTTCAACGTGCTCACCGCCGGAGCAGAATTGTCGAATATTTTGCCGCTTCCGCCGGGCGTGGTGTTGATTGCGTCGAGCTTAATCAACATCGGACTCCGGTTCGTCACGACGCAACCTGTGCAAGTGTTCCCGAAACACTGAGAGCGAAACAGCAAGAGCAGGGAGGATGTCGCACGCCCAGGGCCCACCTGAGACGGTGGTGTATCTCCCAAGCGGGGAGTCGCTTGTCTGTTTGCACATTCTCGGTTTACGGGTTGACACAATGCTCGGTATTCGCTTGAGCCGCGCGGGCGTGCCGCTGACGTGCGCGGTCGTGACGGAACTCGTGATCAACACAGGAGACTCACGATGATCGACGTAACGATGTCGCCGTTCCCAGTATGAAGAAACCCGCGCGCGCGGCGAACGGGATCGTGCGTAATCTTGTGGTTATCTCGGACACACACTGCGGGTGCCGGCTCGGGCTCCTGAGCCCCGAAGGCATTGCGGTCGACAGCGGGGGGCGCTACCTGCCCTCCGAATTCCAAGTCAAGATGTGGGCGCTCTGGCGGGAGTTTTGGGCGGTGTGGGTGCCTGAAGTGACCAGGGGCGAGTCCTTCGACCTCGTGCATAACGGGGACGCCATCGACGGCGTGCATCACAATTCCACGACACAGATCAGCCACAACCTCATCGACCAGCAAGCCATCGCAGAAGCCGCGCTCGCGCCCGTGGTGAAGCAATGCCGCGATTCCGGCGGCACCTATTACCACATCCGCGGCACGGAAGCGCACGTCGGCCAGTCGGGCGAATACGAAGAGCGTCTCGCGCGCACGCTCGGCGCCAAGCCGAACAAGCACGGCCAACATGCCCGCTACGACCTCTGGAAGCGCGTCGGCGATGCACGGGGGCCGCTCGTGCATCTCCTCCATCATATCGGCACGACTTCAAGCGCCGCGCACGAGTCGTCAGCGGTCAACGCCGAACTCACCGCGAGTTATGTTGAGGCGGCGCGGTGGAATCGTGAGCCTCCAGACTTCATCGTGCGGAGCCATCGGCATCGTTCGATTGCGGTCGACATGAACAGCGCGAAAGGCTACGCGGCGGCGATTGTCACGCCGGCTTGGCAGGGCAAGACGCCCCATGTCTGGAAAATCCCAGGCGCGCGTCTCAGCGAGCCACAGATCGGCGGGGTGCTCATTCGGCAAGGGGATGAGGAGTACTATTACAGGCGATGGGTGAAGAGTTTTGATCGTTCGCCGGAAGAGTAGTGTGGCTACAATACCGACGACCATCACGCGAGACGACTGGCTCTCCGCGTTAGCGGAGGCGGGGATCGGGGCGTCCGGTGAAGACGACCAGCAGGCCATCACCGTCAGCGAATTCGCGTCGATGATGGAGTTGCCGCTTGGGACGTCGCGCGATCACTTACTAGCACTCATCCGCCAAGGGAAAGCGGTCGCGACCCGGAAAACAACCGTGAACGCCTACGGGCGGCGTCTCAGTTATAAAGCGTATCGCTTAGTATGAGCGCCGGCCTCTTGTTAATTGTCGGCGCGGTGTATTGTGTAGTTGCAGTCGACTACGCGATGCACGGCCGATACGGGCTCTGTGCAGCGTTTGTTTGTTACGCCTTCGCCAATTTAGGCTTTGCCATTGACACGTGGTCACGTTAGACGAGCTGCTGGAAGAGTTGGCGCGCGGCCACGTCTACGAGTGCTCGTTGCGTGATCCGGTGTGGCGGCTAGACGGGCTGCAAGACGGCGACAAAGTGTATATTGACGGGCGTCCGGGGCTGATTCACACGTTGATCCACGAGCTTTTGCACCGCCGGAAGCGAGACTGGAGCGAGCGACGGGTGACAAAAGAGGCCGACCGGCTCATTTTGACGATGAGCGACGCGCAATTAGCCGTCTGGTGGAGACGGTATCAAAAAATTAAAAAACGTACACGGCCAGTCGCGCTCGACTCATGACAAGCAGCGACCAACTCGCCGATTGGTATGCCTCCGGGCCTGGCCGTTCGATTTGTAAAGCCTGCGGCGAGGAGCGGTTGGTGCAAGAAGTCGCGACCGGCCGCGGGGTGCAGAACTTTTGCCAAGTATGTGCCCACACCTGGCGGGTGAAGGGCCCGTTGACCTGCGCGGAATATCGCGCCCTGCCCACGCGCGCCAGACGTTAACGCTCTACCGCTTGCGTGGTATACTCCGCGCACATGTCTAGAAAAAACCAAGATGCCGTCCGACTCGGCCGTCGAGGGGGCCTGAAATCCCTTGCCGGCAGACTCGCGAAAATCAGCCCAGCGGAGCGATCCCGCATTGCCAGCCACGCGGCGTCCGCGCGGTGGGCGCAGTATCACGCCGCCGAAAAGCAACGGCTCAATAATTCTGCTTGACACGCCGAACCGCTTGAGCATATACTCCTTCCATGACAAATTCACAACACAGACTCGAACAAGCGATTGAAGCCGCGCACGCATATCGCAAATATGACCTATCGGGCGACGTGGTGCGCGTAGAGCAGCTAGACCGCACGATTGACGACCTCGTGGGCTACTGGGACCGACGCGCAGACGGCACGCTGATACTGCGCTGGCCCCTGTCAGTCGAGATTGCTGCTCACGCGGGGGAGCGTCAAGATTTTCAGGCCGAGGCGATTCGAGCGGGGCTGGACATGCTCGACGAGTTACAGCGCCGATGATGCTCGACGTGTTCCTCTTGTTGCAGACAGCGCGCCTGAAGCGCGCGACGTATACCACGACTGCTCGTCCTGCGGCCCTTGTCGCAGCCGTGGTGTCGCCGCCGGTGTCGCGTGGGCGGCAGCGAGTCGCGCACACGTATCGCGATGAGCTGGAAGGACTGCTGCCGGCTGAGCAAGACCCTCGACAGAAACGTATCCGAGAAGGCGCGAAACGCGCGGCGGAGCGGCGGCTGGCGAAGCAAGCACGAGAGGCCAAAGTTCTGGTGGCGCGCGTGGAGACGGAAGCCGACCACTACGCGAAACGTCGAGCGAAGCGGGCCGCGCGGTTGACGTATTCGCGCGCGTATGCGCGCAAAGCGAAAGGTGCAGTATGAGTGAGTATGTGGTTTTGGCGCTGGTTACGGGCGGTGTCTG
>Ga0222712_10006417_pt1 | contig 11619 bp, 16 predicted proteins | sample C33_657DmetaG_FD_165043 | JGI IMG/M metagenome (GOLD analysis project Ga0222712, IMG submission 165043) | Estuarine water microbial communities from San Francisco Bay, California, United States - C33_657D | ecosystem: Environmental > Aquatic > Marine > Unclassified | place: USA: California... | reverse complement strand
GGTTTGTTTTATAGAAATTAAATTCTCAATTTTATCAAAATCAATGTGATATGTTTCTCCAAATATATTAAGCATGTTTTAATTTTAATTGATTATATACCGAAGTAAAACCTTCAATAGAATCAATAGTATAATCTGATTCATAGTTTTGGTTATAATCCGTGTTTATTTTAATTGAGATTTTATTTTTTGGTTTAATTTCAAGTAAATCAGGGTTTGCAGTGACAATAACATCAAAGTTTGACCACATTTTTTTAATAGTTTTTTTATTATAAAAAAGTATGTTGTCAACCTCCATACCATATTTAGAATAAAAAAATAGTGATGCTGGTTTTATTTTGGCAACACCCATACCAATTACACTTAATTTATCTCTTTTAGATAAAACAGTTTTTTGAATTTCAGAAAAAGTGTTAAATGTGTTAGCGGAAATTGATGGTGAGTGACCAAAAATATTCATCGGAAAATCCAAGTATAAAAAATTAATGTATTCACTCTCTGACGGAAATAAAAAATGTTCGGAAAATTTATGAGATGTAATAGGTTCAATTATCTTATATTCAAACTCTTCTTCACCTTCTTCAGAAACATAGTCCTCAATAAAAAATTTTTCATAAGTTGCTTTCATTTTAGAAAGCGTATCTCTTAAAACTTCATCAGTATCAAAAGCGAACTTCATCTTCGTATTTTTTTAGTATCTTAGTTATGATTGGGTTTCTAACAATGTCAGAATCTTTAAATGTGAAAGTTCCAATATCTTCAATATTTTTAAACTTTTCCAAAGCATCCCATAAACCTGAATGTGTTTTATCTTTATATCTGTCTGTTTGTTCTAAATCACCCGATATAAAAAATTTACTATTAAAACCAATTCTTGTCATAAGAAGTTTCATTTGTTTTGGTGTGCAGTTTTGAGCTTCCTCAAAAATTAAAATTGAGTTATCAATGTTCATACCTCTCATATACGCTAAGGCGAATACCTCAATAATTTCCATATCTTTTAATTTTTCCCTAACATCTTTTCCTATTATTTTATTTAAAAGATAATAAGATGGAAAAATATAAGGGTCTAATTTTTCCTCCACATTACCAGGTAGCGAACCAAGTTTTTCTTCTGCCTCAACTGCTGGTCTGACAATAATTAATTTCTCATATGAGTTATTTGGGTCAGCAAGTAAATCAACAGCTGCTTTCATTGAAATATACGATTTACCAACACCAGCAGGTCCTGAACAAATTGTTATCTGACTATTTTGTAATATATCATAATATTCTCTTTGACTGTCTGATAAAAATTTATCTCTTGTTTTTTTCTTAATGAGAGATGCTATTAATTCTTTTTTTGTTTTAGTACCTTGTTGGGTATCACCACTAATCACTGTCGGTTTTCTTCTTGGTTTTTTATCCATTTTCTATTTTTTTTAGTATTTTAGTGTACACATATTCTTGTACACCTAACAAAGTAAATTTATCTTTGTTATTTAAAAGATTACTTAATTTTTGATTATAATCAATACTTTTTAATTTGTTATAAATTTCAGACATATTATTTATCTCTGATTGTTTTATTCTAATCGAAATATTGTCGCAATTTACTATGTCGGTCATAGTATACCTTTTTTCTTTAATTTATTATCAATGTGTTTTGATAACAAATCAAACTTTGAACCTTCATTTACTACTTTGTTTTTGTGTGATGAGTTGTGCCAATGCCACCCAAAAGTATTTATAAACAAATCATTTGAATATTGATTTGGTGTGAACCATCCTCTTTCAGTAGCATCTCCCTTACCCGGATATTTTTTATTAATCATCCATTCTGTGTTAAAAAAAGTACTTGGGAACACGACAAATTTATGTTTACGGTAAACTTTAGCAAATAAGTCTTTACCCCATACTGTAGTGTTTGGGTGTATTGAAGACTCGCATAATTCGTCTAACATAAGTTTAGATAATTCTGATTCTTTATCGAGTTTCATTACTGTACCACAAGTTCCAAAACCATCAAAACTTAATTCAGAACCCCACTGATATGTAAATTCATAATCTAATAACGGTGAGAAGTCATTTAAATAAATGAAGTCCATATCTGTAAAAACACCACCGTATTTATGTGTGATTAAAATTCTAAATAAGTCAGATTTTAACCAATATAAATTATCATTTGAATTTAGATGTTGTTCTTTGTTTGATAAACAAGTACCCATAGATTCTATTTTAGGGTCAAAAACTTTAAACTCAATATATTCTTTAAATGGTTCAAGTAGTTCGTTGTTTGATATATCATAATCAGACCATAAAATAAAATTACTTTTTTCTAAATTTTGAGTCGCCAAAAATGATTTAACAACCATAAGTTCCTTTTCTGATTTAATTTCTGAATAGGTGTGAAAATTTGTTTTATAATCTTTGGGTTGATTAAAATCTACCGAATCCAAAAAACTTAGACACTTTTCATAATCGGTATAAAACTCAGGGTTTGTTAACTCTAAAATATTCATATTATAATTCCAAATAGCAAATCCAAGTAAAATCTTTTCTTTCATCAAAAAAATCAGAGTACTTAATTGGGTCAGTTAATAATTGGACATGTGTTGGGTAATTCTCTTCAACCCATTCATCACCCCATCTTGTAATTTTGTCTTTAAATAAGGGTGGGAATTCTTGATATTTTGAAACCTTTGAAGAAAAATATTCATAATCTTCAGGTACATTGTCAAACCAATTTCTGTTTCCCGCATTATCAATAACGTACTTTTTTTGTGATATAATTTTTTTAGGTGTATAACAATCTCCTTGATTGTATGGGTAATTATCTTCGACCATAATTTTTTTGAATCCCATCTGTTTGGCAAATTTAATTCTCTGTAAACTATTTTGGTGGTCATCTAAAAATACTAAAGTTTCTTCTTTTTCTATTTCATTCCAAGGCTGTAATGTAAAATCAGTAGTTCTATATTCCACATTTGGGCTTGTATAAACTCTAAAATTAGGGTTAGGGTCAATTGAAAATATTTTACTGTTGGGGCTGGCTTGTTCAAAAAACCAAGTACCTAAACCCTTCCATACGCCGCTTTCGATGATATACTTAGGTTGTAGTTTTTTAACGACAAACCACGCAGGAAACATATGACCTGATTTCATACCTCCGTTGTTGTCTTTTATTGGTCTTGTTTGATATAGTTGATGAAACTCATCAATCAACTCTATCATTTCTTCTCTTGAAAAAATATTAGTTTGGTTCATAATTTAATAGTACGTTATTTGATATAAATTTTGGTTTATAGTTATGTTTATTACAGATGTTAATAAAGTTTAATAGATTGTGTTTATACTCATATGTCATGATTTCATCATACGCCATATATTCAGTATAAGTTGATTGTTCATTTGTGAATTTTATTCTACCTATGAATAATTTTTTTGGTTTAAGATTTAATATTTTTTCTAAGACTTCATCCCCATTTGGAAGTACATCTAATACCGCACCCATATGAATTAAGTCAAATTTGTTAATAAAGGTTTCCGTTAATTCATCGATTGACATTACGTCAAAAGACTTTTCAGAGTATTCTTTTTTTGCGATATCTATCGCATCTGCAGAATAATCGACACCATAATATTCTATAGTTGGTAATTCTTTTTGACACAATCTATAATAGATTCCGGAACCACACCCAATGTCTAATACGGATGTGATATTTAAATTCTTTACTTCATTAATAAAATCAATCCAATGTTGGGGATATAAATTTTCAAACTCATATCTATTGAGTTCTAATTGTTTCTCAAATACCGTTTTGTTTTTCCAACTATTAATATGATTCATTATGGTATGAAATATCTTGGTATATAATTTTTTGCTCCCCCTTGAAAATGAATGGAGTTGAATTTTATATCTTTATTTAGTTTATGATTAAACACATATGGAAACCCATCTCTTACTTTAATGTTTTTTATTCCTGAAAATTCAAAATATTGGTCAGGTACGTTTACGTTGTGGTCATATGTTGAATCATTTAATATTACCATCATTTCACCGACTTTTCCTGGTCCTCCACCACCATCATCCATGTAATGGAAAAAATCAAAGTATGTCATATCACAAACACCACCAGGTAAACCAAAATTTTTCCTTGTGTAATAATGAGATGATATTTTTTGGTAATTATAGGATGATTTATTTGAGAATGTGTTCATTAAAAATGAACAAAAATTATCAAGACCTGTTTTAGTAAAATATGAAGATATTGCGGCAGTCCTATGTAATAAAGTTAAATCAAACTGATTAAATTTCTCAAACTCATCAGTTACATCTACATATAACATAACATCAGAATCAACATAAAAAACAACTTCTAAGTTGTTTTCTTCCATATGTTCTTTCAATATGAACCATCTTAAAAAACAAAACAATTCATAATTGTAATCATTAGTACTTAAGTGTTCATATATCTCCGAAAATTGTTTTAAATATTTTTCGTACTTTTTAATATCATAAAAATTAACATGTTCACCTGGATTATGAGTACCAATGTAGTGTATAGGGTTATTTTTTGATGATTGTTTTGTAGTATAATCTAAATAAGATTGGTATCCATTATGAATAAAAATTACCGGTATTTTTTCCATAGATAAAAAGTATTAAAATTAATGTATAAATCAATACGATAAAGACTTGGGTTTGAATAATGCTAAGTTTTCCACTTCACTTACAAATTCTAAATAAGATTCAATTTCTTTATAATCTTCGGAGTTATATCTACCTCTATAATCATGAACGAATATCTTTGTATCTTTTTTTGAAATTTTTGAACAAATTTTTGAACATTCAATTCTTGCTCTACCATCAATAAAAATTAAATCGTAAGGGGCGAATTCAATTGGTTTAGTAACATATGTTTCAAATTGTTCAAACGTTCCACAGTGACCTCCTTCACTATATGTTGTATTTGGCTCACATAAAAATAAATGTACGTTTTGTGATACTTTTTCTTTAATCTTATTAAACCATTCTTTATTGTGCTCAATACTATAAACCTCATTAACTATTGATGAAATATCAAGTGTTGACGAGCCGCAACCCCACTCTAAAACTTTTTGATTCTCATTTAAATTATCTTTAAAGAAATCTTGTTCTTTACTTGACATCCACATAACTACGTAATTCTTTTTCAAATCTATTCATTAATTCATTAAATGAATTTTGTATTGATTTTGGATGTTCCCCTTCAAATTTATTTGTATAACACTCACCTCTAACGTTGGGTTTAAATTCATGTACCCCTAAGTATTTTTGTTCTATTGTTTTTTTGTCATCATCAGACGCTAAAACCCAAGGCAGATATACTTCATTAAAGTAGTTATCAATACAATTATCTCTTGAGACTTTAGCCTTATAGTAGTCGATTTTCTTTCTAACCTGTTCAGGAAAAACGTATGAATAATGATACATTTTAACACCGGTAAGTTGATAAAACATATTAGAATTGATGTGTAGTTTCTGTATGTTCTCAGGGTAATTTATTGTTGGTGGTCTATGTGTTAACCACGTTGAGTTTGGGGTGACTTTGAAAATACGTAAAAAATTGTCTTGGTTTTCTTCAAAGCCTGTTAAATAATAATTAAATCCTCCATAAAAACTACAACTTTGTACCCCAACACTGGTTGGTTTGAATTTTTTTAAAAATTCTATTGTTTTAACTATATCGTCTGATTTATAAACTTCATCGCTATCAATCATCCAAAGATAATCCGTATCTTTTTTTAGATGTGACATATATGCATTTGATTGTTCATCTTTTTCATAAAATTGTCCGTGAACTATTGTTATTTTATTTTCCGGGTCAGGAAACGAATCAAGTATATTATTTGTATTATCTCCCGATGTTGTTTTGCCTAAATCTTGCCAATATTTTACAGGTCCTTCAGCAATTAGTATTTGGGAAGCAAAAGGATACACTTGTTCTAAACATTCTTTTAGAACGAAATCTCCCTCAAATACAATCATACCAAACGCTATTTTCATAAGAAATATTTTTTATTTATATTTAAGATTACTTCAAAATAATCTTTATATAGTTTATCTAATGACTTGATTTCAAATATTTTATTATTGTTGGTATATGGTTGATGCATAAATGAATGAATAAATTTTTCAGTTTTTAAATTAAATTTAAATTGTGAAAAATGTGTAAAAACATATTCTTGTTCTTTACCCTCATAAATCACTTTATTTTCTGATAACCTACTTAAATCATATAATTGCCATTGCCAAGGCGCTCCATGTCCAACATCACCATCTATATATATTTCTTCGTCTGAACATAATTTTGGAAATTCATCTAAGTATTTTTGGTCTCCACATGTTGATAAATGAGGATATTTACGATACATTACTGAGTCCGTCCACCAATCAGAAACATATTTTCCTTTTTCTGAGTTTTTAAAAAAAACGACTCCTACATTGAACGCCCCTTCAGGTCTATTTTCTTCATATGTAAATTGCCTGTGTTTAAAAATTGCAACTTCTTTATTTGAAAATCTACCATATAATGAATTAATATCGGTATGAAAATAAATGTCACTATCACAATACAAAATTGATTCAGCACCTTGATTTAATAGGTAGTTTGAAAAATATGTTGCCAAACTATAACAAAAATACTTGTAGTCCGTATTATAAATATGTCTTAAATTATCATCTTTTTCAACCAGTTCATTTACGTTAAATGGTATTAGATTAGGTAAATTAAGTGATACTAATTTATTATACGATTCTTTATCTAAACACAAATAGTGTAAGACAAAATCTGTTGATAATTTAGAAATACTTTCGTATAAAGCGATTCCTTGATGTAGATAATTTTTATCAGATAATGTACAAATAGTTTTCATATTAGAATTTATTTAATATTTCAACAACTTTATAAATTTCATCTTCACAGTGAATGTATGAAATTGGTAAACTCAGTGTTGTTCTGTGTATTTCTTCAGAAATAGGAAATTGACCTAAATTTTCAGATAATAAACATTTTTGTTTATTTGGTGATATTGGATAATGTATTTCAGTAATAATTTCGTGTTTTAATAAGAAATCTTTTAATTCATCTCTTTTTTCATGTCTAATATTAAAAATGTGAAAAGTGTCTTTTTTAAATTCTTCTTTTAATGGTAAAATAAAATCGGTTTTTAAATTATCAAAATAAATTTTTGATAATTGAATTTTGTGGTTAATTATTTTATCTAAATAATTTAATTTAATATTTAAAAATTTAGCTTGTATTTCATCTAATCTTGAATTATACCCAATATAATCATTGTGATATTTAATTTTTGAACCGTAATTTCTTAAGTGTAATAATTTATCGTAATATTCTTTATTATTAGTTGTGATAATTCCTGCGTCACCTAAAGCACCTAAATTTTTAGTTGGGTATAAACTAAACGCCCCAAAATCACCAAAAGTACCACTTTTTTTACCTTTGTATTCTGAACCATGTGATTGAGATGAATCCTCAATTAAATGTAAATTATGTTTTTCACATATTTCTTGTAATTCATCCATATCACACATTTTACCATACAGATGAACACACAATATTGCTCGGGTATTATTATTTATGTAATTCTCAATTAATTTTGTATCGATATTGTATGTTTTAATATCTGGCTCAACTAAAATAGGTTTTAATCCTAAACGCATTATTGAAAGAATTGTTGCAATATATGTGTTGGATGGAACAATAACTTCTGAATTTTTAGGTAAATTTAAACAATCTAATGATAAGATTAGAGCGTCCAATCCGGATGCAACTCCAATACCAAATATATTACTACCACAATAGTTTGAAAAATTTTTTTCAAATAATTTTAAATTATCACCTAAGATAAATTTATCATTAATAATAAAATTTTCTAAAGATTTTAAAAATTCATTAGAAAAATCTTTATTTAATTTATTTAAATTTTCGTATTCAATTTTCATGTCTAATATAATCGTCTTCGTTAAAATATTCAGAACTAATAACTGATAAAACACACGAATCTTTAAAATCGCACATATGATGGAAATCTTCGGGTTGTAAAATCAAACATTTACTGGGTGAATCTAAAATATATGTAACATCACCACAAATAACCTTACAACTACCGTTTACAGATATTAGAGCTTGGATATTCTTTTTGTGCTTATGACCCCCTCTGCATTTTTCATTTGTGTTATAAATAAAATAAACACGTTTAATGTCAAACGGTAAAATTCGTTCAATTACTGTTAAATCGCCTCGGTTATCCGATATGGTTTTAAGTTCAATTAGTTGTGGCATTATATGTTAAAGTTTTTGGATTTTCTATAAGAATATAATGATTTATCAAAATCTAAATCATTAAAATTTTTACTATGGATTATATCATGTTTACCATATCCCCAATCAGGATGTTCATGTTTAATAATAACCATAGGAAAATACTTTTGTTTTTTTAATAAGTTTCCAACTAACATAAACTCGTTATCACACCAAGTTGATTTGTATTCAGGATAATAAATGTAATTAAATCTTTTATAATATTTCTTACCTAAAATACATAACGTGTTTAATTCCTGACCTTTAAATCCATCATTAAAGAAAAGAACACCATCAGTATCGGGGTAATTCAAACTCATTAAAGTATTAATTACCTTATCAAATCCTTTAACTTGTGGTATCATATCGTCAGATGCCAATAAGATAATATTCCAATCTTCAGATGTATCAATATCACGGTTAATTGCATGAATTTTAGAATTACTTTTACCAATTACAAAAGAAACATTATCGTATGATTCAAGTATTGCCAATACCTCATCATTGTTCATGTCTGAGTCATCCTCATCAATGGTAATTAAAAACCTTGTAGTAGGTTCAGTTATATATTCTTGATATCGGTTAAAGGTCTCAAAGAATTTTTTTCTACGGGACCTTGTTGGAAATTTAATTAGAAGTTTCATTAATTATATTAAGGTAAGAGCCCACCAATTTTTTACACACTGTTGAACCATAAAATTTATTTATATCTTTGGGTGGAGAAACCAATTCTTTGGATAAAATTCCACCTGATTTATCTACGTTATATATCCAAGATTTTTTACCACACATCCAACTTTCAATCGTTGTTCTACCTAAAAGAATACCCGCTGTTTCTTTTGCTTTTCTAATAAATGTTTCAGTATTCCAAGTCGGTGTAAATCTTTTAACATGTCTGTTCATTAAAATATCATCCAAATAGTCTGATTTATTTTCACCCACAAGCCACAATTCCATTTGGTTTTCATTCGTGTATTCAATCAAATCTCTAATTGTCTGTTCTCTTAGATAATCTATTGTTCCAACAAATAACACGGCATTTTCTTCAGTTGTTTCTTTTTCATTAAATCTCGTATCATCAATTGGGTTATAAATAATATCAACTAATGATTCGTCAATTTCATCTTGTTCAATAATGTGTTCTTTAATTTCAGGTCTGATGGCGATATATTTCTTAATTGATTCATGTTTTATTGGTTTTTCTAAATCAATAACTTCAGAATGAATGGTTGCAATTTTTTCAATATTTGGGTATAATTGTAGTATCATATTAGTCACAGGTTCATGTTGAACATGAATAATATCATAATTAACATCTTGTATTTTATACAACATACCTTCTTTAGATACTTCGGTACCGTTTGGTGTTGTTACACCCCATTTACCATCACCCATTTTAAAACCTGGAGGTTCACTAAATGGTCTAACTTTTATACCAATCTTTTTTGCTTTGTCAGTTAATGGACCACCAATTTCTGATAATACAGTAACATCGTGACCCATCTTAACTAAACCTTTAGCTAATTCATATACATAAACTTCAGAACCAGTAAATGTTTTAAAATTTAAACAAGATAAGAGAATTTTTAATCTATCTTCTTTTGTTTTTTTGATTTTAATCGGTAATTGGTCTTGGTACTTATTTGAGAATTCTTGTCTGTTTAAATCCCATTGTTCATTTGTCATTCCAATTGATTTATGAGTTATTCTAATATTAAACATTACACCAATTTTTACATCTTTAATGTAATTTCTAAAACAAAAATCAACATCATATAAATGAAAACCTTTTACATTTGTATCAAAATTTTCTTGGATTCTGTTTTTATTGATAACCATAAACAGTCCATCAATCAAAACTGTTTGGTGAACTTTGTTACCCAAATCATTTGAGTATTTTGATTCCCATTTTTTACCTTCGTGTTCGTGATTTACAATACCTACCATTTTACGACGGTCTTCCCACCACATACCTGATTTTGGTAATATTGTCGAACCAGCAACACCTAAGATACCGTAATCGGTCTTTTTAAAGTGTTCCAATATTTTGAATCCCCAACTCTTGTTATCAAAATAAATGTCATCGTGACAAAGTACTACAATGTCATTTTCAGATTCATTTAAAATATCGTTATAAACGTCAGTTAACGACTGACCGTTTGGGTTAACTTTTTCAATAACCTGTACGTTTTTAACACCACAAGTTTTTTTAAAATATTCTTGTAGTTCAGGTTTTGAACTTCGGGTACTATATCCAATTGTTATCATTATTCAAATACTTCTATTGTGTGTTCTTTTTTAACTAATCCACCCCATTTACCATCATAACGAGTCGCCCTTACAATGTGATTATCAATCCAATGGTAATTACCACCTCTTGGTTTGTTAAGTAACAAATAGTGGTATTTAAAACCATGTTTATCTAACCATTGTTTAGTTACTATTTCATGTTCATCAGTTCTTGATGTGAAAAATGTTATAATATGTCCATTATCATACCAAGTGTTAATCATATCTACCGAACCCTCATATGGCAAACAAGTTGCCATACGTTCAGGTTCTTCATTTGGTACGTCTTCAGTTACAGTACCATCAATGTCAATTAGATAGTTTTTAACACCATTAGCCAATACAGGACTAATATTAGATTCCTGTTGAACCAAATCCGTTTGAGCCTCGTTCTTTTTCATCTAATTCTATTACTTCGTGTAGTGTTACAAATTTACCATTTATTACCGGACATAAAACAGCTTGTGCAATTTTTTGTCCTTTTTTTATTTGATATGATTGTGCGTTGGTATTATAGATAATAACCTTAACCTCACCATCGTATCCAGCATCAACAGTTCCTGGTGTGTTAAGAACTGTTAAACCTTCTTTTAATGCTAATCCGCTTTTTGGTCTAACTTGTATTTCATGTCCCATTGGAATATCAAATCTTAATCCTGTTGGAACCAATGCTCTACCTAAACCTTCTACCATAACATCTTCAGTTGAATGTAAATCAAAACCTGAATCACTTTCGTAGTTGTATTTTGGTGATACGGCATCTTCATGAATTTTTGTAAATTTTAAAGTTGCCTTTTTGATTAATAACCCTGATAATTGTTTTTCCATTTCTTCTTGGTTAATACCCATAGAGTCCATAATTGCTTGAGGGTCTTTCAAAGCATTTGGGTCGTTTGTTAATTTCTTCATTTCAGAAATTAAACTATTCATTTGTTTTAGATTTTTAAACATATTGTAATTTATCAAATTTTTCTATTAAGTCTAC